>Ga0315910_10000409_pt1 | contig 43032 bp, 44 predicted proteins | sample EdamamesoilMG_FD_204470 | JGI IMG/M metagenome (GOLD analysis project Ga0315910, IMG submission 204470) | Garden soil microbial communities collected in Santa Monica, California, United States - Edamame soil | ecosystem: Environmental > Terrestrial > Soil > Garden | place: USA: California...
GCTGGGGCTGGCGCTGTCGCAGATGATGATCGCGCAAACCAGTGCGATCGGCGCCGCCGCGACGCAGATCGTCATGGCGCTGACCTCGATGGCGTACATGCCGACCATCGGCATCGCGCTCGCGGGCACCACGCTCGTGGGCCAGTCGATCGGCGCCGGCAGTCGCGAGTGGGCCAACAAGCTCGGCAACCGCGTGATCGCGCTGTGCGCGGCGCTCATGGCCTGCGTCGCCGTATTGCTGGTCATCATGGGCCCGTGGGTGTTGCCGCTGTTCGTGAGCGCCGGTGATTCGGCCGCGGGCGACGTGGTTGCGCTGGGACTGGTGTTGCTGTGGCCCGCGGCCGCGTACCAGATCTTCGATGGCCTGTATTGCGGCGCCGGCTTCTGCCTGCGCGGCGCGGGCGACACGCGCATACCCGCGGCAACGGCGCTGGTGCTGTCGTGGTTCTTCTTCGTGCCGCTGGCGCATACGTTGATCTTCGCGCCCGGCGCTGGCTGGATCGACGGGCTGCCGCAATACGGCATGGGCGCTCGCGGCGGCTGGATCGCGCTGATGTGCTACGTGATCTTGTTAGGTTCGAGCATGTTCTGGCGCTGGCGTCACGGCGCCTGGCGCAGGGTGGTGTTGTGACTCCGCCTGATCGACGTTTCAGCGCAGCCGTGCCTATCATCGAGTCATGACAATGCTTCGTTACAAGGTCGACGCCGGCATCGCGTGGCTCACGCTGGACAATCCACCGCTCAACGCGTTGTCCCACGCGCTGCGCGTGGGAATCGTGGAGGCCATCGATCGCGCGGAGTCCGATCCCAAGGTCCACGCCATCGTGCTCATCGGCAACGAGCGCGCGTTTTCGAGCGGCGCGGACATCAAGGAATTCGCGGGCGGCGAGTTCTATGCTGATCCCTTCCTGCCAAGAGCCGTGGATGCCATCGAAGCCGCGCACAAGCCGGTGATCGCCGCGATCAGCGGCGCCTGCATGGGCGGCGGGCTCGAGGTGGCGCTGGGTTGCCACTACCGGGTCGCGCTCGCGGACTCGAAGATCGCATTTCCCGAGGTCAAGCTCGGACTGATCCCCGGTGCGGGCGGCACGCAGCGTTTTCCGCGCCTCGTGGGTCTCGAGACCGCGCTCAACCTGATCGTCGCGGGCTCCACGGTGCCCGCGGCCATGCTCAAGGGCAGCGCGTTGTTCGACGCGGTGGTGCCCGGTTCACTCGCCGACGCGGCGCGCGAGTTCGCGCGCAAGCTGGCTGAACAAGGCTACCCGGTGCGCCGCGTACGCGATCTCAAGGTCGAACACCCGCAGGCGGAAGCCTTCCTGCAATTCGCGCGCACCAGCGTCGCCGCCGTGGCGCGCGGCATGGCCGCGCCGCTGCGCGCGCTCGAGGCGGTGGCGGCGTCACTGGAACCGTCGTTCGCGCAGGGAATTGCGGTCGAGCAGAAGATCTTCGCCGAGCTCATCGCCAGCACCGAGTCCCAGGCGCTGCGCCATGCGTTCTTCGCGGAGCGTGCGGCCTCCAAGGTGCCAGGCATCAGCGAGAAGACCGCGCAACGCAAGGTGACGCAGGTCGCGGTGGTGGGCGCGGGCACCATGGGCAGCGGCATCGCCATGAGTTTCGCGAATGCCGGTATCCCGGTGACGCTGCTCGAGGCGAAGTCCGAAGCGCTGGACCGCGGCATCGCGGGCATCCGCAAGTTCTACGAAGGCGCGGCCGCCAAGGGCAAGCTCAAACCCGAGGAGGCCACGCGCCGTGCGGGGCTCATCACGCCGTCGCTGGAATTCTCGGCGGCGGGCAAGGCCGACCTGGTCATCGAGGCGGTGTTCGAAGACATCGAAGTCAAGAAGGCCGTGTTCCGCGAGCTCGACCGGGTCGCGAAGCGGGGCGCGATTCTCGCGACCAACACCTCGACGCTGGATGTGGACGCCATCGCGGCATTCACCCGGCGACCCGGGGATGTGCTGGGGCTGCACTTTTTCAGCCCCGCGAACGTCATGCGGCTCCTGGAAGTGGTGAACGCGAAGAAGACGCGACCCGAAGTGCTGGCGACGGCGCTGTCGCTGGCGCGGCGCATCGGCAAGACGGCCGTCGTGTCCGGCGTGTGTGACGGCTTCATCGGCAATCGCATGATCAATCCATACTTCCAGCAATCCCTGCTGATGCTGGAAGAGGGCGCATCACCGCGGCAGGTGGACCGCGCCATCGAAGCGTTCGGATTCGCCATGGGCCCGTTTCGCATGTCGGATCTCGCCGGCAATGACATCAGCTGGCACATCCGCAAGCGCCACTACGCCGAGCATCCGAGGCTGCGGCCCATGCGCATCGCGGACCGGGTATGCGAACTCGGGCGTTTCGGCCAGAAGACCGGCGCCGGCTGGTATCGCTACGAGCCCGGCAAGCGCGACGCGATCCCGGATCCCGTGGTGGACAAGATCATCGACGAAGAACGGCGCGCGCTCGACCTGGCGCCGCGCAAGTTCAGCGACGCCGAAATCGTCGACCGGCTGGTGTACGCGCTGGTCAACGAAGGGGCGCGCATCCTGGAGGAGGGCATCGCGCTGCGGGCCTCGGACATCGACGTGGTGTATCTCACCGGGTACGGATTCCCGGTGATGCGCGGTGGCCCGATGTTCCATGCGAGCCGCACGGGTTTACGCACGGTGCTGCGCCGCATGCGTGAATTCGCCGGCAACGCCCATGCGGACCCGCAGTTCTGGACGCCGGCGCGGCTGCTCACGCAACTCGCGGCCTCGGGTCGCGGTTTCGACGACGCGGCTTTACCGAAGCCGAAGCCGGCAGCGAAGGCCAAGGCCAAGGCGAAATCGAAGATGAAGACCGGGCAGAAGCGCACGCGTAAGGAGAAGCGCCGTGGTTGACGCCGTCATCGTGTCGACCGCGCGGACCGCGCTGACCAAGTCCTGGCGCGGTGCATTCAACCTCACACATGGCGCGACCCTGGGCGGGCACGTGGTGCGCGCCGCCATCGAACGCGCTCGCCTCGATCCAGCCTCGATCGAAGATGTCCTCGTCGGCTGCGCGAACCCGGAGGGGGCGACGGGCTTCAACATCGCGCGGCAGATCGCCTTGCGCGCGGGCTGCCCGGTGACCACCGCCGGCATGACGGTCAATCGCTACTGCTCCTCGGGACTGCAGACCATCGCGCTGGCCGCGCAACGCATCGCGACCGGCGAGGGCGAGATCTACGTCGCGGGCGGCGTCGAGTCGATCTCCTGCGTGCAGAACGACCGCATGAACCTGTTCATGGCCAAGGAAGCCTGGCTCGACGAGCACAAGCCGGCTATCTACTGGAACATGCTGCAGACCGCGGAGAATGTCGCGAGGCGCTACCAGATCCCGCGCGAAGCGCAGGACCGCTACGGCGTACAGAGCCAGCAGCGCGCCGCGGCGGCCCAGGCGGCCGGGCGCTTCGCCGACGAGATCGTGCCCATCGAGGTCACCATGGGCGTGGCCGACCGCGACAGCGGCCGGCTCGCGACGCGCGCGGTCACGGTGAACGCGGACGAGGGCATTCGCGCCGATACGACTTACGAAGCCGTGGCGAAGATCCGGCCGGCGACGCCGGGAGGCGCAATCGCCGCGGGCAATGCCAGCCAGTTCTCGGATGGCGCCTCGGCTTGCGTGGTCATGAGTGCATCGCGCGCCACGCAGCTCGATCTCGCGCCGCTCGGCATCTTCCGGGGATTCGCCGTGGCGGGCTGCGAACCCGATGAAATGGGCATCGGCCCGGTCTTTGCCGTGCCGAAGCTGCTGGAGCGCGCCGGCAAGCGTGTCTCGGACATCGATCTCTGGGAACTCAACGAAGCCTTCGCGGTTCAGGTGATCTACTGCCGCGACAAGCTCGGCATTCCCGACGATCGGCTCAACGTGAACGGCGGCGCCATCGCGCTCGGTCATCCGTACGGCATGTCGGGTTCGCGCCTGGTGGGCCATGCGCTCATCGAAGGCAAACGGCGCGGTTCCAGGTGGGTCGTGGTTACCATGTGCATCGGGGGCGGCATGGGCGCCGCGGGCCTGTTCGAAGTGGCTTACTGATCAACCACCGGAGGATCCATGCTGAAGAACCTCATCGCCGTGATCGTCGCCGTGGCCCTCGGGGCGGCGGGTTACGCGTGGTGGACCCGCAAGGACGCGGAAGAGAGCCCCCTCATGGTCATGATCACGCAGATGCGTACCCGCGCAATCATCGAACACGAGCGCCAGGTGACCGTCTGGTACAAGGCCTGCCCGGAAGTGCGCGGCATCAATCCACAGGTCATGGTCATCTGGCCGGCCAAGCTCAATTACGAACTCGATCTCGCCGATACGAAGTTGAGCCTGACTCCGGAAGGCGTGCTGCGCGTGTCGACGCCGGCGATTCGCGCCGACGATCCCTCGGTGCCCTCCGAGGTCGGTGAATACATGGCCCAGACCTCGTTCTGGACCCTCGACAGCGAGCAGGCCATCGTCATTCGCGAAATGCAGAAGGCGACCCCCCTGGCGCGCCATCTGACCGCCTATTTCCTTCGGAATGACGCGGGGTTGAGTCAACAGTTCAAGGAAGAACTCGAAACCTATCTACGTGGCATTTCCGGTGCGCTCGGACTCAACGTGACGCGCATCGATATCGACATCCCCACGGAAGACGTGAAGATTCCGCCGCGCCCCGAACTCGCGTTGTGCGAGGGCACCTATGCGCTGGCGAATGGGCTGGGTTTCGCGCGCCGCCAGGAAGACGGCACGATCATCGGGGTCTATCCACGCAAGCCGCCGGCACCGACTGGCGAAAACTCGTCGCAGCCGCAGACAACTCCGTAAACCTTTTGCGGATGTGCCGGCTATGATCGGCGGCATCCTTCGCACCACTCTACGGAGATCTGCCCATGGAAGCTGTCGATGTGCGTGGCCGATTCGTCTGGCACGAGCTGATGACCCGCGATGTGCCGGCCGCCAAGACGTTCTACTCGAAACTCACCGGCTGGAAGACCATTCCCTGGCCGCTCGATCCGTCCTACACCGTGTGTCATGCCGACACCGGACCCGTGGCGGGAATCATGCAGATCCCGCCGGAATTTCCCGCCGAATTCCCGCCACATTGGGTGCAGTACATCGGCACGCGTGATGTCGACGGCATCGCGGACGCCGCGGTGCGTGCGGGTGGTTCGCTGGTGAAGGCGCCCGCGGACATGCAGGGAGCCGGGCGTTACGCCGTGCTCAAGGATCCGCAGGGCGCGGCGTTTGCCATCATCGACCCGGAAAATGCGCGGCCCGAGTCGGAAGGTCCGCCGGCGCTGGGCAACTTTTCCTGGCACGAACTCGCCACCACCGACAATGAAGCTGCCTTCGCGTTCTACAGCAGCCTGTTCGGCTGGGACGCGATCACTCGCATGGACATGGGGCCGATCGGCGTCTATTTGATCTTCGGTCAGAACGGCAAGCAACGCGGTGGCATGTACATCAAGCCGGCGGATCAGCCGGGACCGCCGAATTGGCTGCCCTACGTGCGCGTGCCCAACGCCGACAAGGGCTTTGCCAGCGCCACGGCGACCGGTGCGCAGCAACTGTTCGCGCCCATGGAAGTACCCGGCGGCAGTCGCGTCGCTGCCTTCGTGGACCCCACGGGAGCGACCGTGGCCGTGCATTCACTGCCGGCGGAAGCCGCGCCGGCCAAGGCCGCCAAGCCAAAGGCGAAACCCCAGCCGAAAGCCCAACCGAAAGCCCAACCGAAAGCCAAGGCAAAGGCGAAGGCCGCGGTGAAACCTGCCGCGAAGAAGAAGGTCGTAAAGAAGGCCGCGAAAAAGGCGGCCCGGAAAACCGCGAAGAAGTCGGCGAAGAAGCCCGTCCGGCGGGCGGCTCCGAAGGCGAAGCGCGCGGCGAAGAAGCGTGTCGTGAAGAAGAGTGCGAGGAGGAAGAAGTGACAGGACGGCGAGAGGCCATCAAGGTCGGACTGGCGGCGTTGGCGGGTGCGGGCAGCATCGGCGCATGGGCCGCGGAAAAATCCAAGGACAAGGACGAACCGAGGCCGCCTGCCGCGCCTCTGATCACCAAGGCCGTCCCCTCGACCGGTGAACGGCTCGCGGTCATCGGTGTGGGCACCAACAACTACAGTCCCACGACCCCGGAAGAGAAAGCGGCGCGGCGCGAAGTGCTCGCTGGCCTGACGGCAGCCGGCGCGTCTGTCATCGACACGGCGCCGGCTTACCGGCAATCCGAGGAAACGATTGGCGACCTGCTTGCCGACATCGGCAATCGCAAGGACGCGTTCATCGCCACCAAGGTCACCGCCGACAACGGCAACCTCGCGCAAGGCGTGGCCATGATCGAGGAGTCGAAGCGCCGCCTGCGTACCAGCGTGCTCGACCTGGTGCAGATCCACAGCCTCAATGGCGTGGACGTGTTGTTCCCGCACCTGGCCGAACTCAAGAAGAAGGGGGAGATCCGCTATGTCGGTATCACCACCTCGAGCGGCACCCAGCACGACGCGATGGTCAAGCTCATCAACTCGCAGCCGCTGGATTTCGTGCAGGTGGACTATTCGCTGGCGAATCGCGCGGCGGCCGAGGCGGTGCTGCCCGCGGCGCTGGCCAAGCGCGTGGGCGTACTGGTGAATCTGCCCTTCGGCGGCCGGCGTCCAGAAAACAGCCTGTTCTCGCGAGTGCGTAACGCCGAGATACCCCAGTGGGCCGCGGAGATCGGCGCGACGACCTGGGGCCAGATATTCCTGAAGTACGTCATCTCGCACCCGGCGGTCACCGCGGCGATCCCCGGCATGACGCGCATCGCGCATCTCGAGGACAACCTGGGCGCGGCGCGCGGCCGCCTGCCGGACGCCATGATGCGTGCGCGCATGGAAAAGTACTGGGACCAGAACTTCGACAGCTGAGCAGCGTCCGGAAAGCAGAACGCCCGCGAACCTTGCGAGGTTCGCGGGCGTCCTGTTCCAGAGGTTGTCGTGGCTACTTGCCCGCGGCGTATTTCAGCGCGCCGGTGAGCAGCGTCACCATGTAAGGCTCGCTCCACGACTCGTTGGTGTGTCCGAGCGCGCTGTAGATCACGCGGCCGCCGCCGAAGTCGTGGCACCACACCAGTGGATTCGGATTCACGTCCGCCTCGCCCGACTCACCGATGGTCCTGGGATCGATGGTCACCAGCACGCGCACGGTGGGATCGAAGTCCTTGTAGTAGTACCACTCCTCGTTGCGCTGCAGGGTCCTGGGTAGTTTGGCCGTGGCGGGATTCCTCGCGTCGACCACCGTGACCACGCCCTTCGGCGTGCCCTTGGGATGGCGCTCGAAGTAGCCGCCGATCATCTGCCCGTACCAGCCCCAGTGGTAGTGCGAGTCCGCGGCGGCGTGCAGCGCCACCACGCCCTTGCCGGCCTTGAGGAAACCCTGCAACGCCTCGCGGCGCGCGCCCTGGAACCATTCGCTGTCGGGATTCTTGGGATCGGTCGTGCTGCTCACGAGCACCAGCACCTTGTACTGCGCGAGCTTTTCGGCGCTGAAGACCTCCGGATCTTCGGTCGCGACGACTTCGTAGCCGGCCTTGGCGCCGAGCGACTTGAGTGACTCCACGGCGGCTGGAATCGATTCGTGCCGATAACCCGTGCTGCCCGAGTACACCAGTACTTTCGGCTTGTTCGCCGCATGGGCGGTCACGCAGGCGCTCGCGAGCACGACAAAGCAACCGATCGAAAATCGGCAATGACGCATGTTTCCCCTCGTTCGTGAAACTTCAGCGGACGATCAATGGGCCTTGGGTAATGGCATGCCATGGGCCCTGGTGCGCAGACGCAGCACGCGGTGATTCGCCGTTATGAACAGCGTCGAATTGCCGGCGCCGCCCCAGGCCACGTTGGCCGTCGGAACGCCGGTCAGGATACGGCCGAGGAGGGTGCCTTCGGGCGTGTACACGTACACCCCGCCCGGTCCGGTGGCCCAGACGTTTCCCTTCTGGTCCACCTTGAGCCCGTCTGGTACGCCGTCGCCGTCCTTGTACATTTTTGTGACGTCGGCAAACAGGCGACCGGCCCCGAGACTGCCGTCCGCCTTCACTTCGAAGGCTTTCCAGATGGCGTTTTCCTTCTGCGAGTTGGCCACGTACAGCGTCTTGTAGTCGGGCGAGAACGCGAGGCCGTTCGGAGCCTCCAGTTCCTTCGTGAGTAGCGTGATCCGGCCGTCAGGCGCGACCCGGTAGACGCCCTGGAAGGGCAACTCCTTGGTCGGGTCCTGGAACGTGCCCGGCAGGCCATAGGGAGGGTCGGTGAAGTACAACGCGCCATCACGGGCGAAGACGAGGTCGTTGGGACTGTTGAGCTTCTTGCCTTCGAAGCTGGTCGCCAGCGGCACCATGGTCCCGTCGGCCTCGCGGCGCGAGACCCGGCGGTCGCCATGCTGGCACAGCGTCAGGCGGCCCTGCAGGTCGAACGTCAGCCCATTGGAGCCGGGTTCGCGCCCGGTGAACGGTGCGGCACCTGTGTAGCCGCTGCGCTCCAGGAACCGCGACACGCCCTTGTCGGGGTGCCACTGCATGACCACGTTGCGCGGGATGTCCGAGAACAGCAAAGCCTTGCGCTTCGCGTCCCACAACGGGCCTTCGGACCAGAGCAGGTCGTCGGCGAGCTTGTCGATCTTGGTGTCGGGCGCGATCAACTCGTCGAAACGCTTGTCCAGCGACTCGAGGCGCGCATACGGTGATTCCGCAGCGGATACGTTCAAGGCAAATCCTCCCCCCAACAATGCTGCCGCGAGTGGCGCAACTTTCTTCATTCAGCACCTCACGGTAATTGCCGGGCCCGATTGTGCATGGGCGGCCGCACAAAAGGCGACCGGGGAAATGCCGGTGGCGACCGCTGCTGACAACCATCGATTTGCCGGTGGAACAGGCCTATGCTCCGGGCCAGCGCGCTTTCACGCCTCCAGATCGTCGGCAAAGGAGTTGCCAAGTGAAAAGGAGTTGCCCCATGGACAAGCCGCGACAATTCCCCTTGGTAGTCGCCTTCGCGAGCCTGGTATTGGCGGGCACGCAGCTTCTCGTCGGCTGCGTCTCATCAACACCGCCGGCGCAGTCGATGCGTGACTCGCAGGCGAATTTCGCAGCCTTCAGGACGTTCGCGTGGGATCCGGGTCCACAAGCGCCCGCGGACGCGCAGCCCATCTCGATCCTCGACAGCAACATCCGCACGGCGATTGCCGGCGAATTGCAGCGCAAGGGTTACGCGGAGGCCCAGGCCGGCGCCAAACCCGACCTCATGCTTCGCTACGAAACCGCGGCGGCCGAGAAGCTCAAGTCGAATCCGTTCCGCATCGGCGTCGGCATGGGCGGCGTCGGCAACAGCGGTGCCGCGGGTGTGGGTGTCAGCAGTCCGTCGGCGAAGAACGTCCGGGAGGGCACGCTGGTCCTGCGTGTCATCGATCCGGTACGCAACGCCGAAGTGTGGAACGGCCGTGTCTCTCGCGAGCTCGGCAAAGGTGGCCCGCCGGATCCCGCGCTCATCCAGAGTGCGGTCAGCGATCTGCTGGAAGAATTTCCGGCGCCGGGAAGCTCTCCGAAATAGAGAGAGCGGAAGAGCGGCCACGGGGCGATGGCAGATGTGGAGGTGCGCCGAGCCAATGGCGCACCCTCTCTAATTAACCATAATATACATTATGCGTAGTACGCGGTTTTCTGCGAATCAGGTACCGCTCTTTGGCGACGGGAACCCTTTGCAGCCCGACTAGCAACAGAATTACGTCTGCCGCTGGTTGGCGCCTGCTCTCAAGGACCCGTCATGCACATGCCTTCACGCCTGGTCACCGGGCTGCTCGCCGTAGCCGCGCTGCAGGCGTTCACAGCTGCCCATGGCGGTGAATACAACCCGGTGGCGCATGAGCCGCGCGCGCCCGCAGCGAGCGCCAGCGTGGGCGTCATCGTGAAGCTGCGTGCCTCCTCGGGCACAGCCCAGCAGAAACTCGGAACACTGAGTGACCGTGGCCGTGCGCTGGGCAAACGCACGGGAGTTTCGGTCGCCCCGCGTCGGGAAATCTCGGCGGGCATGTTGGCCACGGTCGTGAGTACCAGTCTCGGCGCCGATGACGCCCTGGAGCGCCTTCGCGCCGATCCCGAGGTCGAGTACGCCGTCCTCGACCATCGCCGGTACCCGCACGCCACCAATCCCAACGATCCTTTGTTCAGCGGCCAGTGGTACCTCAAGTTCACCGAGATGTCGGCGGTCAACGCCATCGGCGCCTGGGATGCCGAGAAAGGCTCGAATGGCGTGGTGGTCGCGGTGCTCGATACCGGGGTGTTGTACGACCATCCGGACCTGGGCCGGGGTGATCACGGCGGGAAGCTCCTGCCGGGCTACGATTTCGTCAGCAACACGGCCCAGGCCAACGACGGCAACGGGCCGGATGCCAACCCCTCTGATCCCGGCGACTGGATCAACGATGCCGACCTCAGCAACGCCGCGTTCACCAACTGCGAGGTCGCCGGCAGCTCGTGGCATGGCACGCGCGTCGCCGGCATGGTCGGTGCGCTCACCAACAATGGCTCGGGGGTCGCGGGCCTGAGCTGGAATTCCTTCATCCTGCCGGTGCGTGTGCTCGGTAAATGCGGCGGACCCGACAGCGATGTCATCACCGGCATGCGTTGGGCGGCGGGACTCGCGGTTCCGGGCGCCCCGGTCAACCCCACTCCGGCCCGCATCATCAACATGAGCCTGGGCAGCAGTGGCGTGTGCGAGCCGAGTTATCGGGACGTGATCCAGGAATTGACGGCGCGCAAGGTGCTGGTGGTGATCTCCGCTGGCAATGAGGGCACGGTGGTTTCCTCGCCGGCCAACTGTGCCGGTGTCGCGGCCGTCGCGGCCATTCGCCACGCCGGCAGCAAGGTCGGTTTCAGCAGCCTTGGCCCCGAGGTGACCATCGCCGCCCCCGGCGGCAATTGCGTGAACGTGAATGGGGGTCCCTGCCTGTTCTCGCTCGACACCACCTCCAACAACGGCACCACCTCGCCCAGCACCAACAGCTTCACCAATCAGTCCGACTTCAATCTCGGCACCAGTTTCTCGGCACCCATCGTCTCGGGAATCGCCGCGCTGATGCTCTCGCGGAACAACAATCTCTCGACCGCCCAGATGCTTGCGCGGCTGCGCGAGGGCGCGCGCCAGTTTCCCGGGGTCATCGACGATGCGCCCGGACTGCTCGCCTGCCACGTGCCGCTGAGCGACCAGGACTTCCAGCTCGAACAGTGCCTGTGCACCACCGATACCTGCGGCGCCGGCATGGCCAACGCCGTCAACTCGGTACAGGCGGCCGAACGGCCCATCGCCGCGGTGGCGTTGCCCGGCAGCGTCTCGCCGGGTCAGAACGTGAATCTCAATGCCGCGGCCAGCGGTGCCGCCTGCGGCCGGACGGTCTCCAGCTACGCCTGGACCGTGGTTTCCCCCACAAACAACCCGCCCACGATCAACGGCGCCAGCTCGTCGACCGCCTCGGTGATCGCTCCCAGCAGCGGTTCCATCACCCTGAGGCTCACGGTGACCGATGACCTCGCTCACAGCGACACCGCCGACGTCGTGATCGAGTCCAACCGCGCCACCAGTGCCGCTCCGGCTTCGGCCGGCACGATTCCCTGCCCGAGTCCGGTCATTTCCGGGCCGACTCCAGGCACCCCGACGACCACTCCCCCACCCGTCACCCCCGCCCCCCGGAAGAAGGGCGGCGGCGGATCGATCGAACTACTCACCCTCGGTTTGCTAGGCGTGCTCGCCGGAACTCGACTCCGGCAGCGGCGAAAGGCGCGTTTTTCCCGTTGCATTTGAAAGACGCCGCGCTATATTTGCGTCGTACGCCATTGACGGATCAGGGTCTCCGCTACAACAACAACTAAAGGCGTTACGTCAGGTTTGGAGCGCAACTACGGACTGCGCATCCCCATCCGGGCGATAACGAAGGCTGCTCATGACGCGTATCTACGATCGGCTCGAATCTGCCACTCTGCACTTCACGCGCTCCGGCGCCATCAAGGAACGGCTCGAAGGCGCCTGGCGCCAGTGCCTCGCGCACATCGAGCCCGACGATGTGCCCCGCGAGATCCGCCTGCAGTTCATCGAGCTGTGCTCGCAAATGCAGCGCGAGCGGCCGATGCGTGGCGAAGACGCGGTTCGGGCCACGATCCGCAAGATGTCGAACGAGGAAGCCGAGAATCACGCTTCGGTGATCGTGCGCATGTTTTGCCGCATGACGCGCCAGCAGGAGCTGGAATTGCCGATCCCCGCCGCACCGAACGCCGGCGCCGCCATCGTCCAGCTGTTCGCAGCCGAAGGCTAGTAGTTAGAGCGGTGCCGGGGAGGGGTTCTCGTGGTTCGCCCTGACGGCAGCCGCGAGAAGGCGATACTCGTGGCCCGAACCACGAGAACCCCTCCCCGGCACCACTAATCCAGCTTGAACTCGATGGTGTCCCAGCGATGGGACTCCTCGTGGCGCGCCTGCGCCTTGACGGCGTCGACCAGCGCGCGACCGTCCCAATCCACGATCTGATCCGACAACTCGGTGATGGCGGTGGGCAGCACCGCGTTCGCGCCGAACGGCTTCATGAGGATGACGGGCTTGTCCGAGGCCTTGGCGAAGGTCATCTCGAACAGCATCAGCTCGCTGTTTTGCCGATACAAACCCGGAAGGGCAATCACACATTCGACCTGCGCGATCTGCTTGCGCAGTTCTTCCCGGTCGGCTTCCTTGCCACCCGAGGGCGCCCGGTCGGGAGCGGAAAAATTCTTGTAGAAGAAGTTACGCGCGCTCTCCAGATACTCGAAGATCCGCAGGTACTCGTCGGAGGTCTCCCACGCGTGTGTGACGAACAGCCGAATTGGATTGTTTTGTGACATGTCGACCGACCCGTGGACCTGCCTAAGTGTAGTTTAGTCTCCGCACCTGCGCGCCCACTCCACATTTGTGCGTCGCAACGTTAGCATCCAATCGCTTGCGCCTGCTCGTCTACAACATCCGATATGCCACGGGCACCGGCCCGGCCTTCCACCTGCCGTTTCCAGGGGCGGGATATCTGCGCTCGAGCCGCCGCGTGCTCGACAACATCACGACCTTCGTGAAGGAACAGGATCCGGACATCGTCGGCCTCATCGAGGTCGACATTGGTTCGGTGCGCAGCGGCATGCTCAACCAGGCCGAGCACATCGCCGAGTCGTTGGGCCACTACAGCACTTACGAGTGCAAGTACGGCAAGAGCTCGATCAACAATCTCATGCCGATCGTGCGCAAGCAGGGCAACGCCTTCCTCGCCGCGCCGCGTGTCGAGGGCGAACGCTTCCACTACTTCGACACCGGCATCAAGCGCCTGATCATCGAGCTCGAGCTCGACAACGTCTGCATTTTCCTCGTGCACCTGGCGCTGAAGTACCGCCAGCGGCAGTACCAGCTGCGCTACCTGCACGACCTCATCGCCAAGTCCCACAAGCCGGTGATCGTGACCGGGGACTTCAACACCTTCTGGGGCACGCACGAGATCTACCTCTTCATGCGCGCTGCCGGGCTGCGCAGCGCCAACGAGAAGAACCTGCCCTCCTTCCCGGCGCGCATCCCGCGCATCGAGCTCGACTTCGTGCTGGTCAGCAAGGAAATCGAAGTCACGAACTTCCAGGTGCCGGACGTGCGCTTCTCCGATCACCGACCCATCCTCTGCGACTTCACCGTGCGCGGCGCCGTGGCGTCGCAGACCGCCGTGGCTTAAGTTAGGCCATGGACCCAAACGCCTCGGTTGCGTGGGCACGCGAGACCGATGCCGACGGCATCGTACGGCTCACCTTCGACAAGCCCGGCAGCTCGACCAATGTGCTGTCACGCGCCACATTGCTCGAGCTCGAGTCCCAACTGCGCGCGCTCGAACTCGCGCCGCCGCGCGGTCTCATCGTTTGCTCCGGCAAGTCGAGCGGCTTTGTTGCCGGTGCCGACGTCAAGGAATTCGTGGCGCTGGAGAGCGTCGCGCAAGCCGAGGAGATGGTGCGCGATGCGCAGCAGATCTTCGACCGGATCGAGGCACTGCCCTGCCCCAGCGTCGCCATCATCAACGGTTTCGCACTGGGCGGGGGACTGGAACTGGCGCTGGCGTGCCGTTACCGCGTCGGCATCCGCAGCGACAAGCTGTCGATTGGCCTGCCCGAAGTCATGCTCGGCATCCATCCCGGCTTCGGCGGCACGGTGCGCGCGGTGCGTATCGGCGGCGTGCGTACCGCCATGCAGATGATGCTCACCGGCAAGAACCTGCGCGTCGACCAGGCACGACGCGCCGGCTTCCTGGATCGGGTGGTATTCCCGGCGGACGCGGAAGCGGCGGCCCGGGAACTCATTTCGCGGCAGCCCAAGCCGCGACGCGCCGGCCTTCTCGATCGGCTGTTGTCGTGGGCGCCGCTCCGGCCGCTGGTGCGACGCTCTCTCATTGCGCAGGTACGCGCGCGCGCGCGCCCGGAACACTACCCGGCGCCCTACGCCATCATCGACCTGTGGAGCCGACACGGCGCACACGGACAGGCGGCATTCGAGGCGGAAGCGCATTCCATCGCCACGCTCATGCTCGGCGAAACCGCGCGCAACCTGGTACGGGTGTTCATGCTTCAGGATCGCCTGAAGAATCTCGGCGGCAAGGCCCGCGTGCCGCTGGCGCGCGTGCACGTGGTCGGCGCCGGAGTCATGGGCGGCGACATCGCGGCGTGGTGCGCGCAGCGCGGCCTCAACGTGACGCTGCAGGACCGCGAATTGAAATTCATCGAGCCCGCGCTGAAGCGCGCGCGCGAGGGATTCGAGAAGCGATTCAAGGACGCGAACAAGGCGGCGGTACTCATGACCCAGATCACCGCGGACGTGGCGGGTGATGGGGTCCCCGGCGCCGACGTGATCATCGAGGCCATTTTCGAAAGCGTCGAGGCCAAGCACGAGTTGTTCGCGCGCCTCGAGCCGCGCATGAAACCGCAGGCCATCCTCGGCTCCAACACCTCGTCGATCATGCTCGAGAAGCTCGACGACCAGTTGCCGGATCCCGGCAAACTCGTCGGCATCCATTTCTTCAACCCGGTGGCGCAGATGCCGCTGGTCGAAATCGTGCGCGGCGAAACCAGTAGTGAAGACGCGATCCAGAAAGCCATCGCTTTCACCCGCAAGATCGACAAGCTGCCCCTGCCCTGCAAGAGCTCGCCCGGATTCCTGGTGAACCGGGTGCTCGTTCCGTATCTCTACGAAGCGATGTTCGCCGTGCAGGACGGCATTTCGATCGAGACCATCGACGAGGCAGCGCTGCGTTATGGCATGCCCATGGGACCGGTGGAGCTTGCCGACGTCGTCGGGCTGGACGTCTGCAAACACGTGGGTGACATCGTCAGCGCCGCGCTGAACCGGCAGAAGCCGGACACCTCGCGGCTGGATGCGCTGATCGCCGCGAAGAAACTCGGGCGAAAATCCGGCGAAGGCTTTTACGTCTGGCGCGATGGCAAGGCCGTGAAGAAGGCCGGGCCCGTGGCCGACCCGCCGGCCGATCTCGAGGATCGACTCATTCTTGCGCTCGCCAACGAGTGTGCCGCGGTGCTGCGCGAGAAGATCGTCGCCGATGCCGACCTCATCGATGCCGGCGTGATTTTCGGTTCGGGATTTGCACCTTTCCGTGGCGGCCCGCTCACCTATGCGCGCAAGCGCGGCATCGATACCGTCGTCGCGCGGCTCACCGAACTCACGCGGGCACACGGCGCACGCTTCACTCCCGATGCGGGCTGGGCGGAACTGCGCAACCGCAACTGAGCCCCCGCAAGTGGCGTGCTAGCATCTGGCGCATGTCGTCCGATCCCCAAGAAGTCAGCGTGGAACTCCTGCGCTCCCTGACCCCGCTCGAGGGAATGAAGCGGGAAAATCTGCACGCGCTCGCGAAAAAAGTGACCGTCAAGCAACTGACGGCGGGCCGCACCTTGTTCAAGGAAGGTGACGCCGACAAGCGCACCATCTGGATAGTCAGGGGGCTGGTCGAGATCAGCGAAAACGGCCGCACCGTCGGCATGATCGAAGGCGGCAGCGCCGATGCGCGCGCGCCGCTCAACCAGAGCCTGCCGCGCAAGGTCACGGCGCGCGCCGTGGAAGATGTCGACTACCTTGCGATCGATTCCGACCTGCTCGACGTCATGATCACCTGGGACCAGACCGGCAGCTACGAGGTCGGTGAACTGCAGGCGCAGTTCGGTGGCGGCAACAATGACAACGACTGGATGACCACGCTGCTGCAGACCAAGGCCTTCCATCGCATTCCGCCGGCCAACCTGCAGGCCATCTTCATGCGCATGAATCGCCAGCAGTACCGCGCCGGCGAAGTGGTCATCAAGCAAGGTGACGAAGGCGACTATTTCTACGCCATCGTGCAGGGCCGCTGCCTCGTGACGCGCGAGTCGCCGCTCAACCAGAAAGGTATCAAGCTCGCCGAGCTAGGCGTCGGGGAGACGTTCGGCGAAGAAGCGCTGATCGCCGAGGCCAAGCGCAATGCCACCGTGACCATGCTCTCGGACGGCGTGCTGATGCGGCTCAACAAGCAGGATTTCCGCGACCTGATGCACGAGCCGCTGCTGCGCTGGGTGGACGAACAGCAGGCGCAGAAGATCATCCAGAACAAGGGCCAGTGGCTCGACGTGCGCCTGCCTTCGGAGTTCCAGAACCTCGCGGTCGAAGGTTCGATGAACATTCCGCTGTACTTCGTGAGGCTCAAGCTCAATGCGCTCGATCGCAAGACGCCGTACGTGGTGGTCTGCGACACGGGTCGGCGTTCGTCGGCGGCGGCGTTCATCCTTTCCGAACGCGGCTTCGATGCCTACGTGCTGAAGGGCGGGATCACGACTTCGTCGTTGCCGATGCGTCGCCCGGGATGAGCGAACGCTTCGACTCGCCTGCTGACGCTGTCCCGATGCGTTGATCAGCCGCACGACCAACGCGGTACCCTTCGGGGACTCGACGCGCGCCGGTCTGCTGTGCCCTATTCAGGAGAAGTTCCTCGCATGCGTGGATCCGGCTTTCTAGGTCTCGCACTCTCGCTCATCGCGACACTTGCATTCGCAGAGGAACCCGCGACCGGTACCGCCACCGCACCCGACGGCGAACCGTCCAGGATGGAAGTCATCGTCGTCACCGGCATGCAGCCGGGACCGGGCCTGTGGAAGGTTTCGAAGGGCAATCACGTGATGTGGATCCTGGGCGAGATATCGCCCTATCCGCGCAAGACACAGTGGAACTCGGAAAAATTCGACCGCCTGCTGCGCAACTCGCAGGAGTTGATCATCGATTTCTCCGGATACTGGACGCTGGGCCCCAGTGACAGCGCGGCATACGCGCGGGCAGAGAAACTTCCCGAAGGATCGACGCTGAAGGACGTCATCACTCCGGAGCTGCATGCTCGCGCCGAGGCCACCGCGAAAATCTTCGGAGCATCCGGGTTCGAAAAACTGCATCCGTTTTCAGTGACCAATCGACTGGTGACGGGCGCGATGAGGACGCTCGACCTCACGGGATTCAGCGCCAGGTTCGCAGCCGATGCGCTGGGGAAAAAACGCCGCGTGAAGATCACATACTTCGCCGCGCCGGAGCCCCCATTCAAGGTACGCCTGCAAAATTGGCAGCACGCTTCGAACGCGGACTGCCTGGAAAGGCTCATCGACGCGATCGGCGACGGAGGCAACGGGGTGAAGCGCCTTGCGAACGCCTGGTCGATCGGGGACATCGACGCACTGCGCCGGCTCGTGCCCGCCTTTTCGTTCTCACGGGACGGCTTTCGTGCCGACGAATGCGCCGCCGCGATGCGCGGCGGTGAACAGCAGTCACTCGAGTACAACAAGCGGCGCAGGCAGGCGTGGCTCGCCGAGGCGGAGCGGGCCTTGCAGTACAACCGGAGCACGATGGCCGTCGTGCTCATGTCCGAGATTTTCGCGCCGGATGGCTACCTGGCGGGCTTGCGCGCCAAGGGATACGAGGTGGTGGAACCGCAGTAGTGAGTCGGGCCCGGAAACGGGCGCCGCACTACATCGTGTGCGTGGCCTATGCACCAATTACCGCCAATAACTGCGTGTTTGTAGTCGTTTGTACCCGCGGGCGCGCCGGTACCCGCCACACCTGGAAGATTCGCGCGTTCATTGGGGCATTCAGTCGGTAAAGTGTAGTCGATGAAGACAGCGCTATTAGACCCGCTCTTCGTAGAGGCCCTTTCCGTGGTGGAACGTGCGTTCCGACGGCTTGAGCAACAGGTGCCGCCCCCGGTGAAAGAGCCGGTCAAGGATAGCTTCTGGTACCGGTACGCCGAGCAAACTATCGAACAAGCAATCCTTCAGAAATGCGCGCGTGTTGCTAGCAACCTCGCCGCCGCGCGGCTGCTGTTAAACAACGGCTTTGTGTACGAGCAAGCGATGATGCATCGCGCGCTGGATGAAGCTCTCCACGATGTTCTCTTCCTCGCCGGCTCAGTGGCAAATGGCCAGCACGAAGACCGTCACGATCAATACCTAAAGGCCTTCTGGGCAGAAACCTTCAACGATCCCGACGATCTCTTGGCCGACACGAAGGGACCGAACATGGTTCTCCGTAAGCACATCAATGCATATGTTGCGCGTGCGCTTGGATCAGACAATCCATATCGAGATCAAAGAATCACAGAGGCAATCGACCGCGTGAACTCCGGATTCATCCATGGTTCGACGCCGGCCATCATGGAATTGTGTGTGGGATCGCCACCGCGGTTTTGCCTGTCAGGGATGTTTGAAGTTTTGCCCCGAATGGATACGCACGCGCACGAGGCCTGGAATTACTACTATAGAGCGCTGATGACCTTTGGCGCAGCCGCGAAGGCCTTCGGCGACGAAGAACTTTACAACCAGATTTGCGAGTACATGCTCGTCTTCGAAGAAAAAGCAGGACGCAAGGTGGCGTTTAAGCCGAGTAAAAAGGCCCCGAAATCGAAGCCCGACGATCACGGCGGTGGTCCGGCGGCATGAACGGTTCGAAAGACTTCCGCTACTTTGTTGGTCTACACCTTCCAGAAATTTGTGCACTGTCAGTTACGGCCGCGACATTCGTGGTCGGCTGGTACCTGGCATGGGTCGATGAACCTGCATGGCTCAATCGTTTTGGTGCGCTCATCACCGTGATCGGTGTGATTTTGGCGGTGTGGCGTTATCACGAACGCGCTGCAGGCGCGATGAAAAAAGATATTGCCGAGAATCGGGGAAATTTCATTCGCATTGGGATCGAAGCTTTAGAAAAGGTAGCTAACACGAAACTCTCGGCGGAGGAGAGAATTCAAACCGCTATGTGGGTTGAAAATCTTCGCCATGATCCGGAATTCGCCGCGCAAATTGATGAGGCAGCGGTCGGTGACATCAAGCGCGTAAAGATGTGGGAAGTCGCAATAGTGATTTTCGGCACTCTCGTAAACGGCTTCGGTGATGTCGTCGTAACCCTCGCCAAGTCGATCGCGTAGATCGCATACGCGAAGGCCGCAAAGATTTGTAGTTCGGACCGTAACACTCAGGCACCCTTGCCTGAGTAATGGTGATCAGGGCGCTTCGCTTTTCCGGAGGATTTTGGAATGCGCTGGCTGTCGAAACCCCTCGCTAACCTGATCTGGACGGACGTGGAGACGTTTTGCGAACGTCGGGTTACAGAAGGCGCAAGCCTTGACTACAAGCGGGATTTCCCAACGAATCTTGAAAAGACTATCGCTGCGATGGCCAACACGCTGGGCGGCACAATCTTCGTGGGCGTTGCGGAAGACGCGGAAGGAAAACCGGTAGCACCCGTAACTGGGATTGCATTTGATCGCGGCCTAGCTGAACGGGTCCTGAGCATCAGCGCAGAGAACATTACACCACCAGTTGTCCCAGGCGTGCAGGTTTGCCTGGATGCCACTGGTCAGCGCGCCGTTGTGGTAATTCAGGTCCCGCAGAGTCGGGATGCGCCGCATGCAATCGAGTCGAATACACAAGTCTACGTGCGCACTGGCCAGCGCAATGACCCCGATGCGCTCGCGAATCTTGATCGCATCGAATGGCTGCTTGGCAATCGGCGCAAAGCCGAAGACTTTCGCAATTGGTTGATAGCGCGCGCGAACTCGCGATTCGACACGGTCAGCGGTGGGGATGTACCGCAAATAGCTAGAAGCCAAGGATTTATCTCCAGGCAGTCGAAGATCCCTGGTGTAACCATCTACCATCCCGAGCTTCAGTGTTTGTTAACTGTAATGATCGTCCCTACCTACCCTAGCGTTGATCCGTTGATGTTGCCGGGTGATTTGCAGCGGGGCGCGCGTGAAATAAGCGTCCCTGATCGAATGCTTACCGCCCGGGAGTTCCCGTTTTTCGAGGCTGGTACTCGCCTGGTCGAGGATGGCGTCATCATCCATATCGGGGACACCGAGAGGACGTACCACACGCATCTGAACATTCATGGCCTCTACTTTCACAAGCAATCGATGCTGTTTGAACTCAAGGACAAGACCACAGGAACTTCGACGCCTGTCATCCGAAGCGTAGAAATTATTCGCAGGGCACGGGCGATGATCGACAGCGGAGTAAAGCTTTACACCCTTCTCAACTACTTCGGCCCCTTGCACGTGCGAATCCGATTGGAGCGCATTCTCGGCTATCCGCTCCTCGTGACTGAGCACACCGGCGAGCAGTACATGCGCTACTCCACTGATCCTGAAATCGACGCAATCGAACTTTCCTCTACGGAAGAACTTTCGTCCGACGCCGACGCGTTGGTGCATCGACTGGTTCGACGAATCGGCTGGGCATTTAACTGGGACTTATCCGACGCCGACGTTCGAGAAGCATTGAAGCCATAAATCATCGTCTGCATTCCCGCCAAATCATCAATTCACCTTGACTTGCGTTGCAGCACAGCGCCCTATTTGTGGCGATTTGTACACCGAGCAACCCCTCGCCGAGCCGGACACACGAAAACGGGCGCCGAGTGACGTAGAGTCCATGGAGCGGCCGCCCTGATCGGCGCGGCGCTTCAGGTGGCAAGACAGTGAGCGAAGAAAAGTACGTCGTATACAAGAACTGGCTGGTGGATGAAGTCGAACCTCCTCGAGCCAGGATGAAGGCCGTTCAACCCCGGGCCGGAGAAATCCTCGAAGTTGTTTCCGAATCTCCCTGTGTGGACATGAAGGTCGTGACGCGCGAGGGCGAAAATTGGGCCATGAAGTTCACGTACGCGAACGGCGCAATACTCTACGTTCCATTGCCGGCACGGCTCAGGGAACAACACGACTTTGACGTTTCCGCGACTGCAGGCCCCTCGCGATCGTGAGCACATCCGGCCTGTACTGCGCGAAATGCCGCGCTGAACTCGCACATCTGATCGCGCGCTTCAAGGCGGACCCCGCAGACTACCGGCGCGTTTCCGTGATCGGAATGACGTCGGGCGGGAAGGTCCGTTGCAAGTGTCAGACGTGTGGCCACGTATGGGACTCACGTTCAGCCGAAGCGCGGCGCATCGCTGAAAAGCAGTTGTCGCGGCCACCAGATCGGTAGACCCATGGATGCCGAGTCCAAGGCACGCATGGACGAAATGGAACGGAGCGGAGCCCTCGGCGCCCTTCGAAATCTGGTTCGTTCACACACCGGGCAAGTCTGGTGGTGGGATGACGCAGCCCCACTCGGAACCTCGATTCTGCATAGTGGCACCGTCACATTTGTGAATACGGGGCCGCGTGTACTCGGCTTTTCTGCGCACCATGTCTATCAGGGGTACCTCAACGACAAGGCTGCCCATCCCGGCATCAGATGCCAGATTGGCAGCGCCCTGGTCGAACCCGAAAAATATGTGTACGCGGAAAATCCTGACTTGGACTTGGTGGCATTCGCCTTGCCCGCGGTACTGCAAGCGGCGACGGGCGTTCAGGTACACAGGGCTACCAGCTGGCCTCCGCCACCACTGCAGCCGAACGACCTCGTTATTTTCGGCGGGTATCCGGGAAATCGCCGGCAGGAAATGCTCGGTGAACTCCAGTCCGACTTCGTATCCTTCATCGGCAGAATCTATAGCGCCACTGAGTCCTACGGTTCGTTGTCGCTTGAACTAGGTCAATCCCATTGGCCGCAAGGCCGCGATGTCGGGCGTCAGCCTGATCTGGGTGGCATGAGCGGCGGTCCAGCCTTCAGGATTCATGTATCGGCACGCACCACAGTTGAGTTTGCCGGCGTCATCTATGAGTACCACCAACCTTCCGAACTAGTCTTCGCCCGCCATGCGTCACTACTGAACGTGATGGCCCCAGACAGCGCGACCGCAGGACCGGCGCGATCGTGAGTCCAAGTCTGTGAGCCCAACTGATGCCGAAAAGGTAAAGGCCGAAGCGGACGCGGTAATGCCGCCGCAGTTACGGCGCCTTCGTTTGTGCGCAAAGCCCGTTGTATTCGATACCGGCATTCCCGGCGCCCACTTTTCCGTGGCTGGGACAGCATTTTTGGCCGGGTTTCGACAGTGTGTATATGTCCTCACCCCGCGCCATGTTGTCCACGGCTCGGCGAGGGAAAGCCTTGCAATCCTCCTGAACGCCGCGGGAGAGCGGTTGCCACTGGGCATGGACTGGAAAATTCGAGTCCATGACGACGACGGAAGCATTGACGAAAACGGCGATCTATCAGACCTGCGCATCTTTCGCGCCGATCTGACCGAGGTCTCATCTGACGCCCGAAGTTCCAACTTCGTCATTCATCTCACGCCCCCCGAAGCAGTTGACTGGTTCGATAGCCGCGACCAGTCCACCTTTTTTCTCTACGGTTACCCCAAGCACGCTAACTACCCTGACTGGGAGCAGTCGAAGGTTATTCAGAACCAGTACCTACTTCACGGCGCCTATGTTGGCGAAAGCCCGTTTGAAGGATGCTTCGAGCTTTCCGTTGAAAACCCGTTAGCGCTGCCAGACTTCGACGGCCTGAGCGGAGCGCCGGTCTTGAGTCTGCCGAAAGTGTACAAGAGCGGAATTCAACCGGTCTTTTGTGGCATGGCACTGCGCGGGTCTGCACCATCGAAGCGTGTTCATTTTCTAGGTGCCAACGTAATTATGGCCGCCCTCGAAGAAGCCCACGCTTCCGAGCTCGCCTCGTAGGCCGCTACGCTCCCGCCTTACGCCCACGTGCCGCGAGCCAGCCCCGAGCAAAAGCCGCGAGTTCATCGCGCTTGTATTCGTCGGCAGGACGCGGCGATATCTTGAGCGCGGCGAGGACGCGCACCGCGATGATCATCCGCATTGCTGAGCCTGCTGGGATTTCAACGCCTCTCGTCCACAGCCGCACGGCCGTAGTGCTGGCCTTCGCGATGCCGGCAATCCTCTCAACCGTCAGCCCTTCGCCTCGTAGTGATTCAAAGGCCATACGCGCAGCGAGTTTCATTGCCGTGATGAATTCACCGCTTACGGGCCTTTAGCTCGGCGATTCGGGCGCGTGCTTCCAGCTGCTTTGCCGACACTTTCCCATCTGTAGGCATGCCCACACCGGGCAACAGCGGCAATCCTGCGCGGGCCCGCAGCGCATTCCGCTGGCGCAGATCGGCGTCGCTGAGCTTGGTGGTCGAATTCGGCGGCGTGGATAATTGCCTTTTTACTTCTGACGACACCAATTCTGGGAGCCGTAATCGAATTGACTCGATTACTGGATCGATAACGCTAGTTAGATCAAAGCTCGAGGAACTCATGCGCCGTTTCCTCCTGCCGCAAACTTGCGGCCCGCGGCGCGGAGTTGCGCAAGCGTGGCGTAACGCGCGGATCGTTCACGGCTCGCAGCTGCCCACTCGTCAAATTCCTTTTGCGCCCTTTCGGAAATCGGGCGCTGCCGGGAGATCTCAGCCCGCACCATGTCGTGAAGGCGTTCGCGCAGAGCGTCCTCCACGGCGGTCACCGCTTCCACGGCAATGCGCGTCCGTGTCTTCGGTCCGAACCCGCACGCCGTAATGGTGAGCTTCAATCCGCTTCCAGTTCGAGTTTCGCGCTTCGGAGGTCCCTGCGATTTCGAAGCCGGGTCCGCGGACAGTTGCCACTTCACTTCGGCTTCCACGGCCGGCGCCAGCCACGGTTTCACCACGGCGCACACCTCGTCCACGGTGCGCATGAGCACCTCTTCCAGACCGCCGTTCATGGCGGCGCACTCTTGCTAGGACGTGGATTTGCGCGACGCACACGCGGCGGTGGGCGGCGACGAATTGTGTTGGACAAATACGGTGCGGCCATGGCGATTCCCTCGCGATGATTGGCCGGGACCGGTAAAGCCGTCGCCCGAAAATGCGTCCAAAAAATCTACGCCGGTCACATGCGCCGCACAAGAAGAAAAATTGCGCGCAGGACTAGTCAATATCGTCCCAGTCGTTCTTGCCCATTAACTGACCAGCCTTTAGCGGACCGGCGACCCTGTACCGACTTCCGGCGCTGGCGCCAATCTGATCCAGCGCCCCACCGAGTAACCGCCACATGTCACGACTGAGGCGCGCGATTGGATGAACGGATTGCCGCTGGGTTTTCGGATCGCATGCGAGCATCCCATTTTCACTGGTCCACTCGTCGCACTCCAGACAGCGTGCCCACAATCGCGCAACGCGTACGAAGGCGGCACCGTCGCCTGGCGAGTGCACCCCCGCCTGGTAGACATGCTTGATCAGCCACTCGAACATGGCGCTCTCGCACGCGGACAGCCGGATTCCCGGCGGGACTTCTGGAAGGCCGGAAGATTTCGGCCGATCGGCCTTAAGCCTCGACGGCCTCGTCTCACCTCGAATAAGACGTAACACCGTGGGAATTGGGCGCGGACCAGAGGCCATTAAATTTCCTTTGAAATTGGTCAACGCTTTGCGGAGGATACTCTGAAAAAATCCAGAACTAAGGGTTGCCCCGATCCGCTCCAATATGCGCCCCGTGCACAGATTGAGCAATTTGGACGTCACCCGCGGTGCACTCCACTTCAAATAACTATTAACCTGCGGGGCCTACCGGCATCCGCAACAGAACACGAAATAGCTAGGAGCTAACAATGGATCCATCCCTGGAACAGCAGCCTTTTGGGGCAGTTGAATTTATCAAGAATCCGGAGATGCGCTGCCCGTGCATCCTGCTCCTGGACACGTCCGGTTCAATGTCCGGCAACAAGATAGATCAGCTCAATGAAGGGCTGCGCGTCTTCGAACGCGAGCTGAAATCGGACTCCTTGGCCGCAAAACGCGTGGAGGTCGCCATTGTCACCTTCGGTCCGGTACAGGCTGCCCAGGTATTTGTGACTGCAGACGCATTCGTCGCTCCTACCCTCGCCGCTTCCGGCGATACACCGATGGGTGCTGCAATTGAAGAAGCCGTCCAAATGGTTGCGAACCGAAAGCAGGACTACAAAGCGGCTGGCGTGCAGTACTACCGTCCATGGATATTTCTGATGACGGACGGAGCGCCCACAGATGATGTTTCGAGGGCAACGGCATTGCTACGCGAGGGCGAAGCGTCAAAGAAGTTCAATTTCTTCTGCGTAGGTGTTGATTCTGCCGACATGGGCAAGCTCGCAAGCATCTCGCCACCCACCCGCCAGCCTCTGAAGCTTCGCGGACTATCTTTCCGCGAAATGTTCCTATGGATCTCGAACTCGCTGAGCAGCCAGTCCAAGTCACAACCAGGAACTGAAGTAGCCCTCGTGAATCCAACGACCCCCACTGGCTGGGCTTCGGTCTAGGTCTTCATGACTGAATGGCGGTTTGCCAGCGCTGTTACCGTCGGGCTTTCGCACAAACGAACCGAAACGCCCTGTCAGGATCGAGTGCTTTGCGAGTATGCGGACGGGGTCCTCGTTGCGGTCGCAGCAGACGGCGCCGGATCAGCGAAACATTCCGATGATGGAGCGGATGTAGTTGTCCGCAGTGTCACGGAATCACTCCAACACATATCAACCCTACATCCCGATGCCCTGCTGGATCGACTACGCGTTGCGATTGACCAGGCGCGCAGTGCGGTCGTCAGTCTCGCCGAAGCGCGATCCGTGCCGATTCGGGAATTCGCCTGCACGTTGCTGGTGGTAGTCGCTACAGACAACGGGACTGCCTGCGCACACTTAGGTGACGGCGTTATCGCGGTGTGTGACGGCGGCGAGGAATGGAGCTGGGTTTTCTGGCCTCAACGCGGTGAATATGCGAACACAACCAGATTCATGACCGATGCCGATGCAATGTCGCATCTGAATATTGAAATAATTCGCAGCCCCATAACAGATTTCGCAATCATGACGGACGGGCTCGAGCCTCTCGCGTTGGACTACGCATCGCAGGTCGCTCACAACCCCTTCTTCAACTCCATCTTGAAGCCGCTGCATCGTTCGTCCTGCATTGGCTGCGATGCGCCGCTTAGCGATGCGCTTCTTGAATTCCTCAATGCTCCGCGTGTTACGGATCAAGTCGATGATGATCTTTCGATCATCATCGCATCGCGTCGCCCGTCCACTTCGCCGGGATCGTGAAGGTCTTCCTTGCAAGCTCAGGCGCGCCCCTCGGATTGGGTGCAATTGTTGGTCGCGGCGGCGAAGGAACCGTCTATGAGGTCATTGGTGCGCCCAAAGTTGTGGCAAAGCTGTATGGGAAAGCACTTACCGCTGAAAGGCAGGCAAAGCTCAAAGTGATGCCAGCCATCGGTACACCCGATCTGTTGAAGATTGCTGGCTGGCCGACCGACCTTATTGTCGATTCAAACGGAACAACAACTGGATTCGTAATGCCGCGAGTGAAGTCGCGCGCAGATGTCCACGAAGTCTACAGTCCCAAGAGTCGAGCCCAACAATTTCCCGAAGTCGATTTTCGATTTCTTGTGCACGTGGCCGCAAACATCAGCCGCGCGGTTGCACTTGTTCACAAGCATGGCCATGTGATTGGCGATATCAATCACGGAAGCGTGCTCGTTTCGAACGATGGTACAGCCGTCCTGATTGACTGCGATTCAATGCAAATCTCTAGTGGCGGTCGATCGTACGCATGTGACATGGGCGTGGACGTTTTCACGCCACCCGAACTTCAAGGAAAGTCGTTCCGTGGGTTAGTGCGGACGGCCAATCACGATGCATTCGGACTGGCCGTTCTGTTGTTCTACCTGCTCTTTATGGGCAGACATCCTTTCGCCGGAAGGTATCTCGGCCGCGGCGACATGCCGATCGAGCAGGCGATCCGTGAATTCAGATTTGCATATGGCTCGGATCGCCAAGCGACGCAAATGGAGGCGCCTCCATTCACAGTTCCAATCAAGGCTATGGGAGCGTCAATCGCTGCACGGTTTGAAGAAGCGTTTGGCCGTCAAGGCATTGCACGACGACCAACAGCGCTTCAATGGATCGGTGAGCTGGAATCGCTAGCCAGATCCCTAAAGCAGTGCGCAGCGGACTCAACGCACTTTCACAACGCAAACGCAGGTGGATGCCCGTGGTGCCCGATCGAGCAGGCGGCGTATGTGCGTCTCTTCGGTGAACGAATCTCACCAACTGTACCGGGCGGAACGGTCAGCGTCAGGGAACTCTGGGCCGCCATTTGTGCAGTGAATGGCCCAGGTCCACTCCCAGATTTGCCAGTAACCATCACCACGCACAAATCCTTGCAAAGCCGAATTCGCCGTATCTGGGTCGGAATACGCAAGGTAGCCAGCTTCGCCGTCGCTTGCGCAGGCATCGTCGGATGTGCGGCAGCGCGAAAAGGCGATGGTGGACTTTTTTGGTTTATCGCCGGAATGATCGCGGCAGTTTTCGTGTGGCCGCGACCAAGCTCCGCCGCAAAGAGCGCCTTTGAAGATGCCGATCGCAAATGGAAGGCGGCTCGAAGCGACTGGGAAAATCACGGCGGAGACAACCGATTCCGTGATCGTCGGCGTGAACTGGAAGCCTTGAAGAACGAACTAGCCAATCTTCCAGACGAGCGGACAAGGCGACTACAGGCACTAAATCAGGAGCGAGAAAAACTACAGCGTTCGGCCTATCTAGATCGGTTTCGGCTCGATCGCGCGGAGATACCCCTGATTGGGGAAGCACGAGTGGCGATGCTCGCGTCTTACGGAGTCGAAACTGCTGCAGACGTTGACTATCGCAAGGTCGACGGCATTCCTGGCTTTGGTCAGCGCCTGACAAAGAATCTCCTCGCCTGGCGTCGCGAACATGAGAAGAATTTCCGGTTCAATTCCAAGGAGGCAATTGATCCAAAGGTAATTGCCGCGATGGAACGCGATCTCAATGCAAAGCAGGTCAAGCTAGCCAACGAGCTTCGAGGTGGTCCGCTTCAGTTGCGCCAGATTGAAGTGGAAGTCCAGCGCGCACGAAGCCAACTTCGACCGCGCCTAGAAGAGGCGTGGAACACACGATCGATTGCTGAGGACGAAATGCGCGTCTAGCCGCTGAGAGTTCGGAATTCTCCAACTTGGCCGCGTGAAAATTTGCTTGAGAGGCGCGCTCTGAAACCTGCGCGCAGGAAATTTCGGAGCCCCCCCCCACTCTTACGCACCCCATCAACAGCCGTTCATAGCGGTTATGGATGCGGGCTGCGATGAACTAGGCCGGCGTGCCGACCAATATGCGTCAGCCCTAACAACACAGCAGCAAGGGTGTTGGCTTACGTCTCCGTTTCGGGCCAACGTGGCAACACAGCAGCAAACGTGTTGGTGTGTTCCTGCTGAGTTGCCCGGCAACTCAGCAGAATCTTCCTGATACCCATCGCTGCTGTATTGCTGTGTTGGATGCGCTCAGGTCGGTGGAAGGTCGGGAGGTAGGCGGATGTCACCGAGGCCGCCCGAGCCCTTGCGCGCCTCGATGCGCAGCTCCGTGCGGGCTTCGCCCAGCGTTCGCTTGGAGAATTTGTCCGGCATCGGCGCCGCCGCTTCCATGTCGCGCACCCGATGCCACAGCCCGTCGCCCAAGAATGCGCGCAGGTGCGCCTTGGCCGCGTCTATCGCCGGCTCCTTGTCCAAGTCCTTTTCCATCTGCCAGCTCGCGCGGCATGCGGCGTAGATCTCCTCGGGCGACCCCGGCATGGTGCGCAGCCAATTGATGCGGATGGTGTCGCCCTTGCCCATCGGCGAATCGAACGTCACCGGCTCCAACTCGTACACCAGCGCGTCCTCGCGGGCCGAGCAGTTGGACTTGGCGCGCACCAGCACCACCTCGCGGTGCTTGCGTCCGTCAACGTCGCGCACGTACCGCATGGCGTGCCAAGTGATGCGCGGCGCAGCCGTGAATTGCACGCTGCCTATCTGCTGGTCCTGTAGGTCGCCCTCCTTGGCCTTGCGCAGATGCCGCAGGCCCATCACGGCGATGTCGAGCCCGGTGGCAAGATCGACCCACGGCTGCACGCTGCGCCGCACCTGTGTGCCGTCGTGACTGTCCTCCAGCTCCAGCGCCGCGTCGAGCACGTCGATGACCACCAGCTCGATGCCGTGCTTATTGATGAACGCCGCCAGCAGCGCCTTGTCGGCGAGCAGCTCGGCCAGCCGCTCCGGCTTTGCGCGCACCACGTTGTCCAGGTCGGCCTCGGCAGCGATCAAGCGCGGCAGAACCGTGTCGCTGTAGTCGTCCTCAAAGGTGCAGAACAAGCTCTTGACCACCGGCAGTGGCCCTATTCCTAGCAGCGGCGGCCGTGTCGGCCGCTGATTGCCGCGCGACAACGCCGCGCATATCTCCATCATGCAGGCGGACTTTGAGACGCCTGCCGCGCCCGCGAAAACGTGAAATTTTCCTTTCGCGATCCAGCCGGGCAGCAGCCACTGAACGGGCCGCACCGTGGTGCTCGTGCTCATGAACGTATCCTCCTCAATGGGTTTGGTGGCCGGCGACGACTTGAGCCACCCGCGCAGGTCGTCAATTTTTCGGTGCTGGCAGTGACTGTGTTTGCAGTCGAAGGCATGGCCCTGGTACCCACCGTGGTGCGGCAGGAACAGCACCGTGGTGGCCGCGGAGTCGCCAGAGGTGTGATCGAATTCCCACGGGCAGCGGATCGACCACACACCTGGCTTCACCTCGCGCTTGACCATCTGCCGCGCATCGAGCTGGCGCAGGAGCGCGTCGTCCTCGATGCCGGGCACCGTGGGCTTGTTCGTGGCGGTCGAGTCGTTCAGCTTGAACACCTCGCGGGCCACGCGCGCCGCGTCCGAGAGGTCGGCCAGCTCACGGAATCCGTTCACGGGTTCGCCGGTGTAGGCGAAGAACCTCGCGGCGCTGTATATCTCCGCGCTGGCGCCGGAGCCGGACTTCCCGGCCGTGCCGATCTTGCCCACGCCGTATATCTTGAACCCCGTGCCGCTCGGCGACACCTCGCAATAGCTAGACGCGGCCGTCATGATGTGGCCGGCGCGCTCATCGTAGCTTCCGTCCGGCTCGCGCACGTCGTCCAGGTCGATGCCGGCGAGCTGGACGTCACCGTAGCGGCCAAGCGCCACGGCGAGCCCGGCGTAGATGCCGGGCTTCTCGACAAAGGCCGCCACGGCCGCGTCGAAGGTCACGAGCTGCGCGCGATCCTCGGGCGAATCTAGGGCCCCATGTCGTCGACAGTGGGCCGCGTAGTACGGGACCTTGTTGGGCTTCTTGAAGTAGATGTTCGGCACCGAACGCCACAGCAGCCAGCACGGCAGCGTGCGCAGGAGCGATGGGACGTTCTCCACCTGCGGTATAGTCGTCACGGGAATACTCCTCAATGAGAAGGGCCGGGAGCGCCGTGGCTGGCGCATATCCCGGCCCTGTTTTGCTAAGGGATGTCGTCGTCGCTGCCCAGCTCCTCGAGCGGTGGAGATGTCGGCGCCTTCGGCGCCTTGGGCACCACGGCAGGCTTCGGCGGCGCCGCGCGCTTGAGCCTCAAGCCGCCGGTCACCCTCCCTTGAAAGGTGATGGTGGGGTCCACGAACACCACCACCTGTTTGTTGATCCAATCCTCCGAATTTTCGCCAAGCTCCTTTTCCAGAAATCTCAGCACCGTGGTGCCGAGCACAAGGCCACGTCTGTGTTCGCGGAAGTACACCACCCAGCGCTGCTCGTCGCTGTCGTCGCGCATCCGTTCCAGCAGCAGCTTGACGATGGTGACTAACCACTCATCGAAGCCGCCTTGGCCATCGGCCAGGTCCTCCTTCGAGAGAAACTTCCTGACGATCATTTCACTTACCCTTGGCATGGGAATCCTCCTTTGTGGTCGATTCGAGTGCGTCCAACGAAACGAATGGCGGACGCATGGGCCGGAGCAGTTCCAGCTCCAGTGCTTGCGCCAGCTCCTCGAGATTCAGGATTCGAGAGACCGGACGCAGGCCGCGCCGGTATCGGGTGAGAACACAGCCGCTTTCATCGAGTCGGGTAACGACGAAACCGCCGACTTGGCCGAGCCAGTAGCGGTTACCGAGGCGTAGTGGGTAGTTCGGGCCGCTCACGCTGCGCGCCGGGCGCGTCGCGGCGCAGGCTCGCGCATTTGCGCCTTAACCTCGGACTCGAACCATTCCGAGAGCCACGAGATGCGGCTCATGACCCTGCCGCAGATGCGCGTGTAGCGCGGGCCGGTGCCGGAGGACGCGAGCTTCGCGAGCCTGCTGGCCGTTACCTTGGCGTGTTTGACTTGCTGGAAGTAGTCGGGCTGCTCATCGCGGGACAGCAGCGTGTCCGGCGGCAGCGTGCGGTAGTCGATTTTCATGGGGCGCTCCGAAATGGGAACGCCCCGAATTAAGAAACAGGGAACGGCGAAAAAGGGAAAGGAACAGTTATTTTCGTTTGCGGACCGGGGCGAGCGCGGCCAGCTGCTTTGCCCAGCGCCTGCGGTCAGCAGTAAGAATCTTTCGCACCGTTACTACGCTGATCGGGCCAGCCAGTTTCTGCGTATGGGTGCGCGCGAGTGGAGAAGTCGAATCCGGGGCCGCCACCTGCCGTGCTCGTGTGCCCATTGGCTGCGGGTTCAAATCACTGTAGGTCTGCTGTGTGACGGGTTTCAGTCGAAGGCGGCGCGGAATCTCAGCGGCCCAGCGACGTTCCGGCAGCCCTTCGCGCGCCAGTTGCACGGCGGTCAGCAGCACCGCGTTCTCATAGTCGAGTTTCGGGCGCCCGCCTTTCGTGTTAGGCATGTTCTGCTCCAGGAGTTGCAGCCAGTAGATAGCCTGCTCAATCGCCACCGGATCATGGGCGCGCATGCGCGGGATGAGCGTGCGCAGTTCAGCCCGGAACAGCGTGCGCCATTCCCGGTAGGTCAGCGCTTTTTCGCGCCCGTCAGTTTGTCCAGGTGTGCGGCCCATAGCTTCCACGCCCTTGCGCATTCGGGACTGTAATCGTGTTGGTCATAGACGCCCGTGATGCCGGAGCGGACGGTGATGTGGTTCAGGCACAGTTCCGCGACCACCTGCGATACGCCCAACTTTGCGAGTCCGCTGCGCATTGAGCGGCGCAGGTCATGCAGACGCCAGTCCTGGACGCTGGCTGCACGCTCATTGATCCGCAGGCGCAGCGCGTGGTGGAAATCGAACGCGCGTCCGTCGCGGCCGCCGACGAACACATATTCGCTGGTGGTGCGCGGGATCGCCTTCAATAGTTTGATGACTGACGGGGCGAGCGCAATGGTGTGCTCCACGCCGTTCTTGGCACGCTCGGCCGGGATGATCCAGGTACCGGCATCCAAGTTGAATTCCTGCCACCTAGCCTTCGTGACTTCGCTTCTGCGGGTACCCGTGTACGCGAGCAGCGCGAATGCCGGGAAGGCCGGATAACCCTCCAGCTTGAATGCATTCCATAGGGTGAGCAGTTCCGGGTCGTCGTACTTGCGGCGCCTGACAGAGCGCCCACCCATCAGGCGCAGGCGATTGCGAAACGGATTCACCGTGGCCAGTTCCCGTTCGATGGCCCAGCCATAGAACGCGGAACCGTACGCCCACACCTGTTCGCCCACGCCCTTCCGGCCAGCTGCCCGCATTGCGTCGAAGAGCTTCAGGGCATCGGCGCGCGTGACCTGCGTGATGGCCTTTTCGCCCAGCGCCTTCACGGCGGCGACTTCGGCCGGAGTCTTCTCACCACGCTGCAGCGGTTCTCCGGCGATCCAGACCGCGGTGATGCGCTCCAGCGACGCGCGATAACGGGGCTTGCCTTCCTTTGCGTGCGCCCAACGGGTCATGGCAGCTGCCAAGGGCTCGCTTTCCGGGGCCCCTGCCCCGTGCGTGATCAGCAGGGATTGCGCCTCTTTGCGGGCTTCCTGTGCGCTCAAGGTCCGCCAGCCGTGGGTAGCGCCGGCATCAGCCGGCGCGGCGAAGGTCTTGCGGGAGCGGTTACCGCCGCCGGTCTTGATGACAAACGCGACGGCGTTCGGTGTCAGGCGGGCGCCGAACCCATCTACCAGGTCATCCCAGATGAAGGTTTGTCCCTGCGCTGGCCGATTCGCTTTGCGCAGGATGTCGTCGGTGATGCGAGTTCGCATGTGTGTAGCTTTGTACCGGCTTGTACCGCCGGCCTCTGATCGAGGGGTTCGGGTGGGTCAAGCGACTGACACCGGAAGCACACAACTTATCGAAACTGAAGGGAAAGGTAAAACTTTGTACCGATGTGAAAAGGCCCGAAAAGGGCCTAGAACTACATGGTGTGGGTGGCCTTGTCGCCGGCCAGCGCGCCGGCCAGGTAGGTCTCGATCTTCTTCTGTGTCTGCCCGCGATCCTGGTCGGAGAACTGCACGCCGATGCCGGCGGTGCGTTTGCCCTGTGCGCCCTTCGGCGTCAGCCAGATCACGCGGCCGGCCACGGGCAGCTTCTCGTCCTCGCCCATGAGATTCAGCAGCATGAACACCTCGTCGCCGAGGCGGTAGTTGCTGTTGGTCGGGATGAACAGGCCGCCGTTCTTCACGAACGGCATGTACGCCAGGTACAGCGCACTCTTGTCCTTGATGGTGAGCGTCAACAGACCGGGCTTGTTGGCCCCGGTTCGGCCTGTTCGTTCATTCATGACAGGGGCTCATTCATGCGCGCGCCCAGCGCCATAGCAGCGACTCGACCGCCATGGTCTTGTTGATCGTGGTGAAGGCAAGCTTGCGCATGTCGCGAATGGCGTCCGAGAGCTCAAACAGGCGACATATATTCGGTGCCCTGCCCTGGACTGACAAGTGAGTTGCGTCGCGGATTGATGCGGATTCGAGGATACGTTCTGTGACCCAGCTCTCAAGGCAGGCCAGGCGTGTAGTGAGGTCGCCGCGGGCCCAGCGTTCCGCCACCGCGGGAGGCTGAAGATTGCCGCTGCCGATCTCGTTCAAGGTCGACAGGGTTTCGTTGCGCAGCTGCGCCAGGGCCGCCGGATCGGCGTCGAGCAAGGCGAAGGGTCCCGCACCGGTCGCTGCCAGCGCTTCCGCCCAGGGCCCTGCCCCGCGCGCCTCCTGGAGGTAGGCCGCCGCATCCCCGCGCGTTGGGCCCGGCAGGCGCAGGCGGGTGCAGCGGCTGCGCACGGTGGCCGCGAGCCGCCGGGGCTCGCTGGAAACCAGCATCAGCAGCGTTCGCCCGGGAGGTTCCTCCAGGGTCTTGAGCAAGGCATTGGCCGCGGCATCGGTGAGCGCATGCGCGGGCGCGAGGATGGCCACTTTGTACCCGCGACCGTGCGCCGTCAGCCCCAGCTCCCCGATCATCGCGCGCACCGCCTCGATCTTGATCTGGAGAGAGTCTTCCTCAGGTGAAAGGCGCAGCACGTCCGGATGATGATCCGCGGCGATCCAGCGGCACTCCTGGCATTCGCCGCAGGGCGCTCGCGACTTCTCGCGGCAATTCACCAGCTGCGCAATCCAGCGCGCCAGCAACAGGCCGCCGGCCCCGGGGTCCTCGTGGATCAACACGCCGTGCGTGAGATGATCTCCCGCGACCGCGGCACGCATCTCGGCCTGCGGTTTCGAAAACCACGCGGGTGTGGGTTCGGCGGTCATCGGGTCGCCGCCGGCGCGAGACCTACCGCATCTTCGAGCGCCTTGAGAGCCGCCTGGCATACGAGATCGAGATCCTGCGATGCATCGACGATGCGAAAACGCTTCGGTGCCGCGCGCGCCAGTTCAAGGTAGCGAGTGCGCACCCGATCGAAGAACTGCGCGGACTCGACTTCGAACCGATCGACGGCGCCACGTCGCGCCTGCATGCGTTCCAGGCCCACGCGCACCGGTACGTCGAGCAGCAACGTGCAATCGGGGGCGAGGTCGCCATGGACCGCCTGGGCGAGCCGGTCGATGAGGGCGCGATCGACGCCGCGCCCGCCGCCCTGGTATGCGTGCGTGGCATCCGTGAACCGGTCGCAGAGCACCCATTCGCCGCGCGCCAGCGCGGGGCGGATGAGGTTGTCCACGTGTACCTGGCGTGCGCCGAACATCAACAGGGTTTCCGCGGTCGCGCTGATGTGTTCCTCGCCGCGATCGAGCACCAGCGCGCGGATGCGCTCCGCGACTTTCGTTCCGCCCGGTTCACGCGTGGCGTGAACGGTGATGCCGCGCTGACGCAGCGCTTGCGTGATGCGATCGGCGACCGTGGTCTTGCCGGCGCCTTCGATGCCTTCGAGCGTTATGAATCGGGCCACCGTCATCGTGTCTTGTTGCCTCTGAGTCGCGCGAGGTAACGCGCGACCGCCGCATTGTGCGCTTCGAGCGTGGCGGAGAACACATGCGAACCGTCGCCGTTGCCCGTGGCGACGAAAAAAATGTCGCCGGTTTCGAGCGGATGCGCCACGGCTTCGATGGCTTCGCGCGAAGGTAGCGCTATCGGAGTCGGCGGAAGTCCGCTTCTCGTATACGTGTTGTAAGGAGTGTCCGTGCGCAAATCGCGTTCACGGATGTTCCCGTCGTACGAAGGACCGATGCCATAGATCACCGTCGGATCGGTTTGCAGCCGCATGTTGCGCCGGAGTCGCGTCACGAAGACGCCGGCAATGCGCGGGCGTTCGCTGGCGAGTCCGGTCTCCTTCTCCACGATCGATGCCAGCGTCAGCGCTTGGTACGCGCTCGCGAGTGGCAGTCCGGGGGCGCGCGCGCCCCACGCGGTGTCGAGCGCCTCGGCCATCTTTCGGTACGCGAGCACCAGCAGTTCGCGATCCGTGGTCCCGGCCGCGAAGCGATACGTGTCGGGAAAGAAGCGGCCCTCGGGATGCTCGCCGGCATGACCGATCGCCGCCATGAGCTCGGCGGTGTCCTTGCCGCGCAGGGTGATCTTGACCTGTGGATGCGCCTCGATGACCTTGCGCATGTCCGCGAATGTCCAGCCCTCGACGACGGTGAGCGACTCGAGGACGACGCGCCCCTCCTCGAGCTGACGCAGGATCTCCGCCGGACTGGCGCCCGCGGCGATGTCGTAGCGGCCGGACTTCACCTGCGGCCACCCGCGTACCCGCAACTGCAATTCGACGGCGCGGCGATCCGCCAGCGCGCCACGCGCATCCAGTTCCGCCAGCACGGCGCGCACCGAGGCCCCCGGCTTCACCTGGAGCTCGAGCGGCTCGTGATGCGGGCCGGCGGCCTGCATCACCGTCGAGCTGCGCTGCCAGTAGATAGCCGCGCCCGCCGCCGCGACGACCAGCAATCCGAGGAATACCAGCAGCAATTTACGCATCGAGGGCCTCGATGTGGGCAGCCAGTCTCTGCGCGACGCCGTTCATTCGAAATACATGCTCGCCCACGCGACTCACCGGCACAACTCCAATGCGCGCGTTGGTGATGAACGCCTCATCCGCGGACAGCAGCTCGGCCAGCGGCACGCGTCCCTGTGTGACGGTGAGCCCTAGCGCCGCCGCCTCGCGCATCACCACGGCGCGCAACACGCCCGCCACGCCGCAGCGGTCCACGGCGGGCGTCAGGAGTTGCGTTCCGCGCACCGCAAACACATTGGTCATGGTGCCGCCCACGACCTGACCGTGCTCGTCCAGCAGCAGCGAGTCGAAACAATGCGCGTGGCCCGGCTCGTTCGCGGCCAGCACGTTTTCCAGGCGGTTGAGATGTTTGATGCCGGCGAGCGCAGGTTGCGCGGCGAGATGCAGCGCGGCCACACGCAGCTCGACACCGGCGCGCGCGGATTCCGCCACCGGCGTCGTGAACAAGGAGACGATGCGACGTGGAGAGTGGGCTCCCGCCGCCGCGTAGCCACGCCGCCTGGCGCTGCCGCGTGTCACGATGATCTTCAGGATGGCGAGCGACGGGGCCGTTGCCGCGGCCCGCGCGATCTCGGCGCGCAGCGCATCCATGGAATCGAAGTTGATCCCGAGGCGCCCGCATCCCGCGGCGAGACGCGCCAGGTGCAGCTCCAGGAACCGCGCCCGCTGGTTGCGCACCAGTATGGTTTCGAACAGGCCGTCACCGTACTGCACTGCGCGATCGTCCACCGGCAGCATCGAGCCACTCTCGCCGTCGATCCAGCAGCCGATGACCTCAGACATTCGGCGCCTCGAAGGCACGCAACATGCCGCGCGCCTTGGCGCGGGTCTCCTCGAGCTCACGCTCGGGAATGGAGTCCGCGACGATGCCGCCGCCCGCGCGCAGCGTGATGTCGGGGCCGATCATGGTCAGCGTACGTATCAGGATGTTGAAGTCCGCGTCGCCATCGAGGCCCAGCCACCCGAGCGAACCGGTGTAGGAGCCTCGGCCCTCTCCTTCCAGCTCCGCGATGATCTGCATGCAGCGCACCTTGGGCACGCCCGTGATGGTGCCACCGGGAAACAGCGCGCGCAGTGCGTCGACGGGCGTGCAATCGGCGCGCAGGATGCCGCGCACGTTCGAGACGATGTGGTGCACGTGCGCGTACGACTCGGTGACCATGTATTCATTCACCTTGACGCTGCCGGCCTCGCACACCCGGCCGAGGTCGTTGCGCTCCAGGTCGATGAGCATGATGTGCTCGGCGCGCTCCTTCGGATGGCCGATGAGTTCGGCGCGGTCGAGCTGCTGTTGCCGATCGTCGCCGAGGCGCGCACGGGTTCCGGCAATGGGCCGCGTGGATACTTCGCGGCCCTCGATGCGCAGCAGCCTTTCCGGCGACGACGACAGGATCGTCATGCCGCCGAAGTGCACGCTGGCGGCGAATGGCGCGGGATTGGCGGCGCGCAGCGCGCTGTAGACGCGCGGCGCATCGGCCACGTCGCGCAATCGCAGGTGCCATGGCCGCGAGAGGTTCGCCTGGTAGATATCGCCGGCCGCGATGTGCTCCTTGGCCGCGCGAACCCGCGCCAGGTGTTTGTCCGCCGGTTCTTCGTTCAACGCAGCCAGTGGCAGCGGCGGCTGCGGCTCTTCGAGCGGCCGGGCTGCGGCCGAGCGCAACGCGTCGATGAGTCGATCGTGCCGCGCGCGATCATGGGCCGGCGACACCGCGAAGACCTGGTCGGCCGCGAGGTCGTGCACCGCCAGGTGCTCGACGCGCAGGGCGAACGCGGAGAAGCCCGCGGCCGCTACCGGCAATCGCAACGTGGGCTCGATCTCCGCGGCGATCTCGTACCCGAGGTAGACCATCCACCCCGAGGTGAAAGGCAGCCCGCGTGCGTCGTCGCCGCGCCCTGCCGCCTCGCGCGCAAACCATGCCTGCAGATTGTCGAGGAACCCGCCAGGCACGAGCCGGGTGCCTTCGGCGCGCAGCGTGCCGCGCGCGTCACGCACCAGGCTGGCGCTGGGTTCGAACGCGAGCAGGCTGTAGCGCGCCAGGGGGCCCTGCGCCGCGCTTTCGAGCAGCACCGGGAACTGGCCGGGCTTGAGGGTGGACAGCGTTCGCAGCGCGGAGCCGGGAACGGGAACCGCAGTGATCAGGGGCGCGCGGTTCTGCACGCTACCGCTTCACCCCTTGAAGCGGCGGAAAATCAGCGAGCCGTTGGTGCCGCCGAATCCGAAGGAGTTCGAGAGCGCGGCTTCGATGGCAACCTTGCGCGCGGTATTCGGCACGTAGTCGAGATCGCAGTCCGGATCCGGCGTGTGGTAGTTGGTCGTCGGCGGAGCGACGCCATCGCGGATCGCAAGGATGGAGAAGATGGCTTCCACCACTCCCGCGGCGCCCAGCAGGTGACCGGTCATCGACTTGGTGGAACTCACCGGCAACTTGTACGCGTATTCGCCGAAGGCGCTCTTGATCGCGACCGTTTCCGCCCTGTCGCCCAGCGGCGTCGAGGTGGCATGCGCGTTGAGGTAGTGAATGTCGGTCGGATTCATGCGCGCATCGCGTAGCGCATTGACCATGGCGAGTCGCGCACCCGAACCGTCTTCCGGCGGCGCGGTGACGTGGTAGGCATCGCTGCTCATGCCGAAGCCGAGGACCTCGGCGTAGATGCGTGCGCCGCGCGCCTTGGCGTGCTCGAGCTCCTCGAGAATCACGGCACCACCGCCATCACCCATGACGAAGCCGTCGCGGTCCTTGTCCCATGGCCGGCTCGCGCCCTGCGGATCGTCATTGCGCTCCGACAGCGCACGGGCCTGGCTGAAGCCCGCCAGCGCCGTCGGCGTGGTCGCGCATTCCGAGCCGCCCGCGATGATGATGTCCGCATCGCCGTACTGGATGCTGCGCATCGCGATACCGATGGCGTGCGTGGAAGTCGTGCAGGCGCTCACCACGCCGAGGTTCGGGCCGCGGAGGCCGAAGCGGATGCTGAGGTGACCCGCGACCATGTTGCCGATGGTGCTGGGAATGTAGAACGGCGAGGTCTTCTTGGGATTGTGCGTGCGCTCCCAGGTGATCGCCTCGTCCTCGATGCCCGCGAGGCCGCCAATGCCCGATCCCATGATGGCGCCGCAAAGCTCGCCATTCTCCTTGGTGAAGTCGAGTCCCGAGTCGGCGACAGCCTGCACACCCGCACCCATGCCGTAGTGCATGAACGGATCCATGCGCCGTGCCTCTTTCGGCGAGATGTACTGGGCGATGTCGAAGCCCTGCACTTCACCGGCGAACTTGGTCGCGAACGGGGTTACGTCGATACGCGTGATCGGCCGGATGCCGCTCTGCCCCGCGAGGATCGCGGCCCAGGCCGAAGCCACGTCACTGCCAACTGGCGAAACAATACCGAGCCCGGTAACGACGACACGTCGCTTGGACACACTATCCTCGTTGTGCTTGGGGCGAATGGAAGGCGGAGACGGCGCGGCTCATCCGCGCATGCGTCTCCGCGAATCGATCCTCAGGACTTGCGACGATCAGAGATGTACGTGATCGCCTGGCTCACGGTGGTGATCTTCTCGGCGTCTTCGTCGGGGATTTCGATCTCGAACTCTTCTTCGAGCGCCATCACCAATTCGACCGTGTCGAGCGAATCGGCCCCGAGATCATCGACGAACGAAGCGTCATTCACGACCTGCTCCGCCTTGACGCCCAACTGCTCGGCGACAATCGCCTTGACCTGCTGTTCAACCGTGCTCATTGCTGACTCGCCCTCGTTAAAAAAATGGCTGCGCATCCCAGGGGGACTCGCAGCGGGCGCGTATTCTAGGGCAACACTTGTCAGGCCGCCACGCTGTCAAATCGTGAGTGCTTGTTTTTGTTTGTTTTTCGCAGGTTTGGATGTTGCAAAGCCCCCACTGAGGGGTCTTTTTCGACTCCAAAACCTCACGGCATGTACATCCCGCCGTTTACATGCAGGGTTTCCCCGGTGATGTAGCTGGCACCCGGGCCGCACAGGAACAGCACAGCCGCGGCGATGTCGTCGACGTTTCCCAGTCTCGCCATGGGCACCTGTGCGGTCAGCGAGGTGCGTTGCTCGTCGGTGAGCGCCCGGGTCATGTCGGTATCGATGAATCCCGGCGCCACCGCATTCACCGTGACCCCACGCGAGGCGATTTCCTTCGCCAGGGACTTGGTGAAGCCCAGTACGCCGGCCTTGGCAGCCGCGTAATTCGCCTGCCCCGCGTTGCCGGTGAGGCCCACGATGGAGGTCAGCGACACGATCCGGCCCCGCCGCTCCTTCATCATGCGTTTCAAGCAACCCTTGGTGAGGCGGAACACGCTGGTGAGATTGGTGGCGATCACCGCGTCCCAGTCCTCCGGCTTCATGCGCAACAGCAGGTTGTCGCGCGTGATGGCGGCGTTGTTCACCAGGATGGTGGGCATCTCGGAACGGCTGTCGAGGTCGCCTAACAGGGCGTCGATCGAGGCGGCACTGGACACGTCCAGCACGGCTCCCCGGCCGTTGTTTCCAAGCCACGCGGAGATGCCATCCGCACCCGCCTGCGAGGTCGCGGTACCGATTACGCGGGCGCCGGCGGCCGCAAGCGCACGGGCAATACCCTGTCCAATTCCCCGGGAGGCGCCGGTCACCAGCGCGACGTCGTTCTGGAGCATATGTGTTCCCTTCAGGCTGCGGCCGCGGAGCTCGCGGCGGAAAACGAATCGATGTCCTCGAGCGCGAACACCTGCGTGTCGCGTCGCCGCTCGATTCTCTTCACCAGCGAGACCAGCACCTGGCCGGGCCCGCATTCGACGATCTGGCGGATGCCACCGTCGCCGGTGATGCTCGCCACGGTGTGCGTCCAGCGCACCGGGCTCGAAAGCTGGCGCACCAGCAGCGCCCGCAAGTCGTCCGGATCGGAGTGGGCGACGCCATCGACGGCGCTCACGAACCTGATCTGCGGCGCACGGATTTCGGTGTTGGCGAGTCTTTCTCCGAGGCGCGCGCCGGCCGCGCGCATCAGGCTGCTGTGCGCGGGCACGCTCACGGCGAGTTCGACAGCCCGCTTGGCGCCCTTGGCCTTGGCGATGTCGATGGCGCGCAGCACCGCGGCGCGATCGCCGGCGATCACCACCTGGCCCTGCGAATTGAAGTTCACGGCTTCGACGACTCCGCCCGAGGCGGCCGCTTCGTTACAGGCCGCGATCGCGTCGGGATCTTCCAGGCCTAACAAGGCGGCCATCGCGCCGCTGCCGGCGGGCACGGCCTCCTGCATCACCTGGCCGCGAAAGCGCACCAGTTCCACGCAGGTGGCGAAGTCGATCGCGCCGGCCGCGACCAGCGCGGAAAACTCGCCCAGGCTGTGGCCGGTCACCACGGCCGGTGTCGCGCCATTGCGCTCCTGCCAGAGGCGCCACGTGGCGATTCCCGCCGCCAGCATCGCGGGCTGCGTATGTTCGGTGGAATTGAGCTTCTCAACCGGGCCCTGCTGACACAGTTCCCACAGGTCGTAGCGCAGGACCCACGACGCCTCGTCGAAAGTCGCGCGGATGACGGGAGAAGCCTCGGCAAGTTTGGCCAGCATCCCCACCGACTGCGAGCCCTGCCCTGGAAATACGAATGCGAGTGCGTTGTTTGGCATGGGCGCGAAGTATAACCACAGCGCTCAGGGTCGCCCGACGCGCGGGCGCAGCAGCAGCGCGAGCGCCAGCCCGCCCACGGCGCCGTACAGGTGCGCATCCACGATGGTGTGCGTCGCTCCCGCGAATGGCATCGAGCCTGCGAGTTGCTCGTAGGCGAGCTTGCCCACGATGAATACCGCCAGGATCCAGGCATCGAGGTCGCGGCGTTTCAGGTGCGCCAGCGTGCCGGCCGTCATGACGCCATGCAGTGCGCCCGATGCGCCCACGTACCACTCGACTTCCGGATTGAACAGCCACAGGCCGGCACTGATGCACAACGCGGAGAAAAGATAGATGGCCAGCCAGCGCAACGGTGAATAGTCACGCGCGAACAGCGCCCACATGAGCACCACGCCCAGGCCATTGAGCAACGCATGGCCGGCGTCCATATGGACGAAATGCGCGGTCAGCACCCGCCACCACTCGCCCTGCGCCAGCCCCACGCGGTTGTAGCTCAGGGCATTACGGACCGGGTCGCCGCCCAGTTCCGGCAAGGCGAGCAGCGCACACACCGCCAGCAGGCTCCAGCCGTAGGCCCGGTCGCAATTGAGCGACTTGAGGAAGGCCACTAACCCGCGGACGGGAGCGTCAGCGTTCATTTGCTATGATCCGCCACCCGTTTATCCGCACGGTTTTTCACCCGGGAATTTCATGATCTCGCGCATCCATCGCACTGCCCGCGGCTTCACGCTCATCGAAATCATGGTGGTGGTGGTCATCATCGGCCTGTTGGCTGCCGTCATTCTGCCTAATGTTTTCGGCAACGTGGCG
>Ga0315910_10000410_pt1 | contig 42783 bp, 37 predicted proteins | sample EdamamesoilMG_FD_204470 | JGI IMG/M metagenome (GOLD analysis project Ga0315910, IMG submission 204470) | Garden soil microbial communities collected in Santa Monica, California, United States - Edamame soil | ecosystem: Environmental > Terrestrial > Soil > Garden | place: USA: California...
CTTTTCTGAGTTCATGACTTCGATTCAAGTCCTGCACGCGGATAATGTCACGCGGAAAATATCCAGCGTCAGGAACCGCAGCCCGTAACAAAGGAAACCTGCCTGGCAGCCGCTCTGCGTCCTCGTGTCTCGGTGGCAGATGCCGCTATCTGGCTTACGCCACGCTCAGGACTTCCATCTTGTCCCACATGGAAATCTCGGGCTTGCTGGTGACACCGGCTTCCTTCATCCGCTTGCGCAGTTCGGCGGACTTGATGAACTTCTTCGCCCGCGCGGCAGTGTCCCACTCGCACCACACCAACAGGTCGTTCGGATTTCTGTTGCTGCGGCAGACATAAAAACAGTTTTCGCCCGATGCCTTGCGCCACTTGGCGAGAGATTTGACGACGCGCTTCCACTTCGCGTAATTGGCGACCTTGTGACGGACCATGACGAATGGCATACGATTTCCTTTCCCGCTTTTTGATTTGATTGATTCACACATCCACGAACGGACGGCTCATGCGTCGTTGCGGAAGGTGATGCCGCCAACTTAGACCGGGCGGCGCACGGTGTCGAACACAACCTGCTCATCGTGGCAACAAACCGATGAATCGGTTTTGGACTCACGTTACACGACCCACCCGGCTGAAGCCGGGTGCTAATGAGATGATAGCCGGGGGGATGACGCGCTGCGCCGTCCTGATCTGCGTGCAACGGTGCAAGCGGACCGCGACTGCGTCTGAAAGACCAATCGCAACGGGTGAACAGGGTTGGAGCGGTAGGAAAATTCCGTGTGCTTCTCGCAGGCAGCGTGCTGCTGCTGACGCTTCGCGCACAGCCGCGGCAGAATCCCAACGGGATTCCGACCCAAAGCCCAAGGTTTCGAGCCACCGCCTTCGCTGCGCTTCGGCGCGGCGGGCGAGCTACCTTGGGTCACCTTCCGGAAACGTCACCAACCCCAAGGGGGTTGCGGCCGATTCCGTTCCGTCATCGCGCCCATGTTCGTCACAACCCCGTTGAGGTTGTGAATTACCTCTGACGAATTCCCAGGGCAGTTCATTCCTCGCAACCTCTGGGCTGGGCTGAATGACTTAATCCCTTTGGGATATTCTTCAGGGCGGACGTTAAACCATTCTCGGGTTAAACCCCGCACTGCGATTGCTCGCGCAGTTGCAGGAGATCCCACTGGTTCCCGTAGAGGTCTTCGAACACCGCTACGGTGCCGTAACTTTCCTCCTTCGGCGGTCGTACGAAGCGCACGCCGCGCGCGGTCAGGTCGCGATAGTCGCGCCAAAAAAACGTCCGTGTGCAGGAACAGAAAGACGCGTCCACCTGTCTGGTTGCCGACGCGGGATTGCTGCTCCGGCGTGGCGGCCCGCGCCAGCAACAAACACGGGGAGTTCCGCCCGCGCGGCGCGACCAGCACCCAGCGTTTGTTCTCGATGGGTTTGTCTTCGATCAGCGTGAAGCTCAGCTTTTCCGTGTAGAAGGCAATCGCCTCGTCGTAGTCGCGGACCACAAGTGCGATGTAGCCGATGGTTTGGGACATGACGGAACGCAGTATGACTGGCGCGGTCAAATCTGGCGAAGCATTTTAGACTGCGCCGGCAGAGCGGAGCGGCGACGGTGCTTTCTCATGACACGGGACGTTCGAACGTTCATCACGTCTCCGGCCAGAGCGGGGTCGCGCTGTGCCTGTCACCGCACGCGGGTTTTCAGCTTTCCGTCTGCCGCTTACGAACTGGTTGCAACGCGCATCGCATGATCGGCCGGGTAGGGGAGCGCCGCGCCACCTCTTTGAAGCCCGCGCGTTGGAATGCCGAAGCCAGCCCGGTATAAACGAAGGCGTCGGCTTGTTGGCGGCTCGTTTCCGTTGGATAGCCTTCTAGAATCTTCCCGCCGCGCTTGCGGACAAATTCTGCCGCTGCGTTCAGCAACGCTACAGTCACTCCACGCCGCCGGTATTCTTTTACCACGAAAAAGCACGTCACTGACCACACGGGTTGATCGTCCACGGGTTTGAGCACGCGGGAATTGGCCAGCCGGACATACCGCTCGCGCGGCGCCACGGCACACCAGCCAACTGCCTGGCCGTCCGCATAGGCGAGAAGTCCCGGCGCTTGATTGCCTTTCACCAACGAACGCATCGCCTGCCGATTGCCCTCGCCCTTCTGCGCGACCCATTGCGCGTGGGGCAACAACCACCACATGCACCAGCAGCCGGCACAAGCACCGTTCTCCCCGAAGAGGGATTCAAAATCCGCCCACCGTTCCACTGTCAGGGGAAAAATGCTCAAAGCCAGGGTTTTGGCGACCGCTCGTGCCATCGTCAGTTCCGGGCTGCTGCCGCCCCATGCCGCAAGCCCATGCCCGGCTTCGCGCCCGTGTATTCGTTGTTACGGATGACCGGCACTCCGTTTATCAAGACATGCGTAAAGCCCACAGCGTAGTGATGGGGATCGTTGTAAGTCGCCGGATCGTTCACCTTCTCAGGATCAACTACTACGAGGTCCGCCCAGTTGCCTTCGCGCAACAGGCCGCGGCCTTTCAGTTGGAAAGTGTTCGCCGGCAGGCTGGACATTTTGCGGATGGCGTCTTCCAGTCGCAGGACCTTCAACTCGCGCACGTAGCGGCCCAGCACGCGGGCGTTATTGCCGTAGCCGCGCGGATGCGGCACGCCCTCGCCGAGTTTCCGCAGTCCACTGTCGCAGGCAATCATGGTGTTCGGATGGCGCATGAACGTCGCCAGGTCCTGCTCGTTCATGCCGTGGAAGACGCCGGACGCACTGCCATTCTTTTCCAACTCCAACACCATCTCGATCTGGTCTTCAAGCGTGTCCGTGCCGCGCACCTTCTTCGCCGCTTCGACGATGTTCAATCCGTTTAAAGACTTGTCGTGGCGATAAGAAGCAATGACCGCGTAGGCGTAGTCTTCGCGCCCGCGATTCGCCAGCTTCTTTTTCATGTCCGCTACCAGCTTCGCCTTCTTCTCCGGGTTACTCATGATTTCCGTGAAGGTTTTCTTCCCGCCATCAAATGCTTCATCGGGAATCAACTGCCGCATCGTGGTGCTGGACGCGGTGTAGGCGTATTGGTCCTGCGTGATATCAACGCCGTCGGCGCGGGCCTTTTCGAGATAAGCCAGCACCTTGTCCGCCTGATACCAAGCTCGCTCGCCGGCCAGTTTGATGTGCGATATCTCGGCGCGAATCTTTGCCTCACGCGCCACACGGATCACTTCGTCAATCGCCTCGAAGATTTGTGCATCCTCATGCCGCATGTGGCTCACGTAAATCCCGCCGTAAGCCGAAGCGACCTTCGTCAGTTCCACGATCTCGTCGCTCTTGGAGAAGACGCCGGGCAGATAAATCAATCCCGTGGACAATCCCACCGCGCCGTCCTGCATCGCCTGGTCCACGTAGGCTTTCATCTTCGCGAGTTCCTCGGGCGTCGGCTCGCGATCGAAGCTGCCGCCCATCGCCTTCTCGCGAACCGTGTTGTGACCGATGAGGGTGGTGGCGTTGATAGAAATGCCGTTCGTTTCGATCTCGCGATAGAATTTTCCCACATCGAGCGCTGACCCGCCACAGTTGCCTACCACGATGGTTGTCACGCCCATACGCAGGAAGTTTTCCGCGGCCGGTTGATCGGCCACTTCATCTGCATGGGTGTGGACGTCAATAAAACCCGGCGCGACGATCAAACCTTTCGCATCAATCTCTTCTTTCGCGGTGCCGTCCAGCTTTCCGATGGTGACGACGCGTCCGTCCTTGATGCCCACGTCAGCGAAGAATGCCGGATTGCCCGAGCCGTCCACGACCCGACCATACCGGAGAATAAGATCAAAAGTTTGTGCGGGCGCCGTAAGGAGCAGCGACAACAAAGCCATGAGGAAGAGGAGCTGTTTCACGCAGGATTGATAGCAGCCGCGTGCAAGCAGTGCCAGTGAGAATCAAGGTGGCGTGGGCTCTCCAACCGTAACCGGTGTTGGGACGATGGCTGTTGGGGTGGGGACCCCGCGGCTCCAATGGCGAAGATGTCGTTGTTCCACCAGCTTGATCTCTTGACTCATGATGCGGAGCGAGCGCACGTTCGCTGCGACGTAGAGCATCAAAATGGCAAGCAACGCCAGCACGACGATGACGGCTACGCCTTGTTCGCTGCGGCGCGCGGAGGGTGAGGGCAGTTTCATTTCGATGAACTCCTTTCCGGCACGGCAATGAACGTGAATAGCGGTGTCATGCGCACCGGCTTTTTCGAGCGCGGCCGCAGTTCCAGTTCCCAACGCCACGCGGACACTTCGCCGCGTGGGTCGGCTTGCATCGCCGAGGCGTTTACGTTGGGCAACAGAGTGACCCAAGGACCTGATTGCACGCGGCGCAAGACGGAATTGCTCGTGAAATAATAATTCACGGGGCCGCGTTCGCTTTCAAGATGCAGAAAACCTCCATCCGGCGCGGCTTCAATCTGGACTGGCCCGGAGGCGGAACGAATATCTACGCGCCAACGTTCTCCGGCGCGCAACGCAGTGGCAATATCTTCGGCATTGCGACGCAGGGAGTAGGAGTTTTCCACGCATCGGTAAAAAGCGGAATAGGCGACGCCCAACAGAATGAGCAGGACCATGCCATAAACCAGGCACTCGATGATGGAGATGCCACGATTCGAAGAGGGTGTGGGAATTTTCATTTGATCGCCACCTCCCGCAGGACGCTACCGCCTTGGTGTTTCACGGAGGGCTTCCATTCGAGGCTGATCTTCTCCGTCGTGATCGTAACGAGGAAATCGCCGGGGGGAAGATTCGTCGCCGCGCCAGCGCGAACCGGGTAGCTATTCGTCCCGAGCTTGAATGCGCGCCATCCGCCGGCGGCTAGCACTTCCAGTTCGCCATCCACGATCTCCATTGCCACCGCGCGCTGATATGTCGCGCGGGCGAGGCGCTTCTCACCCACGATGGAGTAGGCGAGGGGCAGCAGCGCAAACATTAGAATCGCCATGGCCACGACCAGTTCCGTCATGAGTGAAGCGTTTTGGCGTCGCTCGGGAGCTTTTTTTCGAATCACCATAGACAGGCCTCATTGATCAGGTTGATCAGCAGGAGAAACACAGCGATAACTACGCAGGCGACCATTACGCCGTTGGCCAGCACGAGCGCGGTGGTGGCGACCTGGGCGGAGGCTTGTTCGACTTGAAACGCCTTTGCGTCCAGGCCTTCGTGCCAGCCGGTAAGCGCGCGCAAAAAACCACCGCGCGCCTGTAGCGCGTTCGCGATCCGCCATCGCAATTCACCGGAGTCATCCAACTCCCGCAGCGCCACCGGAAGCTTGACTCCTTGCGCGAGCAACTCCCGCATCTTGCCGCCGCGCCGGATCATCACGCGGTTGGCCGTGGCCTCTGCGGCGATGGTTACGGCTTCAGCCTCGGGCACGTTCGCGTCGAGCAGCATCGCGAGCATGGTGGAGAAATCACGTTGTAACCGTTTCCGTTTCCAAGGGAGCAGGCTGGCGAAAGCGTCGGGAGCGCCGGGCAGCAACCGGCTGATCCATTCGCGCAAGCGTGGCCCACCGATGTAAGCGATCATCAGCGCCCACAGCAGGAGAAGAAACACCGTTTGCGCGAACAGGAACACGCCTCCTTGCGAAAACACCATCGCGCTGAACGCGGGCATGCTGCCAAGCCCCATGCCGTTGAAAATCATCCGAAATTGGGGCAGCACTTTGACGGCGATGAGGATGGGAATGAGCAACGTGATCGGCGTGACGCAGAACGCGAGGAGGATCAGATAATTATGCGCGCCACGAACCTGCGAGACGCCATCGCGCAACAACTGCCGGCACGCGGGCACGACTTTGGCGACGTCCCCGATGCGTTCGCCGGCCTTGAGCATGGCGCGGATTTGTGATGGGAGCAATTGTGGCACGCGCTCCAGCGCTTCGCTCAAACGCAGGCCGCTGCGGAGGTGCGCGGCGAGCAAATACATCCGCTTGCCCATGCCTGGATCGCGACTATCAGCCGCCTCCAGCATTGCGGCCTCCGGCGTGCGCCCGTCTTTCAGACCGAGTTCAAGCAGATCGAGAAACATCCGGCTACGCTCGTTGCGTCGCATCGGCAGCGTGAGGAGGAAATACATCGCGTAAAGAAAGCCGCAAACCATCGGGAGACCAATCAGCACGTAAATCAGGAACATCAAGACCACGGCAATTGGCAAATCGAATACACCGGCAAAGAATAGATCCGACGTTTCCATAGGTTTGGTCAGTTGCTACCCAGCATGTTCATCAACGATGTGAGGCTTCGCACCATCGGAGCGACCTGCCAGAATACCATCTGGCCGAGCAGCAAAATGGAAACCGGCAGCAAACCGTAGAGCGCGAGTTCAATGCGATACGAGGCGCGCGTTTGGTAAATCTCTGCCGCCTTCTGAAAGCCGGACGCAACGTCTTCACCGCTGCGTTGCACCAGCCAGAGAAACATCGGCGGGAACGGTTTGCTCGCCGCGGGCCATTGGGAGGGCTTGCCTTGTCCGCCGGCCACGAGCCGCCGCCATTCTCCGAGGGTTTTGCCCGCGGGGGAGTTGGATTCGAGCGCCTCTGCGAGGGCGAGCGAATCGGCCAGTGTGGTTCCCTGTTTCAACATCAACGCCAGAGCCGAAGCGATTTGCGCAAGACTCGCCTCGCGAAAACCGGGCAACCGCCAGCGCAGTTTGCTGCGCAGCACGGGAATGGAAATTGCCGCGACTATGCTCAATGCCATCAACACCAGTATCACCGGCGGAATCCACATTGCGGCGATCAACGCGGAGGCCTGCGCGCCGGGAGCGAAATATCCCGGCGTTTGGAAGAAATCCGTCAGCAACCTGCTGAACGTCACCGAGAGCAGCAGCGTGAGTCCCAGCGACACAACGATCACCATCAGCGGATAGACGAGCAGCCCTTTAAGCCGGGTCCACAGCGCATTGGCCCGCTGGTAATGATCCGCCAGCAGTGTGAGCACGCCGGGCAGATCATTGCTGCGGGCGCCAAGTTCGAGCATGCGCAGGTAGAATTCCGGCAGATTTCGGTGGGCGAGGGCGGCGGGTAGCGGCGTGCCGTCGGCGAGTTCGCGTTCGAGCAACTCCAGCTCGGCGCGCAGTGTGCCGGTCTTCATGCCCGCGCAGAGCTGCTTGATGGCACCCTCCAACGGAATGCCGTCGCGCAACATCGAGGCGAGTTGTTGATTGAAGAAGGCGAATTCGTCGTGGTTCATAACAGTTCCAAGTCCCGTTCAATTCGACCGAACTGAGCACGGATGCTCACGCGGTGAAATCAATGCCCAGGATGCGACGCAATTCGGAGGCGTTGCTGAGCCCCGCTTTCAGCAACGATTGCGCGTGATCTTGCAGCGCGGGCTTCGCTGCGATTTTGTCAAACTGAAGTGTGGCGATATTCCTTCTGGCCACTTCATCGACGCGCAAAGATTCGACCAGTGGCATTCGGCCGTGGTAGCCGGTATTCAAACAGTTCGCACAACCCGTGCCCGAACACGCGCGACAAAGCTTTCGCACGAGCCGTTGGTTCAAGACCAGTTCCACCGATGCCGCCATGGTCGAATGATCTGCGCACATCACTTGAAGGCGCTCGAACACGCCGCGGCACGAACCGGCGTGCAACGTGGAAATGACCAGGTGCCCGGTGAGCGCAGCGCGCACGGCGAGATTTGCGGTTTCCTCATCGCGGATTTCCCCGATGACCAGCACTTGTGGATCGTGACGCAGAAGATGTCGTGCCGTTTTGGCAAAATCCAGGCCGCGCGCTTCATTCACTTCAGTTTGCATGATACCGGGCAGGATCTGCTCGACGGGATCCTCCACGGTGATGATTTGGCGTCCGCCTTTTTCGGCAAGCTGGCGCAAGCAGGCGTAAATCGTCGTAGTCTTACCGCTGCCAGCCGGGCCTGTGAGCAACAACAGTCCACTGGTCAGTTGGAGGAATCGTTCTAATTCGCGACAAGCATCATCGGGGAATTCCAATTCCCGGAGCGTCAGCACCGCCGTTGAATTGAAAAGTCGCAGCACGATCTTTTCACCCGTGACGGTCGGAAACGTCGCTACCCGAATATCGCTCTTCGTTCCGACTGCATGACCATCAATGCGTCCGTCCTGGGGCAGGGAGTCCTGATATGTTTTCAGCCGAGCGAGGTATTTGATTCGCCCCAGAATGCGTTCCGCGATTTCCGCCGGCAGTTCCTTGATCGGAGTGATGACGCCATCGAGACGGAACGCGACTTCAGCCGTGGCACCGCGAATATGCAAATGGATGTCGCTGGCACGGGCTTGCTCGGCGTGCTGAACCAGGTCTTCCAGCAATCCTATTGCCTCACCCGGTCCGGCGTCGGCGGGTGAAGTAGCGGTTAACGTCTTTCTGGCATTTTCGGCATGTATCACAACCAAGATGACAGGCATGAGGGCCAAAGGTCACACACTTGGTTAGATTAACAGGAGTGAATGTTGCGGTGCCGGCCTCTGTTTCCGAGTCGAATCTGTTGATGGCGCGGCATTTTCGGAGATTTAGCGCAGAAAAACACATTGACCTGTCTGGTTCGATTTGCTACATACGAGCAAGCTCTAGCCAAAGGGTTATGACAATGCAAAATACCAACTTAACGAAAAAAACGATAGCTTCGGTTGCCATCGCCGTACTGCTGGGTGCCAATCTGGCCTTCGCGGCGAAGACGTCTCCGATTGATCTGGCGAAAAAGGAGTTGCGCTCTGTTCCGACCGCCGAGATGCCCGTCAAAGCTGCGAGCCTTGTCGCCCAAGCCAAACCGGAAGTGGCAGAAACCACCGCTGAAACCGTTGTGGCTGCTGCTGTAGAATTGAAGTCCGCCGCTGCGGTTGCCGTGGTCAGCGCGATTTGCCGGCAGAATAACGAACTCGCGCCCACCGCCGCGGCCAAGGCTGCGGGGCTTCGGCCAAAGGAGGCCGCGCTCATCGCGCGTGCCGCAGCGGGCGCCGCGCCTGCCCAAGCCGCAAAGATTGCCGGGGCAGTTTGCAAAGTCGTTCCCGCGCAATACGCCTTGATCGCCACTGGTGTCGCGCAAGCCGTGCCGTCAGCTTCAAAGGAGATTCTGGCTGCCGTTACCTCCGCGGTTCCGGCCCTCAAGCCGTTCGTTGAACGCGCGACGAGTCGCGATCAGGATTTACCCGTGGGTGTGATCATGGCCCAGACCGAGAGCTTGGTGAAAGAAACGGCAAAGGCCGCCAAAGTCAGTTCGGAAACCATCATTGCTTCCACCACGCCGGCTTATGCGCCACCGCCGCAGCTTGGTCCGCCTTTCACGCCGTACTCAGGCACACCCATTGAATTGAATCGCAATACCACTGTTGAAATTCCAACGGGTGGTGGCCGCAATTACTTTGGCCCGTAGTTGATTCAGTTCTGATTTCAGCCCGCCTCATGAGGCGGGCTTTTTCATTTCCCCAAGTGCGACAAAACGAGTTTCATGGATCAATTGACTCGTCCCACCCAGTTCCGGGCAAAAAACCTCTTTCCTGACAGAATCAATTCGGGCCGATCTGCGCGAATGGAAATGATGCCGCAAACGCCAGTTACCGCTCGATCATTTCTTCGAGGGTCCGCTGAAACGCCTGATCAACCTCCTCATTAGTCATCCGTCCCCAGACGGCCACCTCCAGCACCCGCTGGCCCAGACTGCGGCTGCCGGCTTTGGCGGCGGCGATACGCGAAGCCACATTCTCGCGCATGAACGAAGGGCCACCTTTGAGCCCGTCCTCCCAAGCGCAGAAATACACGAACAAGGGCATCCCCCGGTCTTCGAAGCGAAACAACTGAAACGGAAGTGCCAGTCCGTTGACCCGGAATAATTTCACGCCCCGGTGCTCGCGCAGTTCCTGGCCGGAAGCGGGTAGGCAAACCTCTGGCCGGTGCGTCTTGGCGAGATGCACCCGGACCCGGTCAAACGAATTCCGGGCCGGCCCCCAACTGAAATGAAATGCTTGCCACAGATCTCCGTTTGCGTCACTCCACGCTGCTGATCGGCCTTCATCAAACGCCATCAGTGCCCGCACGCTTCTGGAGAGCTCCACGTCGCGAAATTTGTCCTTTTCGACCGGCCAGCGCACGGACCAGTTTCGCACGCCCACTTGAGCTGGGTCGCGAAAACCGAACCAGGCGGCGTTGGCACATTCGATGATTACGAGCCAGCCGCACAATAACGCGGCCACCCAGCGCGGCCGGATTTCCAAAGGCGGAGGACTCACCCGAGCCGAGGCTGGTGGCGCGTGCCGTCGTAATCTGGTGCCGATCAACCAAAGCGACGTGAAACATCCCAGCAGGATCGCGACGCCGGTGGGATCATGCCATTTTTCCATCACCGCGTTGCCATGCCGGCTGTTGATCCAGACCAGCGTGAAGGTGCGCAGCATGTTACAGAGCAGCGCCACCGCCGCGCCGCTGACGACGAGCAGTATTCTGCGTCCGGGCCGCAACCGGTAAAGTTCGCCAAAAAACAAAGCTATCATCCCTGTGGCTTGCAATGACCGGATCCCGCTGCACGCTTCATCAATGCTGACCAGACCCCGGCTGATCTCGATCAGGTTGCCGTGTTTGATCGAGGGAATGCCGAGCACGGCAAGCCACTCGACGACAAGGGCGGTGTTCACGCGCGTCAATTCCTGCACAATCGTATTCTCCCACTGGGACGGCCACGGAATCGCCACGAGGTAAAACGCGACCGGAAACCAAAAATGTCGGAGCCACGGGCGTCCGCCCGCGAGCCAGACCCCGGCGAGCGTGAGGGCGACAAATTCCAAGCCCATCGCCCAACTACCGAGCCGCCAGATCGGATTTGCCTCCACGATCACACGGGTCGGCAGCCAGGCGAGCGCTGCGGCGATCAAAATGGCCCACGGCCAGTGACTCCGTTCCGGCTCCGCCGGCGGCCGATCCGCCCAGCGCAGCCACAACAGGTAAACGCAGAGCAACGGCACGGCCCAACCATAGTTGTATTGCGGGTAAACGGACCACTGGGGACAGAGCAGACGGATGCCCGACACCCAGTACGCCAGCAAGGCGATCGGCATCGCCCACCTTGCCCCGTTCATTGCGCCGGTTGAACTCATCGTGCGCGGCGTATTTAACAGTTCATTCATCTCATGTCCATTTCCGTGCCGTCCGATGGGATGGGTGTTTGAAAAAAACCTCGTTTGCAAAGACGGTTTCGTTATCTTTGCGCCCGAATCAGTTGGCGCGTTGGTTGGTGACGATTTGCGCGCCCGCGTTCAGTTGGAAAAGAATTGAAAGCTTCCCGGCCAGCGCGTTTGGGAATCGCCTACAGGTCTGGCCGCACCACCGGCCAACGACCAAGGGCGGCAGCTTGCTCGAAATGGCCTGACCTGTGGGAAAAGCTGAAAACAGGAAACAGAGAGTGGAAATGACCTGTCCCGCCTGGATTCCAGCTTTCAACTTTCCGCTTTCAGACACTCATGCTGATCCTCGGCATCAATGCTTATCACGGTGATTCCGCCGCGTGCATTCTGCGGGATGGCAAACTGCTCGCCGCCGCCGAGGAGGAGCGCTTCCGTCGCGTCAAACATTGGGCGGGGCTGCCGACCGAGGCCATAAAGTATTGTCTGGTCGAAGCGCGGGCAAATCTTTCGGACCTCGACCAAGTCGCCATCAATCGCAAACCAAGGGTCAACAACCTGCGTAGGCTGTGGTTTGTGCTCACGCAGCGTCCCGATCTTGGTCTCGTGCTGAACCGCCTCCGCAACATCCGCCGGGCGGCCGGCATCGAGACGACCTTGCGGGCCGCCTTTCCGGACGCCGCTTTGCTGGCGCCGGTTCATCACGTCGAGCATCATATTGCCCATCTCGCGTCGGCATATCTGGTGTCACCGTTCGAGGAAGCGGTGTGTGTTTCCGTGGATGGGTTTGGCGATTTCGCCAGCGCCGCGTGGGGCATGGGGCGCGGCAGACAGATTCAAATTGATGGCCGCGTGTATTTTCCGCACTCGCTGGGCATCTTCTATTCAGCCATCACGCAACTGGTAGGTTTTCCGTGGTTCGGCGACGAATACAAGGTCATGGGACTCGCACCCTATGGCGAACCAACGTTCCTGAAGGAGATGCGCCAGGTGGTGCAGGTGCAGAGCGATGGCACCTTCCGGCTCGGCTTGAAGTTTTTCCGTCACCACCGCGAGAACGTCAGTTATACTTGGAACAACTGCACGCCGGAAGTCGGCATGCTCTATGCGCCGGAACTGGAACAACTCCTCGGCCCAGCGCGAAAGAAAAACGAACCGCTGACCCAGAAGCACAAGGATCTCGCGCGCTCGGCGCAGGCGATATACGAGGAAGCGTTGTTTGCGCTCCTCAATGCGCTGCATCGGAAGTATCGCTGCGAAAACCTCGCTCTGTCCGGCGGCTGTGCGATGAACTCGGTGGCCAATGGCAAGGTCTATCTCCAATCGCCGTTCAAGAAGCTGTATCTGCCCGCCGCGGCCGGCGATGCGGGCGGGGCGATTGGCGCCGCGTTGGTGGTTCATCAGGAACTCGCGCAGCACAACGGCTGCGGCTGCGGCCACAGCCACGGCGCGTCGGGGGCTGATCACGCATCACCCCTCACGCCTCAGCCACGCTTCCAGATGCGTCACGCGTACACCGGACCACAAGCCAGTGCCGGGGCGATTCAACAACTGCTCGATTCCAAACGCGCCGAACTGGAGCAGGAGCATTGCACGGTGGAAATCATCGCGGATGAACAGGCGCTTTGTGATCGTACGGCCCGCGACATCAGCGAAGGGAAGGTGGTCGGCTGGTTTCAAGGCCGGATGGAATGGGGGCCCCGGGCCTTGGGCAACCGTTCCATTCTAGGTGATCCGCGGCGTGCCGACATGAAGGACATCCTCAACGCCAGAATCAAGCGGCGCGAATCCTTCCGCCCCTTTGCGCCTTCCGTCCTGCGCGAGGCCGTCGCCGAATGGTTCGAACAGGACGACGACGTGCCGTTCATGATGCAAGTTTTCCAGGTGCGCGAAGGGAAACGCGCGCTCGTGCCCGCGACCACTCATGCCGATGGCTCGGGTCGGCTGCAAACGGTCCATCGGGATACCAACCCGCTTTACCACCAACTGATTTCCGCCTTCGGGTCGCTGACCGGCGTGCCGATGGTTCTGAACACCTCTTTCAACGAAAACGAACCTATGGTCTGTCAGCCTGGCGAGGCGCTGGATTGTTTTCTGCGCACGAAAATGGATGTTCTGGTGCTGGGGCAGCATTTCATCCGCAGGACCGGCGGCGTGCCGGTTTCAAATTGAAGCCCGAAACCGTCGTCCCCACTTTTATCGGTCTGGAGACAGGTGCAACACGTCCTGCACTTCAATCGCTTGCTTCGCGAACGGGTCAGCTCTGAACCGGCGCTTTGCCGGAGGTTGAGGAGCCGCAGAACTCTGAAAACTGAAAGCAGAAAACATTCGCGAACTTCTTGCTCTGAAGTCAGCTTCCCGTTTTCAACTTTCCATTTGTCTCGACGAAGCGAACCGATTCGAACCGGCCCTTGACAGGAGGCTAAAATTTGACTGGAATCCCGACACTGAAACCAAAAATGAATCGCGAACCATCTGCTTGCGCTGGGGGTCGTTTACTTTTGGTTTTCTGCTTTCCGGTTTCCCGTTTTTCCTGATGTGTGGCATCACCGCCATCTTCGCGTACCACGCCGATGCTCCTAGGGTGGAGGAAAGTGAACTGGTCGCCATCCGTGATCACATGACGGCCCGCGGACCGGACGGGAAGGGGGAGTGGTTTGAGGCGCAACATCGCGTTGGATTGGGGCATCGCCGGCTGGCGATCATTGATCTATCGGCAAGCGGGGCGCAACCGATGTTGCTGCCAGAGCCCAAACTGGTAATCACCTTCAACGGCGAAATCTACAATTACCAGGAACTGCGTCGCGCATTGGAAGCCAAAGGCCGGGTGTTCAGGTCCACCAGTGACACGGAGGTGTTGCTGCAACTCTATGCCGAGCACGGTGAGGCCATGGTAAACGAATTGCGAGGCATGTACGCCTTCGCCATCTGGGACGGCATCAAGCGCGGCCTGTTTCTCGCGCGCGATCCGTTTGGCATCAAACCGCTTTACCTGGCTGACGACGGAAGAACTTTGCGCGTGGCCTCCCAGGTCAAGGCGTTGCTGGCCGGCGGAAGCATCTCCACCACGCGTTCGGCCGCAGGGCACGCGGGCTTCTTCCTTTGGGGACACATCCCCGAGCCGTTCACTCTCTACCAAGGGATTCGCGCCCTGCCGCCCGGCACCAGTCTCTGGCTGGGCGAAGACCGCAAACGCCGCGAAAACACTTTTTGCTCCATCCCGGAAATCTTCTCATCCGCCGAACGCAACGCAGAATCGAACTCTGAACCGACTCGTTTCGGAGATACTCCGGGAGGCGCCGATTCAGAGGTCGGCGCTCCGCTCCGTGACTCCGTCGCACAGCACCTCATTGCCGACGTTCCGGTCGGGGTTTTTCTTTCGGCCGGGCTGGATTCGACCACGCTGGCGTCCTTGGCCGCAGAGCAGGGCGGGACCTTGCGAACCGCAACCTTGGGTTTTGAAGAATTTCGCGGTACGGCCAATGATGAAGTGCCCTTGGCCGAACTGATGGCGAAACGACTGGGCGCGGCGCATCAAACCACCTGGGTCCAGCGGCGTGATTTTCAGGATGAAACCGCACGGCTCTTTGCGGCCATGGACCAGCCCACGACGGATGGCGTGAACAGTTACTTCGTCAGCCTGGCCGCCCGGCGTGCCGGCCTGAAGGTGGCGCTCTCGGGCCTTGGGGGCGACGAACTATTTGGCGGCTATCCCAGCTTTGCCCAACTTCCGCGCACGGTGAATTCCCTTGGCTGGCTGGGCGCGCCCAGCAGAATCGGTGGCATCTTTCGGGTCCTGAGCGCGCCGCTTGCGAAGCGGTTTACATCCCCAAAATATGCCGGGCTGCTCGAATACGGCGGCAGTTATGGCGGCGCGTATCTGTTGCGGCGCGGCATGTTCATGCCGTGGGAACTGCCGGAATTTCTCGACCCGGACCTGGTGCGAAAGGGCTGGGAGGAACTTCAGCCGCTGGCCGGGCTGGATGAAACCGTGGCCGGATTACGTTCGCCTCGCGCCCGGGTTTCGGCGCTGGAAATATGTTGGTACATGCGCAACCAGTTGTTGCGCGATGCGGACTGGGCGGGCATGGCGCACTCGCTGGAAATTCGCGTTCCGCTGGTGGACGTGGCTTTGGCGCGCACGCTGGTGCCGGCGCTGGTCGGTGCGAACCCGCCGACCAAGCGCGACCTGGCTGACACGCTCCGGGAAAAACTGCCTGCGGAGATTCTCAACCGCCCCAAGTCAGGTTTTGGAATTCCGATGAGCGAGTGGTTGCTGGCGGGTAGTGACCAGCCGCCGATGGCCGGTGGACGAAACCCGGTGCGCCGCGGGATGCGGGATTGGGCTCGACAAGTGTATTCGCGGTTTTCACCGGAGACGACGGAGCCACGCAACCACCGGCCATGAACGACGACACCACAATTGAAGCCTGGAGACTGGCGGATGATCTGACGGTGGCGATTTATCAAGTCACGCAGACATTTCCACACGAGGAACTGTATGGGCTGACCAGTCAACTCCGTCGCGCGGCCTATTCTGTGCCTGCAAAAATCGTCGAAGGCTCTGCGAGAGAGAGCAAGCGCGATTACCTGCATTTTTTGTATATCGCGCGCGGTTCGCTGTCGGAATCACAATACTTCATCCATCTGGCCCGGCGGTTGAATTACCTGCCCGCCACCGACTCCGAACGATTGCTCAGCCAGACCAAACAGGTTTTGGCGTGTCTCCACGGTTTGATTCGAGCCGTCGAAAAGGAAGCCGGATAACTTGGCAAGATCGTGGCGACCGTCACGAGCTTTATGACCATTGGTTTAGCACGCCGGATTTTTGGCCCCGCAGTCTCGTAGTCCGTACTCAGGTAGTCAGTTATCTCGTGAAAATTTTCGCGCTGGTTGCGGATGCATTTGGCGGACACGGCGGCATCGCCAAGTTCAATCGTGACCTCCTCACAGCGGCCTGCACCGCGCCGGGCGTGGAGCGCGTCGTGGCGCTGCCGCGACTACTGCCGGAGGCAACTGGTCCGCTGCCGGACAAGTTGGAATTCGACACCCGTGGGGTCGGCGGAAAACTGCGCTACGCTCTGGCAGTCCTGAAATCGGCATGCACCCACCGCCGGTCGGCAATCGTGCTGTGCGGCCACATCAACCTTTTGCCATTGGCCTGCCTCGTACGCTGGCTGCTCCGCCCGTTGGCCTCGGGTCGCCAGCCTCAGTTGCTCCTCTTCATCCACGGAATTGACGCCTGGCAGCCGACGCGCAGCGCGCTGACAAACCGGCTGGTCCGCGAAGTGGATGTGATTGTGGCCGTGAGCAAGGTGACTGGCCGCCGGTTCGTGGCCTGGGCGGGGCTGCCGTGGGAAAGGGTCATTATTCTGCCAAATTCGGTGGATCCGAGCCAGTTTACCCCCGGGGCCAAGGATGCCGTGCTGCTTGCCCGCTATGGGTTGGGTGGGCAGACCGTCCTCCTGACGGTCGGCCGCCTCGTTTCGATGGAGCGCTACAAAGGTTTTGACCAAGTGCTCGAAGTGCTGCCCGATTTGCTCCGTGAATTCCCGCGCCTGGTCTATCTCGTTGTCGGCGATGGCTCGGATCGCTTGCGACTTGTGGCGAAGGCTAAATCCCTCGGCCTGACGGTCTCAGAGTACGGAAAGCAGAAATCGGATGGCAGAGAGCCGTCTTTCTCCGAAGCCTCCACTCCTGACTGTCAACCACCACACGTCACCTTCGCTGGCAGAATTCCTGAGCACGAAAAAGCGGCCCACTACCGTCTGGCCGACGCGTATGTCATGCCCAGTCGCGGGGAAGGATTTGGCATTGTTTATCTGGAAGCGCTGGCCTGTGGCGTGCCGGTGGTGGGCAGCAAGGTGGACGGCAGCCGTGAGGCGCTGCGCGATGGGCGACTGGGCTTGCTCGTTGACCCGGACAAGCCGGAAGAAATCAAAGCTGCAATCCGGGCCGCGCTTCAAAAGGAACGGGGACAAGTCGTGGACGGGCTGGATTTTTTTTCCTACGCAACGTATCAGCAGCGTTGTCATAAACTCTTCACCGGCCTCGTCCGGAATCCGTAGTCATGTTCTCCTTAGCGCCTCTTGGAAAACCCTCGCGCCGGACGCCAGGTGAGGGTACCCGGCCTACCCGATTGCCGAATTAAGCCCTGGACTTGAAGGCCCGGTGCCCTCACCGGGCGAGTTTTCAAACAGGCTCTCAGAGATTAGCCCTTTTTCGCATGTCTGTCCTTCAGCATTTTCAAACCGCCGTTCGACCTCCGGACGCGCTCGCCGCTTTCGTCCCCAGATAGCAAACCTCACACCACCCACGCTGGCGTCGGCGGTTCATTTGGCTCCTGGTTTTGAGTTCCCTGTTCGTGGCCGCTTGGATGTTCTGCGTGCCGTTGCTACCCGGCCTCGCGAAATCTTGGATTGTCAGCGAGCCCTCTCAATGATGACGCCATCCATATCAGTAATATTGCCGGTGTATAATGGCGAACGTTACCTCCGTGCCGCCATTGAGTCGGTGCTTTCCCAAAGCCACTCCGATTTTGAACTGCTGGTTTGTGATGATATGTCTTCGGACGGAAGCTGGAAACTGCTGCAGCAGTTCCAGGACACACGGATGCGAATCATCCGGCACGAACGTAATCTGGGTCTTTTCCCGACGCTGAACGATCTCATCGGGATGGCCAAAGGCCGCTTCATCAGGCTTTGGGCGCAGGATGACATTATGAAGTCGCAGTGCCTGGCGACCGAGTTGGAATTTCACCGCCGGCATCCGGAGGTGGCCATGAGTTACTGCGCCGTGGACATCATTGACGAATACGGAGCTGTTGTCAGGCGTGCCCGGCTGGATGTCACGCCCGAAGTCTTCACGTCCGAACTCGTTTTGGAGATTTCGTTTTATCATGGCTGCATGGAAGGGAACATCACGACCGTGATGCTTAAGCGAGCCACCTTGGATGCGGTTGGCTTGTTCAGAGAGGATATGCGGATTTGTGGGGATTTTGAAATGTGGATCCGGATAGCATGCGCGGGCTTCTCAACGGGTTTCGTCCGAGAACCGCTCATAGATCTTCGTTGCCACAGGGGTCAGTTTAGCAGGAAGAGCGGGATTGGGTTGGACCACATGAAAGAGGACAACGAAATCTACAGCCGCATCATGGAATATCTGCCGCCTTCGATAAAACCGTTCACGGCCGGTTATCACCGGTTTCACCGGGGCATTCTTCATTTCCATTATGCAGTTCACGCATTGCTGGCCCGGCAGTTCAAGGACGCCGCCCGGCTCTTGCGGGAAGTTCAGAAGAAATATTCCCTGACACAGATAGCCGCTTTGTACCTCGTCACGGGGAATCGCCGCTTTTGGAAACCAGCGCCGCGCGTTTCGTCCGCAAACACTGTCACCCAGGGGCGTGTGATTTCCGTCTAACGGGGCAAATTAACGAAACCTCGTCTGTTTAGTCTCTTTGCCCAGTTCACCTGCAATCTGCGATTGTTGAAGGCGCAACGCATTGCATGAACCGGGGAGCGCCGTGCGAACTGCGACAGGTTAGCACCGGCCCTATTGTAGCGTGTGAAACGCGTTATCGAATGCGTGGGATGTAGAGTGCGGTACATGGAAATTAACTACTCTGGTCGGATGCAGTTGACGCCCCGCGCCGCATACCGGCTAAACGTACAGGGCTTTCGGAGTCCCCGGTTGAATCATCCCCTGCGGTTATCAGGCCCCCACATTTCCTTTCATGGAACCTGGTCGAATCTATTGAGCGAGGGTCGGCAGTGAAAGACCGTCGTTCCTTGATTGCGCATGGAATCCTCTGGAACAGCGCCTTCCAGGTATTCGTGGTGGCCGTCAGTTTCGGCTCGATGCTGGTGTTGGTACGGGTGATTCCGCCGTCCGAATTCGGGCGGGCTGCCGCCGCCACGGGGATTTTCTGTCTGATCAATTGTTTCAATTGCAGTTACTTCATCAATCAAGCGGTACAATTGCGGGAAGGCGAACAGCCGGACTGGGCGGCGCACTGGTGCGCGGGCTTCCATATTCAAATGGCCCTCACCCTCATTTGCAACCTCGTGGCAGGCGTGGCTTGGTTGCTGCCGAGTTACCGGTCCATCGCGCCGCTGCTGCATTTAGCCTCGCTGGGTTCGCTCGTGGACTGGCCGAATCAATTGTCGTTCGCGATGCTGCGCCGGGATCTGGACTTCAAGCGCCTGCGCCTGATACAGGGCACCGCCGTCTTGTTCAATGCCGGCGCGAGTGTGTTGTTGGGCGTCAAGGGAGCCGGGGCGTACGCCTTGATTTTCGGGGCGTATGTAATGCAAGGACTGCCGTTTAGCTACTATCTGCTCGTGACGCGCCGGTGGCGTCCGCCTGCCAACTGGTGGCGCTGGCCGGATTGGGCCGCGTATCGCCCCGCGTTGTGTTTCGGCGGAAGAATGTCTGCTTCCGCCCTGCTCACGGCAGCACGCGGTATGGTGGAAGCGCTGGTCCTGCCTAAAACCCTGGGCTTTGAAGCGATGGGCTTGCTCAACCGGGCGCAAGTCCTGTTCAGCACCACGTTTGGGCGCGTCAACGGTCTGGTTGTGGAAACGGTGTATCCGCTGCTGCCGCGCAGCGCGGGCGATCCGGTTCAATTTGCGCGGCACGCCACACTGTTTGTGCAGACGATGCTGCTGCTGTCCATTCCCGGCGCCGTATTTGTGGGGCTGCAAGGGCCGGAACTGTCCCGTTTGCTCTACGGTCAGAAATGGATCGCGGCGGACCCGTTGCTTTGGCCGGGAACGATCTTCGCATGGGGAGTTTCTGTACTATTGGTGTTCGGTTCGGTGCTGCAGGCTGCCAGCCGGATGCGCCTCTGGTTTATCGTCAGTCTCTTCGGTGCGTCATTATGTTTGCCCGCCATCGGTGTGGCCGTGCTCGGTGGGAGATCTCTGGCGTACGCGTGGGCGCTGGCGGGCGGCCAAGTGGCTGCGGTGATCGTAGCAATGGTGCTGGCTTCACGATTATTGGAAAGCGGATGGGTTCGATGTGCGCTGCTGCCGCCGGTAGTTACCTCGGCATTGGCCGCAACGGCCCTGGTGTTGATGAGCCGTTTCGATGGCCGTCTCCAACTTGTGCCCGGTTTGTGTCTGCACGCGCTGGTGTATGGGTTGGTGGCGATGCTGGTCATGCGGGGGGTGTTTCCTCTTCCGATCAAGGCGGTGCTCATACGCCTGCCCGGTGGCGAACGATGGCTGCGATGGCTGAAGTTTTGACCAAGTCAAAGCATGAGTGTGCGACCTCTGACCCTGGAACGAAACCGGGCAAACGGGTTTGTTTAGTCACTTGTGCTCACCTCTCCTACAACCCGCGCCTGCTTAAAGAAGCGGATGCTTTGCTCGAAGCGGGATACACGGTTCGAGTGGTGAGCTTATGCGCCCAGGATGAAAGATGGAAATTGGACGAAGCGTTGATGTCCTCAAGGAGATGGAAACTTGAAACGGTGGATGTGAGGCGTAGCGTGAATCGTGGGCGCGGGCGATGGTTTAAGGCCGGATTGCGTCAAAAGTTTCTTCAACGCGTTTTACCGTTCACAACCACCCCGGGAGTCATGGAGCGCGCCTACAGTCGTTATTTCCCCGAGCTCGCTGGCCTGGCTGGCAGAGAGCCGGCGGACTTGTTTATCGCGCACAATCTCCCGGCACTGCCGGCGGCCGCTGCAGCGGCCCGACGTCGAAAGACGCTACTGGGATTCGACGCCGAGGATTTTCATCGCGGTGAGTTTCCAGAGGCGGAGCAAGATTCGCTGATGGCACGGCTGACGCGGACGATGGAAGAAAAGTACCTGACGCAATGCGCGCACCTCACCGCGTCGTCGGATGGAATCGGTGCGGCTTACGCTCGGGCGTTGCGCATCCGGAGCCCCGTCACCGTCCTGAACACGTTTCCGCTGGCGGAAAGAAAAGGTCAGACGCCGCCAGCGGAGCTGGCTTCGGAGAGGCGGCTGCCGGGGTTGTCACTCTACTGGTACAGCCAGGTGATTGGACCAGATCGGGGACTTGACGATGCGCTCGCCGCAGTCGCGCTGGCTGGCCCCGGAGTTTCTTTGCATCTGCGCGGACATTGGGCGGCCGGTTTTGAAAGCAGGTTTCTGGAAAGGGTGCGTGCGCTTGGCATCAGCGACCGCGTGATAATTTTAGTGTCGTCACGACCGCATCAACTTGTGGAGCGTGCGCAACAACACGATGTCGGTCTTGCGCTCGAACCCGGTGACCGGGTTAACAACCGGTTGGCAACGAGCAATAAACTGATGGTTTATTTTCTAGCCGGGCTCGCGGTCGCGGCAACCGATGTGCCGGGCCAACGCGCCGTCATGGAGGTTGCGGGCGAAAGCGGTTTGCTTTTCAAGCCCGGAGAGCCGGGTGTCCTCGCGAATCAATTGTGCCTTTGGCGCGACCAACCGGCGCTTTTGGCGCGAGCCAAAAGCCGCGCCCACACACTCGGAGAAACGCGCTTTTGCTGGGACTTGGAAAAACTTCGACTGTTGCGCGCGGTGGCTGAAACGTTCAACTCTTGAACCTGTGGAATTGAGCCAAGCGATTGGTCGGAGTGCATTGGTGCGGCCGGTGCGCAAGCTGGGCCTGGGCATCGCGCGCTATTGGCCGTGGCCGGTGGCCGTGCGCATCAAGAATGGGCGTCGGATGTTTGTGGATTTGAGATCAGCGGTAAGTCGCGGCATTTTTGTGAAGGGCGAGTTTGATCCAGTTGTGTTTGAACCGCTTCACGGCGTTCTCCGACAGGGTGGGACTTTTCTCGATGTCGGAGCGAACGTGGGTTTCTACAGCATGCTTGCGCTGGATGCCGTCGGTTTGGATGGTGCAGTTCATGCGTTTGAGATGGATGAACGACCGCGGCGCTGCCTGCGCAAGACGATTGCGCAAGAGCGGATTTCCAACCTCTCGCTGCACGAGTTCGCGGTGGGAAATCGGAATGGAAACATAGGTGTGGCGATGCAAGAGGATTGCGGGAATAGCAGCGTGGTGGATACGGGCGGGCAACGACAAATCGCGATGCAAAAGCTCGACACCTGGTGGCACGAGTCTGGAGTAAAAAAAATTCAGGCAATCAAGCTGGACATCGAGGGTGCCGAGTTGCCGGCGTTACAAGGGGCGGAGGAATTGCTGCGTGCGGAGCGTCCGCTGATAGTTTGCGAAGTAGAAGAAGAGTTGCAAAAACGATTCGGTTACGGACCGAAGCAGTTGCTGGATCAGTTCGCTGGCCTGGGCTATCGGGTCGAGCCACTGGTCGGGACTTGGAGTGCAACCGTGGTGGCGATTCCTGCATGAATGCTCCGCTCCGGCGGGTTGCGCTGGTCGCCGCGCATTTTGTGCCCAGCAACCTTGCTTCAGTGCATCGTTCGCGGTTGTGGAGTCTCCATCTGCGCCAGTTTGGCTGGGAGCCGGTCATCGTCACCACGCACTGGGATTACTACGAAGAACAAGTCGAATCCGACCTGATGGAATTGGTGCCGCCCGATTTGAAAGTCATCCGTACGAAGGCGTTCAGTGCGCATCCAATCCGGTTCGTGGGTGATCTGGGTGTGCGGGCATTTCGGGCACACTATCGGGCGCTGCGCCAGTTGACGCGAAGCCATGCCGTGGACTTTGTTCACATCACCATTCCCTCGAATTTTTCCGCGCTTCTCGGGCGATTGGTCCGCCGCATGTCGGGTGTGCCCTACGGGATTGATTACATTGATCCGTGGGTGCATGAGTTTCCTGGGTCGAGAAAGCTTTTCACGAAAGCGTGGGCATCGGCACGGTTGGCGGAGTGGTTGGAGCCGTGGGCCGTGCGCGATGCCTCGTTGATCACGGGCATCAACCGCCGTTACTACCAGGGCGTGCTAGATCGCAATCCCCATCTGACGCGGCAGGCGGTGCTGGCCGAGATGCCGTATGGCGGCAGCGAAGCCGATCACGATTACGCGCGGCGGCATCCGCGTCCGTCGAAGTTGTTTGCCGCGCACGCGGGAAAATTCAATCTCATTTACGGTGGTGCAATGTTACCGAACGCATACGTGGTGCTGGACAGGATTCTGGAGAGTCTGGCTTTTCTGAAAAAGAAGCGACCCGCCCTGCCGCAACAATTCCATCTGCATTTTGTCGGTACGGGCAAGTCGTCGGACGATCCCCAGGGCTTCAACATTCGTCCAAGGATCGAACAGCACGGGTTGCAGGACTGCGTGTCTGAATATCCGCAACGGATGCCGTATCTCGACGTGCTGAATCATCTCCACGCGGCATCGGGAATCCTGGTGATGGGTTCGACGGAACCGCATTATTCGCCGTCCAAAATTTTCCAATCGGTGATGTCGCGCCGACCAGTGCTGGCCCTGCTGCACGAAGACAGCACTGCGGTTCCCATCCTCCGCGGCTGTAATGCCGGGTTGGTTCTGACGCTTACCGGGAAAGTGCTACCCGCCGTCGAAATGATAGCAGACAAACTTGAAGATTTTATCTGCTGCAATGGTTATACGGATGCGCAGGTGTCCTGGGCGGCGCTGGAAAAGTACTCCGCTAGGGAGTCGGCTCGACTCCTCGCTGCCGCGCTCGATGGAGCCATTGCTCAACCGCTTTAGTCAGATGTGACAGCCGGTGCAGGAAAATTCTCCATCGAAAGTTGACAGGCCCCGCATTGAAGCCCTCACTTCATTGAGGTTTTTTGCTGCTGCGATGGTGGTTGTGTTCCATTGCGGTCAAAATGCATTGGAAGGTACGCCAGCATCGGTTCGAGGTTTTTTCCAGAACGGATATCAGGCGGTCAGCTTTTTCTTTGTGCTTTCGGGTTTTGTTCTGGCGTATAATTACCTGGACTTAACCCGCCAATCAAAGATCAAGACTTCCGACACGAAGTTTTGGATCGCACGAGTCGCCAGAATTTACCCGCTATATTTGGTAGCGCTCGTCGTTGCCATAGTACCGTTTGCGTATTCGGCAGCGGTTGCCAGCATTATTTCTGCGCCAATACTTTTCGGCGGCCTGGTTTTTGTCCCATTGATGCTTCAAGCGTGGTTGCCCGCACTGGCCCTGGCTTGGAATCTGCCTGCCTGGTCGCTTTCAGTTGAGGCTTTTTTTTACGCAGTCTTCCCGTGGATTGCGCGGCGGGCCTTTAGCGAGCGATTGAAGGCGCGTGCGCTGCCTTTGGCGTTCAGTCTCGTGGTTGGGTTCGGTTTGCTTTGCCACGCGATCTTTCCTCTCAACGAAACCGGCGCAAAGACCCCACATGATGGTCGAATGCATCACTTCATGGCCTATTTTCCACTCGTTCACCTTCCCACCTTCTTCTTCGGAATGACGCTGGGTCACTTTTTTCTTGCACGTGTAGCCGGTAACAGCGGTAACAGGAGACGCCATGACTGGCTATTAATGTTTTCCACGCTTTGTATTCTAGTCCTGTTCGCCCTGCACGGAAGAATTCCCCCCGTGCTTCTTTCGAATGTCATTCTGGTGCCGCTCTATGGGGCGTTAATTCTTTCAGTCGCAAACAGCCGGCAGGCGCTATCAAGATTCCTGGGCCATCCGGCGATGGTCACGCTGGGGGAGGCCAGCTATGGGATTTATATCCTGCACATACCTCTTGCGTTTTGGATGAGCCGCCTGTGGAACCAATCTGCCTTCCTGCCCTCACAACCCCCAATGGTTTTCTTCGTTTGCTATGCGCTGGTGCTGTTTGGGCTCTGCATTTCCCTGCACCTGGGGTTTGAAAAGCCAGCTCGTCATTGGGTAAATGAGTTTTTGAATGCAAGGTTTCGTCGGCACATAGATTCGAGTTGCCACTTCGAGGGAACACGGACAAGAACCGTGGATTGATGAGCCGAGCATCACTTTTGAGGAAGATGCGCCTGGGAATTCTCGCCAGCCATCCAATTCAGTACCAAGCGCCGTGGTTTCGGACGCTCGCGAAGGCGGTTGACTTGGAGGTTCTCTTTGCCCACCGCCAGTCCGCGGCTGAGCAGGGGAAAGCCGGCTTTGGCGTGGCGTTCGAGTGGGATGTGGATTTGCTCTCTGGCTACCAGCATCGGTTTCTCACGAATGTTTCCCGCAGCCCCGGTGTGAGCCATTACTCCGGATGCGACACGCCGGAAGTGGCCGATATTATCGGCGAGAAGCTGGAAGATAGAAGTTCGAAGATGGAGGTTTCCCGATCTCCTATTTCCCAACTCCCATCTCCCAGCCCAGAGGTCAGTGGTCAGTGGTCAGTGGTCAGTGGTCGGCGCGGAAACCGCTTCGATGCTTTCATCGTCTCAGGCTGGAATTTGAAATCCTACTGGCAGGCGATTCGAGCGTGCCGACGCGCGGGTGTGCCGGTGCTGGTCCGGGGGGATTCGCAGCTTCGCACCCCACGTTCGCTGCTGAAGCGCTTGGCAATGGAGGTGCGGCAACGCTGGTTGCTGCGTCAGTTCGATGGCTTCCTTTCCGTGGGGCAACGCCACCGCGAATACCTGGAATACTACGGCGTGCCAGCGAAGAAGATTTTCTTTGCTCCGCATTTTGTGGACAATGAGTGGTTCGCGGCCAAGGCTGCAGAAGTCAGAAGCCTGAGGTCAAAAGTTAGAACGGAATGGGGTGCGGGTGAAGCAGACTTGGTCGCATTGTTCGTGGGGAAGTTTATTCCGAAGAAGCGACCGGCTGATTTGCTACGGGCAGTTGCCAGACTAAAATTACACCCAGGCGGGGCTGATCTGCCAGTCGGCCAGGACGCGCAGCAGCCCGTCTCTACCGTGCGCGCCGTATTTGTCGGGTCAGGCGAGTTGGAGAATGAGCTGCACGCAGCAGCCAAAGCGCTCGGAGTTCAAGCACGCTTTGAAGGTTTCAAGAACCAGTCGGAATTACCGGCACTTTACGCGGCGGCGGATGCTCTGATTTTGCCCTCAGACGGCGGTGAGACATGGGGACTGGTGGTGAACGAGGCGATGGCGTGCGGGCTGCCAGCCATCGTCACGGATGCGGTAGGCTGCGGGCCGGATTTGATCGAAGAAGGTCGAACCGGTTTTACCTATCCGGTAGGGGACGTGAATGCGCTTAGTCGAAAGTTGCAGCAGATCGCGGCAATGCGGCTCGACGGCGAAGCTTTCCAACGTGCGCTCGTGGAGAAGCTGCATGTTTACTCAGTCAACACTGCCGTGGCGGGCGCCGTCCGGGCGGTGACATCAATCTTGAGCCAGTTTGGAACCCCGCCCGGTGAGGGCGCCGGCCCGTTAGGCATGAACCAAAAGTATTAGGCAGTATGCACGTCTGTGTGGTGCTCAGTTGTTTCGATGGTTCGTTACCATCCGTCGCCCTGGATGCGGGAGTCCATGTCCTGGTAGTGGTGACCAGCCGGGTTGGAGATGCCGAAGATTATTAAAGACGGAGTGGCCGGCCGTTGGGCGAACCCACCTCACCTACCAAGCTTGAGTAGTAGTTCAAGAGCTCAGACCATGCCCGCGCGATGGGTGTGGCAAGTCAGGCAAGGGCTTTTCAGCATTTTACAGCGGAGAAAATGGTGACGGAATTTTGAGCTCGCTTCAAAGAGTTTATGGTAAAGCCCAAGTGAAGATTCGTGATGCCAGAAGAATTCGAGAATAGAACAACGTCGGTCGCTGAATCGAAGGCGCTAGGCGCAGAGTCACCACGCAACAGGAAAGGACCGGGCAAAGCACTACGGCTCCGCCAGAAGCCAATTGTGTTAGCTCAAACATCAAGACTGCAACCGATCCCCCGATGGGTGTGGGTCGCCGCCATTCTGCTTGCCGTATGGGGCGTCTCTTCGGCCAACCCCCTGCTGACGCCCACCGCCATCTTGATGCTGCCGCTATTGACCAGATTGCTCTGGCTTCAGGGCGAACCGCCGGTGCTGCTATTCGCCTGCGCGATGCAATGGGTGCAGGCGACGGCAGCCATCTTCTACACCAACTTCAAGGGCATTCCGCTGTCGGTGGAATGGGAAATGGGCGGTGCGGAAATTGTGAAAGCGACGTGGTTGAGTATGGCTGGCGTAATGTCGCTGGCCGCGGGGATGCGATTGGCCCTCCTGCGGCGTAAAAGTGACCTGGCGGGCCGGGTCCAGGAGGAAACTGCGCGGCTACGATCCGAGCGAATCATCCCGCTGTATCTAGCGGCTTTCGTGGTTTTTTCCCTGGTCGAAAAATTAGCTTTCAGGATTCCGGCCCTGACTCAGCCGTTGCTGGCCGTGACAACGCTGCGCTGGGTGTTGGTGTTTCTACTGGCTTACGCTGTCTTCACCCAACGGCGGCAATATGCCCTGCTGGCCGTGGTGGTTTGCCTGGAGTTTTTCACCGGCCTGCTGGGATTCTTCAGCAGCTTCAAGAGTGTCCTGTTCGTTTTGTTGGTGGCTTTGCCCAGTGCGCCGCATTTTTTCCGGGGCACGCGCCTGTTACAGTTCAGTCTGGTCGCTGTCACGGTGCTCGTGGCCGGAATAGTCTGGACGGCTGTCAAAGGAGATTATCGGGAATTCTTGAACCAAGGCACCGGGCAGCAGGTGGTTTTGGCGCCGGTGGATCAACGCGTGGAAAAACTTGGCGAACTCTTGAACGACTTGGATCGTGAAAAACTGGAATCCGGTTGGGAAGATTTGATTTTGCGCTCCAGTTACGTCAAATACTTTGGCCGGACGATTGCGAACGTGCCCTCGAGCCTGCCGTACGAAAACGGCGCGTTGTGGTTGGGGGCGATAAAGCACGTGTTGATGCCGCGCTTCCTGTTTCCCAACAAGCCGGCGCTGGACGATTCGGCCCGCGCGTCTTATTACACCGGCATTGAAGTGGCGGGCGTCGAGGAAGGGACTTCCATTGGCATCGGTTACATGGGGGAGAGCTACATTGACTTTGGCCCGATCGGCATGTTTGCACCGATTCTGTGCCTCGGTTTGTTCTATGGCCTGATCTACCGTTTTTTTGTCAGCCATCATCCGGTCAAGGTGCTTGGCTTCGCGATGGCCACCGCTATCCTGATCTTCGGTGCTTATACTATCGAAACCTCAAACGTTAAACTCGTTGGCGGCAATTTGATGAGTTTCATTGTGATCGGCTCGTTTGCAAGGTTTGGCGCCCCATTCCTTTGGCCAGCGATTACCGTTCAACGTGACTCCGGCCATGGCGGCAAGCGCAAGCGGCGTAATGAGGGAATGTCAAGGACGACAGATATTTTGCCGACATGAACCGCGGGCATTGGCGGTGGCTCCTGAGTGCGAAGACCTATCCGCTTTTTCAGAAGGCGAATTGTCGCCAACGAATGCGGGTGGTGTGTTCAGCCTTGTTGTCCCCACGCGCCGCTGAATGCCGCCCTGTCGCGCCAATGAGTTCATTTCCTCGTTCGTCTGTTCAACCGTGGTTTCAAACGCACCTTTCAAGATGAAATTCCAAGGCAGGGTGTTATTCACGATCGCAGGGTTGCAGCCGGAGTATGGCGGACCATCCACGAGCGTTCCGGCACTGGCCGAAGCGCTGGCACGTGCCGGCGTGCCGGTGGATCTGGTGACTTGCGAATCTCTACCGGGCCAGGCTCCGCCCAGCCTGCCACCTTCGGCATTGGTGAACACGCGCCTGGTGTCGCCGGCCAATCGAAGAACCCGCTGGCGATCCACTGGCAACGCGTTCGCCCAGTGCCTGAGTGCGCCGCCACAGGATGCTGCATATTCAGTGGTTCACGATCACGGTTTGTGGTTGCCCAACAACCATGCGGTGGCGGAGGCGGCATGCGAACGGGGAATTCCGCGCATCGTCAGTCCGCGCGGAATGTTGAGTCGTTGGTCGCTGCAACATCGTGGCTGGAAGAAGGGTTTGGCATGGTGGTTTTATCAACGGCGCGATCTGGAATCCGCAAACGTTCTTCACGCCACTTCCAAAGCCGAAGCCCAGGAGTTCCGCGCGGTCGGACTGCGCCAACCCATCGCCGTCATTCCCAACGGTGTGGAGTTGCCCGGGCGGCAGCCAGTCGCCAGAGATCGTGTGTCGGACCAACGCACCGTGTTGTTCCTTGGACGCATACATCCCATCAAAGGTTTGGCTGATCTGGTTGAGGCTTGGTCTATCCTTAAGCCACGCGGCTGGCGCGCAGTCATGGCGGGCCACGAAGAGCCTGATCATCGCCAGGAACTTCAATTGGCGATAAGGAAACGCGGGATCGAACGGGATTTCACTTTTGTTGGTCCGGTCGAGGGCGAAGCCAAATGGGATTTGTACCGGCAGGCGGATATCTTCGTCCTGCCAAGCCATTCCGAGAATTTCGGCATCGCCATCGCTGAGGCATTGACGTGCGGAGTGCCAGTGATCACGACACACGGCACCCCGTGGGAAGATCTGGCCACGCACCGCTGCGGGTGGTGGACGGAGGTCGGAAGCGAACCGTTGGCAGTGGCTTTGCGCGAAGCGATGGCACTGGAGGACGACGCTCGACGCGAAATGGGTTTGCGCGGGCACGCATGGATGGAGCAAGATTTTAGTTGGCAAAGCGTCGCGATCCAACTGCGCTCGGTTTATGGCTGGTTGCTCGGGATGAATTCCAAACCAGTCCAGGTGAAGGATTGAACCATGGACAAACCGTCAACCTCGGTGAACTACAAAGAGTATGGTTTTTATGGAGCGACACCTTCGCACATGCATGGCCACTTTCTGCCACCGATTTTTGAGCTTTGCGGTCAACTGCGCCCTGGCACCCGGATTCTGGATGTCGGTTGCGGCAACGGTTTCACTGCGGGAGAATTTCTCAAGCGAGGTTGTCAGGTGGTGGGGTTGGATTTGAGTGAGAGTGGCATCAACCTGGCGCGCCGGACTTACCCGACCGCGCGCTTCGAGGTATTGCCAGCGGATGAGCGGGTGCTCGAACGGCTTGGCGAAAAGCATTTTGACATCGTGGTCAGCACCGAGGTGGTGGAGCACCTGTACTCACCGAAAGAGTATGCGCGAGGCTGCTTTGCGGCGCTCAGACCGGGCGGACGGTTTGTTTGCACGACGCCGTATCACGGCTATTTGAAGAATCTGGCTCTGGCACTGACAAACAAATGGGATGCCCATCTGAGCCCGCTGTGGGATGGCGGGCACATCAAGTTCTGGAGCCGGCGCTCCCTCGGCCAACTCTTGCTGGAAACGGGCTTTGAGAATCTGCGGTTTCGGGGCGCTGGGCGACTGCCTTTCCTTTGGATGACCATGGTGATGTCGGGTGACCGGCCCGCAAATCCAGATGACCGCTGAAATCACACCGCTGATCCTCACGTTCAATGAAGCAATGAACATTGAACGGACGCTGTCGTGCCTGTTTTGGGCATCACGCATCGTTGTGTTGGACAGCTTTAGCACGGACGAAACGGAAGTCATCTGCCGTCAGTTTCCCCAGGTGGACTTCATCCAGCGCAAGTTCGACTCCTTCGCCGACCAATGCAATTTCGGCCTCGGGCAGGTTAAAACCCAGTGGGTCTTGTCGCTGGATGCGGACTACGTTTTGACGGAGGAACTGACGGCTGAGTTGCGCACACTGAAGGACCATCCGGAAGTGAGCGGTTACTCGGCAGTGTTCACGTATTGCATCCATGGGCGACCGCTGCGCGCGTCGCTGTATCCACCACGAACGGTGCTTTACCGCAAGGATCGGGCGCATTACCGCAATGAGGGGCACGGTCATCGCGTGGAGATCGCCGGTGTAGTGTGGCCATTGGACGGTCGAATACTCCACGATGACCGCAAGCCGCTGGATCGTTGGTTTGGCGAACAACTCAAATACTCGGCCAAGGAAGCACGCTGGCTTTCCGCGGCGGCCCCAACGGAGTTGAACCGTGCCGATCGTATTCGCAAAAGCATCCTGCTCGCACCGCCGCTCGTGCTCGCCTATTCGCTCTTTATCAAGGGTCTGATTCTCGACGGCTGGCCCGGCTGGTTTTACGCAGGTCAACGGATGCTCGCCGAACTGCTGCTTTCGCTCCGGCTACTTGAAGCAAAATTGCGGAGGACTGACCACGAGCCACGAACCACTGATTTCTGAAATTCCTGCTCCTCAATCAGACGTTTTATCCGGACGTGGTTTCCACGGCGCAGCATCTGACTGATCTGGCGGCGGCGCTGGCGGAACGCGGGCATGAGGTAACGGTGGTTGCCAGCCGGCGGGCTTATGACGATCCAGCCCGAGGCTTCCCGGCTGCGGAAACGTGGCGCGGGATCCAGATAGAACGGGTTGCGACCACGGCGTTCGGCAAGAAAGCCAGATGGCGGCGTGCGGTGGACTTCGCCAGCTTCATCGTGACCTGTTGCTGGCGTTTATTGTTTGTTCCCAAACCCGACGTGGTGGTGGCGTTAACCTCGCCGCCATTGATCTCGTTCATCGGCGCGGTGTATGCACGGTTGCGCGGGGAACGCTTCGTGTATTGGGTCATGGATCTGAACCCGGATGAGGCGATCACGGCCGGCTGGCTGCGGGAAGGTTCCCTGGCCGCACATTTTCTACACGCATTGTCGCGATTCAGTTTGAGGCGGGCTAACCGGATCATTGCCCTGGACCGCTTCATGAAAACGAGGATCAAAGAGAAGGGGATTGCGGCGGAAAAGATCGTCGTGCTCCCGCCGTGGTCGCATGACGACGCGGCGCGATTCGATGCGGAGGGTCGCCGCCGATTTCGCGAAGCACACGGACTGGCCGGCAAATTCGTGGTGATGTATTCGGGCAATCACAGCCCATGTCATCCGCTGGACACGCTGCGGGGTGCGGCGCGCCTGCTGGCTTCCGATGTGAGCGTGGCGTTTCTATTCGTGGGCGGCGGGAGTGAATTCTCGCAGGTGAAACGCACGGCGGCGGACGAGAATTTGCGGAACGTGCTCTGTCTCCCATATCAGCCGCTGAACGAACTGGCGGCTTCGCTGTCGGCGGCGGATTTGCACGTGGTGGTCATGGGCGGGCCGTTCGTGGGCTTGATTCATCCCTGCAAGATTTACAACGTCCTGAGTGTTGGCGCGCCGGTATTGTGCATCGGGCCGACCCCGAGTCATTTGACGGAGATTGTCAGCGCGTTGGGATCGTCGGTCGGCGCGACGGTGGCGCATGGAGATGTGGCCGGTTGCGTGGCAACGATCCGGCGGATTCGGGAGAGCGGACGGCGGGGCGAGGCGGAGCGTTATACGCCGGTCAGCGCCGGATTCGCACAAGCGGAGTTGGTGCCGCGCCTGATCGCGGAATTGGAGCGAACCTGAACGGATGCTAGAAGACGTTCCTTGATAAGCCCCGCCCACCGAGGGCGGCGGGCCTGCAAATGCGATTTTCAGCCGTGAAGTCGGGCGGGCGCGTGCCCGCACACAGCATTCGGTCAGGTTGTGAAGGAACCGCAAAGGTATTCCTTTTCGTCTGGAATCAGACGTGGTTAGCTTTTCGCCGTCAAACCGAATGAATTTTCTGCCGTCCATTGTCTGCGCTGTCCTGGGAATGGTCACGGTGCTGATCCTAATCCCGATCATCCGGCGCAAGACCGCGCAGGGAGAGTTCACAGCGCGGGCTTTTCATCACTCCCATCAAGCATCCGTTTCACGGTTGGGCGGGGTGGCCCTGGCAGCGGCTTTTGTCGTGGTCACGATCGTGGTGTTTTTCTGGTTTCCGGTTTCCGGCGAGCGGCTGCGCACCCGACTCGTGATTGTGGGCAGCGCGCTGGTCATGTTTGCGCTGGGGTTGTGGGATGATCTAAAACCGCTCGGCGCGAAAAAGAAGCTGCTGGGGCAAATTCTCATCTCGGCGGCGGTCTGCTATTTCGGAGTGCAGATCGAACGTTTCAAGAACCCGTTCACGGATGAAATCCACGAATTGGGAATGTGGGGTTCAGTCATCACCGTGCTGTGGCTGGTGGCGTTGACGAATGTGATCAACCTGATAGACGGGATTGACGGACTGGCGGGCGGAATCGGGTTGATGATGATGGCGTTGCTGGCATACGTGGGGCAGGCTGCGGAATTGCTTTTCCCCGTGCTCGCGGCGGCGGGGATGTTCGGCGCGCTGCTGGGCTTTCTGCGCTACAATTTTCCGCCCGCCAAAATCTTCATGGGCGACGGCGGGGCGTACTTCGTCGGCTTTCTGATTGGCATCCTGACGCTGGTGCATTCGCAGAAAGGCACCATTCTGGCCGCCTTGGTTGCGCCGCTCTTTGCGCTGGCACTGCCGATTGCAGATGTGAGCCTGGCCATCCTGCGGCGGGGACTAAAAGGGTTGCCGATCTTTCGGCCGGACCAGAAACATCTGCATCACCGGTTGCAACGGGTGGGTTTTTCGCGGACCCGCACGGTGTTGATTCTTTACGGGCTGTCGTCGGTGTTTCTCATGATGGCGTTCGGGGTGTTCTGGTCGCAAGGACGGTGGGTGCCGATCCTGTTTGGGTTTCTCTGCCTGACGCTGATTTTGTCGGCGCGCTCATTCAATTTCAGCCGCGACTGGTTCGCCATCGGGCGCGTGCTGGAAAACTCGCTCGAAATCCGCAAGGAAACGCACTACGCGCTGGCGCTGTCCAACTGGCTCGAACTGGAGGCCGAGCGGGCGGACTCGCTGGATTCACTATGGGACGATTTTGAGTTCACGCTCGAGAAGATGCGATTCACGTCCCTGACCGCGAAGCAGGCGAAGGAACAGCGCGCGTGGCGGGCGGGCAAAGCGCCCAGAGACGGGCATTGGATGACGATTCACGAATTGAATCTCGACGGCGGGACGTCCCTGGAATTTTCCGCGGGGAAGGACGATATGTCGGAACGGGTCTTCGAGCAGCTTTCCGAACTTGCCGCCGAGGCGTGGCTCAAGGCGGCGACCCGCTGGCAGGCCACACACGAACCGTCACGCGACTTGAATCTGCTGCCATCGCCCGAAGCAGGGGCGTCGAGCGTGGCCGCGCCCAAGAATCTGTTTCCACCCGTGCGGTGACGAGCCCGTCCCGTCAACCTGCAAGCGACGTGGCGTTGCCGTCGGATACCGCATTTGCTGTGTCACCTGGTTTTCCGTTGCGGTTTACTTCCGGCGGATTTCCCCCGGCTGCTTTTCCCCTCGCACCACCTGCGTCAGCGGCAGCTCCACGCTGGTCTGCCGGCCGAGAAAATCCAGGAGAACAGTAACCCGCTGGCGACCGGGCACCACCTGCGTCACCAGTGCCTGCCAGCCGTGCAGTGCGCCGCCTGCGATCTTCACGGTTTCCCCCACCACCGGTTCGGCTGGAATTTCATGCACTTGTGCGGCGCCAAACAACCTCCGTAATTCCTCCATCGCCGCATCCGCAATCGTTGGCCAACGATCGCCGAAATGGATGACTCCCGCCACGCCGGGCGCGTGATGAACGCGGCGCAAAAGCGATTGCCAGTCGAAACGGGCGAATAGGTAATTGGGAAACAGCGCCTCGGTGAACCACACGGCGCCGCGCCGGGTTTCGCGCCGGAAGCGGATGCGCGGCAGGAAGACTTCCACTCCGGGAAGCTGCCGCAGGTGGTCGGCGGCAATGTGCTCGTGTTTGGGCCGCGAACGCAGGCAGAACCACGCCGCTCCCGGCGGAACGATGCTTGGGGCATCAGACACTTTTATTGACCGCGTAGTAATCCTTGTAGCGGTAGTAGTAGTAATCCCCGGTGCTGGTCTGGACGCCGTTAAAAACCAGGCCAAGCACGCCCACCTCCCGTTGATAAAGGAGTTCGAGCGCCGCGCGCGCCACGCGGCCGGAGGTGTAGTTCGCGCGGATGACGAACAAGACACCCTCGACGTGCGGGGCCAGACTAGTGACATCGTCCGCCGCCATCACCGGCGCGGTGTCGAAGATCACGTAATCGTACTGCCCGGAAAGTTGTTTGATGAGATCATGGGTCGAGGTTTTGAGAAACAGCTCGCCGGGATTGCGACAGGTATCGCCGCGGGGCAGCAGGGTGAGATTGGCGGTTGAAGTCGGGAGGATGACTTTTTCCCAGGTCGTCCGCCCGGTGATGACCTCGGTGAAACCCTCGGTGGCTTCGAGGCCAAAGCGGCGGTGCAACAAGCCCTTTCTCAAGTCTGCGTCCACGAGCAGCACGCGCGAGCCGCCGAGGGCCATGGTGATGGCGAGATTGGCGGTGGTCATGGATTTACCATCACCGGGAATGCCGCTGGTGACGAGCATGACACGCGGGCGCTTGCCTTCGGTGGCCATGTAGAGCAGTGAAGAACGCAGGTTGCGATAAGCCTCCAGAAACGCGTGGCGATCATCGTCGGCGCGCAACAAGCTGACACCCTTCCGCGCGGCTTTGCCCGTTTCGAGCGGAATCTGCCCCAGGACCAGTTCGTCGAAAGTGTCCTGCAAATCCGTGAACGAAGTCGGACGGTCGTCGAGCCGGTCAATGACGAACAGGAGGAACAGGCCAGCGGCCAGCCCCAGCGCGGCGGCGCGGATGAGCAATTTGACGATGCTACCGCGTGCGGGCAAGGCGGGGGTGGCGCGATCCAGGATTGTAACAGTGTCCGGCGACACTTCTTTTTCGACCCCGAGCGACTGCACGGCGCGTTGCAGGTTATCGTGCAGACTCTGAATGTTTTTCTTGTTGACCTGGATGCGTTCGTATTGCGCCAGTTTGGTGCTCAGGTCGAGCGAGCGGATGTCCAGCTCTTTGATATCGCGTTCGAGGTTGGTGATCTGGAGGGAAAGGGCATCGCGGGCGCGCGCCAGTTGGTCGCGGCCGAGGTCTTTGACGATCAGCAGCAGTCTTTCACGGCGGGCGATTTCCTCGTTCAGGGCGATGATGCGCGGGTGCTTGGGCCGGAGGATGGCGGACCATTCCTGCAATTCAGCCCGCCTCATCTGGAGCTGCTGCTGATCGCGCCGGTAATCGTCCTGCAAAACGATGAGCGGCGTGCGGCCGGGATTGGTGGCATCACCTTCCGATATGGCACCACCTTCGAGGTTTTGTTCGAGGCTCAACATCGTCTGCAACTGATATTCGCTGCGCGCGGAATCGAGCTGGCGGGTTTTGTGGACGAGATAGGTGGCGATGCTGGTCACCTGTTCACTGATGAAGACCACGTTATTCGTCGCCTTGAAGGCCATCTCCTCGTCCTCGTATTTCCGCAAGTCCTGTTCCAGCGCCTGCAACTGCTCCATGATGCGGGCCAGCGTGGTGTCCGATGTGGAGGCGCGCATCTCGGTTTTGAGGGCCAAGTATTCCTCCATGGCGGCGTCCAGATAAGCGCGCGTGTATTCGGGATCGCCGCCGATGGCCTGCAGGTTGAAAATCGTTGTCTTGGGCGAAACGGACGTGGCCAATTCCACCGGGACGGGTGGGAGTTCCGGCTTGAGGGCGCGGACCCGTTCCGACGCGCGCTCCCGCACGCGGGCGCTGCGCATCAATTGCTGCTGCGTCCCGAGGAAGTTGCTGAATTCCTCGCTGAAGCCTGTGCCCGTGCCCGTGCCCGTGGCACTGGTGATCTTGAGGTTCATGATCATCCGGCCCTGGGAGATGTAGGTGGGGGCGGTGGTCCAAATCAGGAAGGCTTGAACCGCCATACCTAGCACCAGTGTGAGCAACAGCACCCACCAGCGCTTGCGCAGCAACAGCCGGTAGCGGTGGAGGTAGTTGAAAAAGTGGGCCGATCGCGCGGATCGGCTGGGGGGTTGATGTTCTGCCTCGCTCATCGACCCTTAAAAATTGATGGCCCGTTGCGGAACGATGATAAAATCCTCGGGTTCCAAGGTGACGTCCTCCTCGGTCTTTCCCTTTTCCAGCACGTTTTCCATATTCACCCGAAAAGTCCGGTTGCCGGTTGGTGTTTTGCGCACGATCTGGACGGACTTTCGGTTGGCAAAATCGCCGAACCCGCCGACGCGCAGGATGGCCTTGCCAGCGGTGAAAGTTTCATTGGACGGGATTTCCACCGGGCCGGGATTGCGCACCGGGCCGAAAACATAGACCCGGCCGAGGATTTTGGAGCGCGCATCCAAACCGATGATGACGGTGGCCTTGTAGTAATAATCCTTTTCGAGCAGTGCCTTGATGTCTTCGGCGGCCTGTTTGCAGGTCTTGCCAGCCACGCTCACGCGCCCAAGGTAAGGCACATCCAGTTCAACGGATTCCGCAACCAAAAGTGGAATTGAATTGGTGCGATCCTCGACGATTTGAAAGCTTACGCGGTCACCTGAGCCGAGCTTGTGCTTGTCATCCAACACATAACCGCCGGCAGAAACCGGGGCATTGGTATCGGGCGTGGTCGTCGTGGGTGTGCCAACGGCATCCGGTTGGGCGGAAGCCACACCCCACAACAGGACGATAATCATTTGCACCAGAATGCGTTTCACACGCTTAACATTAAAAAGTATAGACGAGGTTCAGCACAAGCCGATTCTGCAAGTAATCGCTGTTCGCGAGGTCGGAATTCTTGAGATAAAATTGGTAGCCAAGCGTCCCACTCATCTTTTCTGTCAGCCTACGGCCCAGCGTGATCCCGAAGCCGTAGCGGTCGAGCGTTTCACCGGTTGAGGAAACTGCGGAAGTTCGGGCGTGCTCATAGGAAACCGTGGTGGCCACACTGGTCTTGCGCAGGAGATTCCAGTTGGCCGTGTCTTGGACGCGCCAAACGTCCACCAGATCGGAGGCGAGGCCGATTTGCAAACTGCGGCCGAACGAGAAAGTGTGCGAGACGAGGTTGCCGGCGCGCTGGCGCAAGGAAACGTAGGCGTAAAACGCGTCGATCTGCGAGGGTACATTGGTCAAGTAACCGAAACCCGGCTGCGAGGTGAGGCTTGCGGGATACGGATCAACATCATAAATCACGTAACCGCCAGACAGTCGCAGAGTGGTGTATTCAGAAAGTTGCGAGGAGAGGAACGGCCCGATGGCAATGTGCTGATTGTCCTGCAGCGGAAGCTGGTTGTTCGAACTCGGGATGCCATAATCAATCAAGCCGCCGCCAAGCTCCAGCCCGGTAAGGATGGTGGGTCGGAGTTTCAAACCCGCCGAAACGGTGAACAACTCCGCAGAATGCGTGAGCCGATCGTCTTGCGGCTCGGTGGCGATGAAGTTGCGATGGTCGTAGCCAAAGGTAAGCACCGCCTTGTTCAAATCCCACGTCACCAGGACGCCCGCAGTGTTCTCGAACCGGCTCAAGCCGCCGGTGTCGCTGACCGTCGGGTCGGAACTCACGTCCTGTGAATAATCGAAACGGTCATGGAAATTGATCACGAAATCGCCCACGTAAAGGTCGAAGGACAAGTCCGTGTCCGGCGAAATTAACAGACTGTCGTACTCTGTCGCATTGAGATATTTCGCGTAACCCACACCCAGCCCCAGCGTGAGGGTGTTTTTTTCCGTCACGCGCCAGGCCGAGAACATGTTGAACTGCGGTCGGATGATGAGGTCAGCCTGCCGGTCGTTATCCCGGAGGTAAACGTTGTCGGTTGCTTCGAGCCCAAGGCTGGTATTGAAACGGAGGCCCACTGGTCCCAGCAAGACGTTGAAGTGCTGCTGGCTGAGGGCATACTTGCGCCGCTCCGCCATGTCCTGGCCCGCCAGTGACATCCGCAGCGCCTCCTGCGCTGGAAGCAATGAAACCATTACCAACCAAAACCACGCCGCCGCCGTCAACGTGCAATAACCCGGGGCGCGGCATGAAAGATTGGTCGTGGGTTTTCTCAAGTGAGCGCAAACCGTAGCCATTCCTCCCGTCGGGTCAAGGCCGATGGAGCGGATGGTGGTCGCCGGCAAATAGGAATCCGTTCCCAATAAAACGCGGCATCGAAGAATTCGAAGTCTGCGAAAAACTTTTTTGTTCCAACAACCGTCCCCACCGGCTAGAGTGTGCTTGACGCTCTAAGAACCGGTCATCACAAGACAACTGAATGTTCTGGCTGGAACAACTGAGGACGGTGGATTTGGGCGATGTGGGACTCGCCGGGTTGGGCGCTTATGTGCTTGGGTGTTTTGCCACCGGTTACTACCTCGTTCGTGCCCTCCGCGGTCAGGATATCCGCACCATGGAAAGCGGCAACATTGGCGCTCGCAATGTGGGCCGGGTCCTGGGTCGCAGCGGGTTTCTGATCACCACGCTTGGCGACGCAATTAAGGGCGTTCTTGCCGTGTGGGCGGCGCATAAGTTTTTCCCGGACGAACGTCTGGCGTCCGTGGCACTGCTCGCCGTCGTGATGGGCCACATCTGGCCGGCGCAACTGCGCTTCCACGGCGGCAAAGGCGTCGCCACCTCCATTGGTGCGCTCGCGGTTTATGACTGGCGCTTGCTGGTGCTTTACGCTGTGGTGTTCGGCTGCGGCTATCTGTTGGCGCACAAAACTGTTCTCCCTGGACTGTTCGCCTTCCTCTGCCTGCCCGGGGCGGATTATTGGCTGCACGCCGACGGCTTCCGGGTGATGGCGCTGACACTGCTCGCCAGCTTGGTTTTGTTTGCCCATCGCAAAAACCTGTTGACTGAGATTCCTGCCTTCAGCGTACGGCGCCGGCCAGCAACTAAATCCGACTAAACAAATCATGCATTCACGCGAACCGCTTGTTTTCAAAACTGCCACCGAGGACTGGGAGTTCGAGCAAATCCACCGGCTCAACTACCGGACGTTCGTCGAGGAGATTCCGCAACACCAAGCCTCGCCCACACACCGGTTGGTGGACAAATTTCACGCTGAGAACACGTATCTGATCTGCCTCTCCGAACAGAAAATCGCGGGTATGCTCGCTGTACGTGGTAACCGTCCGTTCTCGTTGGACCATAAAGTTTCCGAACTCGACCAGCACCTACCGGCCGGGCGGACGATTTGTGAAATCCGGCTGCTGGCCATTGAGAAGAAATTTCGGGGAATGAGGGGCGGTCAGGTGCTGGCTGGCATTCTCGCCTTGCTCTGGCAACACGGCGTCGAAAAGGGCTACGATCTCGCGATCATCTCCGGCACAACGCGGCAGATGAAACTGTACCAACACCTCGGCTTCGTGCCGTTCGGCCCGCTTGTGGGAACGGGTGAAGCGCAGTTTCAGCCCATGTATGTCACTCTCGAAACCTTCGAGGTCACGGCGCGCGAATTTCTCCGCTCCGCTCCGGCTCGCTCGTTTCATCCCAGCGCCGTTAATTTTCTGCCCGGTCCGGTGACGGTGCGACGTGAAGTGCGCCGCGCGTTCGAGCAGTCTCCTGAATCCCACCGCGCGAAAGGCTTCAAGGCGGATTTTGCTGCGACCCAACAAGCGTTGTGTGAACTGGTGCAGGCGAGCCATGTGCAAATATTGATGGGCTCGGGCACGTTGGCCAACGACGCGGTGGCGGGACAACTTTCACTTGAAGACTCTCGTGGGGTCGTGCTGAGCAATGGCGAGTTTGGCGACCGGTTGCTTGATCACGCGCGCCGTTTTCAACTGAAGTTTGACGCGGTCGCTATTGAATGGGGGCGGGCTTTTGACATCAAAACGGTTCGCGCTGCTCTTGATGCCACACCGAAAGCCGGCTGGCTCTGGTGTACGCATTGCGAAACCTCCTCCGGCGTGCTGAACGATCTCGATGCACTGAAATCGCTCTGCGCCGCGCGCGGGGTCAAGCTGTGCGTGGATAGCATTAGTACCGTCGGCACGATGCCGGTGGATTTGCACGGAATTTATCTGGCTACAGCGACAAGCGGCAAGGGATTACGCGGCTATCCTGGCCTAGCGCTAGTGTTCCATCATCACGAACTCAAGCCGGCGCCCGATCGGTTGCCCCGTTATCTGGACCTCGGTTACTATGCGACGCAGGGTGGCATCCCCTATACGCTCTCCTCCAATCTGCTGCACGCCTTGCACGCGGCGGCGCGGCGCGTTGACTGGGTGCGGCGGTTCGCGGAGATCAGGGAATGGTCCGACTACGCCCACGGACGCCTTCGCGAATCCTGCTTGGAAGTCGTCGGCTCGAACGCCGTCACCTCGCCTGCGGTTGTCACGCTCGCGCTGCCTCCGGAAATGAGCTCGGTGAAATTCGGCGACACGATGCAGGAGGCGGGTTTCCTCCTCAGTTACAACAGCGAGTATCTGCGTGACAAGAACTGGCTGCAATTCTGTTTCATGGGCGAATGCACGCGTGAGAAAGTGGTGTCGCTCTTAAACGCGTTGCATCGGGTAGGTGGATCGTTCCAGCGGGGAGTTCCTGCGGCTCCCATGGGTTCCGCTTCTTAACTGGACGGTCTGGCGGTCTGCGAATTCGGCTGGGTGGATCCATCCATGCATACTTTCGGACCAACTTTTCCGGGGGCATTTGAATCGCGGTCGGTTCGCTTCCTGGCCCTATGTTGCCAGCGATTATGCAACATTTTCATGCTTGTTTGCAAAACTAGGAACGAACATGACGGCACGATCATGTTAATCTAGCACTCAGCAAGCCATGAGAACGACGCAAGATATTCCTTCCGGGTGCGCTGTCGCCTCGGCGCTCGCAAGCGCACCCGTTGATCCCCGCCGGCTTTACAGTCCCTTGCGGGCATTCACTTTGATTGAACTGCTGGTCGTGATTGCCATCATTGCCATTCTGGCGGCCATGTTGTTGCCCGCGTTGTCGTCGGCAAAGGAGAAAGCTTGGCGAACCAATTGCCTTGGCAATCTCCGGCAGATTGCCGTGGGCGTTAACAGCTACTCTAGTGACGCGGCTGATTTCATGCCGATCTGTGGCTGGCCGGAAGGCCAAAACCCCTGGCAGACCTACAGTGCGTGCCGGGTTGCACCGGGCACAATGAATGTGACCCGGGGATACATGAGCCTGGGCGTTCTCTTCCGTACCAAGCTTGTGCCCGATGCCCGGGTGTTTTATTGCCCCAGCAACAAGCAGGTGGGCAATAACTGGAACTTCGAGTACTATGCCAGATCACCGAATACCTGGCCTTCCACCCCGGCGGATCAGGGCGACGAGCAGGTTCGAACTGGCTACAATTACTATCCGCAAGACAAGGAACTGAAGCCATTGGGTGGCGTGTTGCTTCCCAGGCTTGAATTCACCCGGGCCAACCTTGAGATCAGCGAGAATCCCAACATAGAAATGATCGTCATGAAGCTAAACCAGGTGAACCCAAACAAAAGCATTTCAACCGACCTGATTCACAGCCTCAACGCCACTTCGCACAAGGCGAGCAAATCAATAGCTGGATTGAACGCGCTCTTTGCGGATGGCCATGTGACCTATCAGACGGCCCGCAAGAATCCCCAGGCGTTCGACCCGACAGTTTGGGACAGCGGTGGGGTTCCGATTGGCAATGATCCGCCGCCCAGCCCGCGCTTCCGTGGTCTGATGAATACGTGGAGGCCTTGATCCGCCTGCCCGGAAAACTGCGCATGTAGACATCCCTGTCAGCGTGCTGCTGGCGGGTTCGTAATCTTCCCGTTCCAACGTGAAGCTCCAGGGCCCTGGAACCAATTCGGTCAAAATCAGCGGCGTCACACCCTGCCGGTGGCGGTCGTGCAACACCGTCGCTCCCGCTGGCTCGGTTTCCACCACGATGGCACCGTATTGGAAATCAATCCGGAGTTCGTTGGTCGCGTCCGCTTTGATCATCACGGTTTCTTCCTTCCGGTTGTCGCGATGACGCAGCGTGAGCCGGTAGGTTCCGACCGGAATTTCCGTCAGCATTGCGGGCGTAGTTCCCTGTTCCAGGGACCTCCCGTCTGCGGCCATCAATTCAAACGTAGCCGCGCCTTGATTGCAGGTGACATGGACCGC
>Ga0315910_10000411_pt1 | contig 42729 bp, 33 predicted proteins | sample EdamamesoilMG_FD_204470 | JGI IMG/M metagenome (GOLD analysis project Ga0315910, IMG submission 204470) | Garden soil microbial communities collected in Santa Monica, California, United States - Edamame soil | ecosystem: Environmental > Terrestrial > Soil > Garden | place: USA: California...
TATTGTTATTCCAACAACAGGATCGTATACTTTCTTTACTAGATCGGATGATGGATCAAGATTGTTGATTGGTGAAACAGCAGTGGTTGCGAATGATTTCAGTCAATCAGCCACTGAGCGTTCGGGCACTATTTCATTGACTGCTGGAACATATCCGATTACAGTGCTGTATCGTCAGCTTACCGGAGGTGCAACACTGGAAGTTCGTTACCAGGGACCTAGTATTGCTAAGCAGTTGATACCTGCAGCTTCGTTAAAATCGATGGCGTATGTTTCAGCGACCACACAGGCAATTCCTTCAGCTCCAGGATTGCCATCAAACCTTACTGCAACAACGGTGAATGGCTCCCAGATTGATTTGAGTTGGAGTCCAGCGGCAACCACCGAGGGTGTGAAAGTGTTCCGTTCAACAACAGCGGCAAGCGGATATGTTCAGATTGGAAGTGTGATTAACACAACTTCATATTCGGATACAACCGTGCAGTCGAAAACCACTTATTATTATAAAGTCAGCGCGTTTAATGACGGTGGCGAGTCCGTTCAGACAGCATCTGTAAGTGCTTCAACACCAAATACTCCTCCAACGCTGGAAGCGATTGCTGATATCAATCTGTTGATTCAAACGCCATCCGCTATTGAAGTGAACGCTTATGATGCTGACGGTGACGAATTACAATATGCCTTTACAAACTTGCCTGCGTTTGCAACATTCCAAAATTTTGGAGATGGGTATGGTAATCTGAATCTTAATCCCGGTGCTAATGATGCGGGTACTTATCAAAATATTGTTTTAACGATTAACGATGGCTTTGGAGGAATTGCAAGGGATACCTTCCAGATTTATGTAAATGGAAATCACACACCTGTGATGCAGACCGCCATTGGTAATCAGTCATTAACAGCAGGTAAGCGCATTGTTCTTCAACTTGTTGCTACCGATGGCAATGTAGCCGATAACGTAACGTTCTCTTCGCAAAACTTGCCATCATTTGTTTCGCTTGTAAATACTGCAAACGGACGGGCAACCTTAACAATTGCACCTCCATTGGCTGAACGCGGAACATATGGAGATATCGTAATTCTGGCGGAGGACGGAAATGGAGCGGCAGCAGCTTCCAGGTTTAATATTGAAGTGAAGGAAGCTAAGACAGGCTATACAGTACTGGTTAATTTTAACGATCAGTGGGATACGCCAGCACCTTCTCCTTGGAATAATACACAACGGTACCCAACAGCCGGATCAGTAGTATCAAACCTGCTCGATACAGACTTGACCAACTCTGAGGTATCAGTAACACTTGTTTCTGGCTGGGCTCCTAACTATACTGGACCAGTAACAGGAAATAATTCTGGAGTATTCCCAGATGCGGTATCCAAAACTTTCTATTATATATGGGACAATAGAGTTCAGACCGTTAGAATTGGTGGTTTGAATCCAGGCTTGACGTACAATTTCAGTATGCTTGCTGCGACAACGAATGCGTCAGTGGGTGGCCCTACCCGGTATACAATCTCAGGCCAATCGGTGGAGTTGAATCCACTAAACAATACGGCCAATCTGGCAACTATTAGCAACGTAGTACCGGATGCTGATGGAAATGTAACATTGGCGATTCAAACTGGTGCAGGAGCTATCTACTCCTACATCAACGGTCTGAAGATTGAAGCATCTTATTATGATGAGAATCCTCCTGCAGCACCTTCAAATTTAGTTGCTTCAATATCTGCTCAACAGAACAGTGTATTGCTTACCTGGAAGGATAATTCACCTTCAGAAACAGGTTTTGAAGTATATCGTTCACTATTAGCTGATGCTGATTTTGTTGAAGTAGCTTCAGTTGGGGCAAATGCTCAGGCGTATGAAGACCTTTCAGTCAGTTCCAACCTGACCTATTACTATAAGGTTCTTGCCTTGAATGATAATGGAAGTTCTGACTATAGTAATACAGCCACGATCTCAACACCGGCCATCGCCCCAGTAATTGTTGCATCCCCATCAGCTAATGTGGCCGTTGAGGCGACTCAGTCAGCAACTGTTAATTTAACGGCAACAGATGCAGGAGGCTTACCTGTGACATTGTCAGCTTCTAACCTCCCTTCTTTCATACTGCTTAACAGCACAGGTGCAGGTACGGCCAATCTCGTAGTTATTCCTTCCGTGAATGATTTGGGCCACTATGTGGTTACAGTAACGGCTACGAATTCAGCAAATGCATCAAGTTCGAAAGACATCATAGTAGATGTAACACCTAGACAGGTTCGAGCAGTATATGTTAACTTCAACGTTGGGTACATTCAAGGCTCTCCTTGGAATAACACTAATTTGGCACCTTTGGCGAATGCAAATTTTACTAATCTCCTGGATGATCAGTCCGCTAACAGTGGAATTAGCCTGAGATTAACTGAAGCATGGACTGGTGTGAATTCAGTGGGTACCGTAACGGGTAATAACACGGGTGTATTCCCGGATAACGTTATGAAGACCTTCTACTACGAACAGACCAATGCAGCCAGAACTATTACGGTGAGTGGCTTGAACCCTACAAAGGTTTATGACTTCTCATTCTTTGGTAGCAGAGAAGGTACTGGCGACAGAACAACAGTTTATACCATTGGTACTAAATCCGCTTCGTTGAATGCATCGAACAACACAACGCAGACTGCGGATTTGAATGGTATTATTGCACCAACAGGTTCGCTCACAATCACCATTCAAAAAACAACGTCATCTTCTTTTGCTTACTTGAATGCGTTAGTGATCAGATCCTATAATCAAACCGCAGTTCCTGTAGCACCCACGAACCTAACGGCAAGGTCTAACAGCAAGACATCGGTTGAGTTGAAGTGGGTAGATGGTTCTTATAATGAGTCTGGTTTTGAGGTGTACAGAGCAACGTTGGCCAATCCTAATTATGAATTAGTGGCTACAGCTGCTGCAAACGCTTCGGTCTTTGTAGATCAAGGATTGCAGTCAAATACTACCTATTTCTACAAGGTAAGGTCAGTTAATGGTGATGCTCCGTCTCCATTCAGTAATACTGCAAGTGTAACTACCATTCTGAATTACATTTATGTTAATGCAAATAGTGGGTACAACGTTGGATCACCTTGGAATAACTTAAACCTTACACCAATTGTAGGGAGCAGACGCTCAAGTTTAAGGGATGATACCTGGACTACAACAACAGTCGGTTTCAATGTCACTGAGCATCCGAATGGAACAACTTTTGGTGGCGCCAATCCATTTGGAAGGGTAACAGGCAATAACTCGGGTATCTATCCGGATGATGTTCTTAGAACCTTCTTCTTTACTGAAGCAACGGATTATGCAAGAATGACCTATGATGGATTATCTGCAAACTATACCTATAACTTTGTATTCTTTGCAAGTCGTGATGGTGATGGAAACCGGAACACAAACTATACCATAGGTAACACTACTGTAACATTGAATGCAGCCTTTAACATCTCGAATACGGTTCAAATCAATGGAGTAAAGCCGGATGCGAATGGAGTTGTTACAATTGACTTGGTGTCGGCTCCAGGATCTGTTTATGGTTATGTGAATGCAATGGTGCTGGAGATGTATACCGAAGTACCTATTGTAGGAGGCGCAACCGCAAAAGTGAAAGGATCAAATGCTGAACGCCCTGCATTGGCTGAGGCTTATCCTAATCCGCTTACCGATGAGCACAAGGATATCATTGTAAAAATTGTTGATCCTGGTGAAGCGAAATCCTTTAATGTAAGTATGGTGAACCAGTTAGGAGTTTCCATACACAAAAGCAGCTTCTCCATCGATGCAGCTTCAGGAAATGAAAGCCTGACACACAAGATCGAAAATCTTAAAATTCCTGCTGGTATTTATTACGTGAACGTAGTAAGTGATAAGAACAGGAGAGAGGTTATTAAAATTGTGAAGCCTTAAGAAGTGCCTTACATAAAGAGAAAGGAGAGCCATTTGGTTCTCCTTTTTTTTGTGCCTTTCCAATAGAGTTTAACGTCAACATAATGCCAGTGTAATGACTATGTAACCTTCGCCACGTACTTTGCTTGTACTTCTTTAGGTATGAGCGATAAAAGGCTACGGGTACTGGTTGTTGATGATGATCACGATATTCTTGATTTACTGGAATACAACCTGGAGAAGGAGGGCTTTAAGGTTAAGGCAGTGAGTGATAGCTTTCTGGCTATCGATGTTGCAAGGCACTTCGGTCCGGACCTCATCATTCTGGATATTATGATGCCGCATCCCAATGGAATTGAGATTTGCAGAAAGCTTCGTGAATTAAAGCAGTTTGAAAATACCTACATCTTCTTTCTCACGGCTAAATCAGAGAACTACTATCATGAGGCTGCTTTGGATACAGGTGGAGATGATTACATTGAAAAAATAGTTGGGTTGCGTGCCTTGACGTACAAAGTAAGGACGGTGTTAAAACGAAAGTTTGTAATTCGTAAAAGTGCGGCTGAACTGTTAATTGGAAATCTTAGGATTAACCGGAAATCAAGTTCTGTAAGTGTGGATGGCGCTGAAATAATGCTTAGCAGGCCGGAGTTCGAGATACTTTTCTTTTTTGCCCAAAATCCATCGAAGGTTATCTCACAGGAAAATCTCCTCCAGAATATCTGGGGTTCAGAAATTTACCTGGTGGATACTTCTATTGAAGTTTACATCACTAATCTTAGAAAAAAACTGGGTATCGATATTATTCGGTATGAGGGCGAGAATCGCTATCGTCTTAATCTTTAGGCAGGTCATTCATCCGTTTCAAGGGCTTCCAGTATTTCTGCCAACGCAACATAATCCTTAAGCCCCGGGCGAATTTCCTGGCCACCCGATAAGGCAATACCGTGAATGCTGGCTGTAGTCATGATGGCATCGAGTTTCTCTTTGTTTTGAATATCAAGCAACACCGGACTATTGAATTTTTCGGAGAGTAATGCTTCTGTTATCAATAGAAAATCAACGAAAATGTTTTGCGGTGGCACCTGCTGTATTCGCAGAATAACAGGAAGATTAATCAAAGAATTCAGCAACTCAAACTCTGAAACCCCCATCTCTAGATAGTCAGGCCGATACTGCTCCAGTACCTTGGTTAATGTCTCCGGATTTTCAATTCCATAAATTTCAGCCACTATCTGCGGCCCCGTAACCCAGCCTCTAATCTCCTGATATTGCTTTGGATTGATATAGTTTTCAGCACCTTCGATCGCGCTAAATCCTAGCATATCTACACCCATGCCAGCGCAATAGCGGGCATCACTCAAATTTGTAATTCCACCTACTTTTACGGTAGTCTTCAGAGCCATAGTAATAATGTAAAAGAAAAAATAACTTTGTGCTGTTTACGTTCAAAGTTCTGTGAGGATTCAACAAAAACAAAGGTATTCCGTGAAGTATTTTTCGAGCATTCTGTGGGGAGTTCTCGGGCTAATGATGATGGCCTGCGCAGACGACCTGACGGAGGCAGATACCGGTAAAGATTATTTCCCGCTCCGAACGGGGCTATACCAGATTTATAATGTTGAAGCTACGGTTTATGAGTTGGGTTCTCCCACCACCAGTTTCTATCAGCTTAAAACAGTGGTGGTTGATTCTTTTTTAACTGGCGGTAAGTACAGGTATGTGATTCATCGCAGCAAACGGGAAGGTGACGAATCAGAATGGCAGTACATAGACACCTGGTCGGTACAACAGGATGATCGGGAGACAATTGTAAATGAAGAGAATGTGCCTTTTGTTCGTCTAAAATTTCCATTGCGTGTTGGATTGGAGTGGAACGGAAACGAATACAATACATTAGGGACCGATGATTATCAATTGCAAACCTTTAGAGAATCACAATCATTCAATGATGAAGTATTTATGGATTGCATCTCCATCAATCAAAACGACAACCAGGATTTTATTGTGTACCTCGATCAACGCAGGGAAGTTTACGCCCGTCACGTTGGTTTAGTCTACAAAGAGACTACACAACTACAGTACTGTACACAAGTGGGTTGTTTGGGTGAACAGATTGTAGAAAACGGATTGATCTTCAAACAAACGATCAGCGCGTATGGTGTGGAGTAAAGTAGGGAAGGTGATTCTGATGGTCTTATTATCAACACCTGTAATGGCACAGGTGAATCGATACATCGTTACGTTTAAAGATAAGGCTGGCACACCCTATAGCATAACCAATCCAGTTGAATTTCTTTCGCAAAAGGCAATTGATCGAAGGATCAGGCAAGGTATTCCAATCAATGCGCAGGATATTCCTGTGAACACAACCTACATAGCAGCGGTACAGGGTACAGGCGCGGAAACATTTTTTCAAACACGGTGGATGAATGGTGTGCTTGTTCAATGCGAAGCCTCCATCATTCCTGACATTGAAGCATTGCCAGCAGTAGCCAGTGTATCGCTGGTAGCGCCCAACTCGAAATTGGCCAGCAATATCAGGAAAAAGTCACCCGTTAAGGCGCGATCGTCCAAAGCATCTGAGGCGACACAGTCACAGTTGGAGTTGATAGGATTGGATGAAATGCAGCGTAGTGGGTTTAAGGGTGAAGGTATAACGATAGCTATTCTGGATGCAGGGTTCCCTGGTGTTAATACGGCATTACCTTTTCAGGATGCTCGTAACAGAATTGATCTCACGCTATCGCACGATTTTGTTTTTAACTCAGATGATGTCTTTCAATATGATGCACATGGCACGCATGTATTTTCGGTGATCGCTGCGTGGCAGACCGGTGTTTTTACCGGTGGCGCTTACCAAGCCAATTACCAGCTGTTCGTGACGGAGGATGTTTCGTCAGAGTATCGAATTGAGGAGTACAACTGGCTATTTGCAGCCGAGCGGGCAGATAGTGCCGGTGCTGATGTGATCAGTTCTTCGCTTGGTTACTATGACTTTGATGATCCGTCTATGGATTACGCAGCATCAGCGATGGATGGTAAAACTGCAGTAGTAAGTCGCGCTGCACAATGGGCGGCCGATAGGGGAATTGTGGTGGTGGTGAGTGCCGGTAATGAAGGAGCCAACGGGTGGAAAATTATTACGGCCCCGGCCGATGCTGAAGATGTATTAGCAATAGCAAATGTGAACAGCAATGGCGTACGCGCAGCTACAAGTTCAATTGGTCCAAGTGCGGATGGCCGGATTAAGCCTGATGTAGCTGCCATGGGAACAGGCACGGTAGTGGTAACCGCATCGGGAGCGTTGGGTACGTCTAGTGGCACTTCGCTGGCAGCCCCGCTAATTACCAGTTTGGTGGCCGGTGTCTGGCAAAGTCATCCGGAGTTAACCAACAGGCAGGTCATTGCGGCTATTCGTAATTCAGCATCACAGGCTTCCAATCCCGACAATTTTATTGGCTATGGTATTCCGGATTTTACGGCAGTTGAAAATTACCTTTCAATGCATTCACAAGAAAATACATTTGAGGTTTTTCCCAATCCACCCATTACCGATACAATTACTATTCGGCCTTTTGATCCCTCGGTGGTATCATTCTGCCAGGTTGAAGTAGTATCATCGCTTGGCCAAATCATTGGACAGCACGAAGTAAACTTTTCCTGGATAAATCCTGAATTTGTAATGGATATATCACCCCTACAGGCAGGTGTTTACTTTATCAGAATTGCCTGGGGCGATAAACGTTATACTTCTAAGATCCTTAAAGGGAGCAACTAGTGCTTGTTGATGGATCTATTCCATTGCTGAAAAAAGTGAGTGTAATTCAATCAGACTTCAGTTTCAGTCGTGAAATTCTGCCTATTTTTGAGGCCATACTTTAAATCATGACCAGACCAATTGTAGCACCTTCCATTCTGGCGTCCGACTTTGCAAACCTCGAGCGCGAAATCAACATGATCAATGAAAGTCAGGCAGACTGGGTTCATGTGGATATTATGGATGGTGTTTTTGTTCCGAATATTTCGATGGGGCTTCCGGTAGTGGAAGCGGTAAATAAGCATGCTAAAAAGCCGCTGGATGTACACCTGATGATTGTTCACCCTGAAAATTTTGTAGAAGCTTTTAAAAATGCAGGTGCATCGATTATTTCAGTTCATGTTGAAGCGTGCGCCCACCTGCACCGTAACATTCAGCAAATAAGAAACCTGGGTTGCAAAGCAGGCGTTGCCATTAATCCGCACACCTCGATTACCGAATTGGAGAATATCATAGCGGATGTTGACCTGGTGTGTGTAATGTCTGTAAACCCGGGGTTTGGCGGTCAGAAATTTATTGAGAATACTTATCGTAAAGTATCAGCACTAAAAAAAATGATCAATGATTCAGGGTCAAAAGCACTGATTGAAATTGATGGTGGCGTTAATCAGCAAAATGCCAAGGCCCTGCTGGATGCCGGGGCGGATGTATTGGTTGCTGGTAATTTCGTTTTCAGTGCCACTGATCCAAAAGGTGTAATTCAAAAACTAAAATCAGTTGGATAGCAGTAGGCTGAGCATGGTGCCTGCGCTGATTCGCACTTGATTTTTCGCTGTATTTCGGCAAGATTTTTGACTTACTTGCAGAAAAAGCCCCATGAGAAAGATCTCCCAATTGCTCTTGTTGTTCGTATTGATTTCCTGTTCACGATCTGTTACCCGTGTTAATCCCGATACACAAATTGATCTTAGCGGCCGATGGAATGATTCAGATTCGCGCATGGTTGCCGATCAGATGATCTACGATCTGTTCGACTCTGAACCCTTCAAGATGTATAGCAGCAAACTGGGTCGAAAGCCGGTTATCCTTGTAGGTGTAATCAAGAATCGAACTTCCGAGCACATTGATGCCAATAACTTTGTAAAGAAATTTGAGATTGTAATTCACAACTCGGGTATTGCTGAATTGGTTGAGTCAGATGAATTTCGCGATCAGATCCGAACCGAACGGGCACAACAACAAGACTTTGCTGATCCGGCTACCGTTGCGGCATGGGGTAAAGAGACTGGGGCAGACCTGATGCTGTTTGGTGAAATGACCGCAGAAGTGGATACCTACCAAAAGAAGCGTGTTGTTAATTACATTACCACACTTTTTCTTACGGATATGGAAACCAACAAACGCGTGTGGTATGGAATGAAGGAGATCAAGAAGTTCGTGAAGAACTGATTGGCATAAACTTCCGCTATGCGTACTGAATTACCGACAGAACAGAATACGAGGATAGCCGCACTGCGTTGGAGGCTGATTGTGTTTTTACTGCTGGCTTGTGTGCTGGCATCCTGCGCAAGCTACTATCATAAGCATTACGATTTTAATCAGGAGTTTGAAAAAGGAGATTTACAGCAAGCGTTAAAGACGCTGTCGGATAATGATAAGGAGGCGCAAGGTAAAAATCGTTTTATCTACGATGTAAATAATGGGCTGCTCTTATCCATTCTGGGCAAGTACGAAGAAAGCAATGAGTTTTTCGAAAAGGCTTTTCTCTTCGGTGAAGATTATCGTATTAATTATCTTGATGAAGCTGCGTCTTACTTCACCAACCCGATGTTTACGGTTTATCGGGGCGAAGATCATGAGCACCTCATGCTGTTATACTTCAAAGCTATCAATTACTTGAAACTGAAGCAGCCCGAAAACGCATTAATAGAATGCAGACGCCTTAACATCAGACTCAATCAACTAAGCGACAAGTACAGAGCAGATGAAAAATTTCAGCGCGATGCTTTTGTGCATACCTTGATGGGCATTATTTATCAATCAACAAAAGATTACAACAACGCCTTTATTGCGTATCGAAATGCTTTGAATGTTTACGAGAGTGACTATGCCTCCCTGTTTGGCATTGATGTGCCGGATCAACTTCGTATGGACCTGCTCAATACAGCTTATTGGTCAGGCCTTACCGATGAATTTGAGCAATACAGAGAAATGTTTTCAATGCACGATTACCAACCTGCTATTCCTTCGGCAGAGTTACTATTCTTCTGGCATAATGGGTTGGCTCCAGTTAAAGATGAGTGGAGTATTAACTTCATGATATCTCGCCAACCCGATAATGTTATTGTGTTTACCAATCCAGCGCTGGGCATTTCATTTCCTTTTCGCGTAGATGACGACAACGACCGGTCGAAGCTTGCCAACCTGGAAGTTTTTAGGGTCGCCTTTCCCCGATACGTGGAGCGCCCTGTGTATTTTCAATCGGCAGATTTAAAGGTGAATGATCAGGCATACACCATGCAGTTAACGGAAGATATTAGTAAAGTGGCATTTCTCAGTTTGAAGCAACGGTTTATGACAGAGCTTGGTAAAGGTCTGCTTCGTGCAGCATTGAAGAAAGCAAGCGAGCACAGCATACGAAAGGAAGACGATCGACTCGGAGCGGTGATTGGCCTTGTTAACGCGATGACCGAAAAAGCGGATACACGAAACTGGCAAACATTGCCGCATAGTATCTACTACGCGCGTGTGCCGCTAAGTGAAGGTACCAATGAAGCCACTTTTCAACTTCGCACCGAGGGCACGCAATCAGTTGATTATAAATTTACCTATACAGCCCAAAAGGGAGAGACACTATTTCATACCTTTTCATCGTTGGAAAGTCTACGGTAGCTATCGGGTAATCATGAACTTAGTCGAAGGATTTAAACGTAAGGCCAACGATTAGCCCACGGCATTGGGATGATTGCCGAATTTGATTTACCTTTAGCCTTCAATAGCCAGATTATGAATGGCTTACATTTTTTGATGTTTTAAGCTTAACCCTATTTTTCTGAAGCGTTTCATTGCGATAATCGCCCTGGCTTTTGGATTACTTGCCCTCGCGCCTCAAGCATTCGCCCAGGATGAAAAAGATAACTCTATTCCGCTGGATCACTTCTATGTTGACAGACAAGGTATTAACTGGTTCAGAAAAATTATTAGCCACATAACTATTGGTGTAAGTACCGGATACGGGGCTACAAGCTTTAAGCATAAACTCGATGGCTTCGGAATTCTTCAGAACCCGGATTCAATGCCCAAGTTGTTTCAATCGGCCAACACAGGTGCGGGTTATTCAAACTGGACTAACAAGGTCGTTACCGGTAGTAATACATTTCAAACCGATAATTTCATGGTCAACTCCGACACGGCCAAGATCGGTTTTAAAAGTAAAACGGTTAACATTCCCATTCGGGCAACCTTGCATGTGGAGTTTCTCGATCGCTATCGCATTGGCGGTGGCTATTCGTTTGAGTTCACACACGTAGGCGAATTCAGACCATTGGCCTATGGAAGTAATATCGAGAATTACTCCACTGACTTCTCTACTTTTTTTCTAAAGAAGTATTTTGGTTCCGTAGGCGGAACGGTGTACCGTTACTACGAATACCTGCTGGTGGTAGATGCCAACATTGGTGGGTATAGTATGGGTAAGAAGTTTGATCAGAGCGCGATGAAGCGTGGTGTATTTTTTAATCTTGGTGTTACTGCTGAACGCGAAATGTCAGAGTACTTTCGGTTGTTTGTGCGGCCTTCGTATGAGTTTAAAGCGTACAAACTCAACGTGCCCGATGCCAGCACTACCATCAAGCATAGTATGAATGCTTTCTATATCAACATCGGAGCAACGTATCGTTTTCCTGAATTGCGAAAGTGCCCGTTCAAGACCTGCCGTGCCCAGATGAACCATGCCCATGGCAACAAGGAATATCGCAGTCGGGCGCATCCAATCTATAAGAAGCAGAACCCACACTACGGTGAGAACTATCCTAACCTCATCAAATACAAAGGGAAAAATAAGAAGAAGATTGAGCCGTATTGAGAGGCTAAGGATGACAAGCAATCCGGGTAAATTAGTTGCTATCTGGGCTCAATTTTAACTGCGTTTTGTGGTTCATTTTTAGGCCCGAGACGGCCCGTTTCAAAGGCGCTTAAAATCCACTAAACTATTCTGAAATAACCCTTTCCAGATACCGTTTTTTACTATCTTGCGGGGCTCAAAAAAGAGCTTGAAATCAAGTAAAGTCCGAATAGTAAATGGCAGAAGAAACTGGTGGCCTGACTCCTGGCAGGCAGAGTATAATCCCGATAAATATTGAAGATGAAATGCGCGGTGCCTACATCGATTACTCGATGTCGGTTATTGTTTCCCGTGCGCTTCCGGATGTCCGCGATGGACTTAAGCCTGTACACCGCAGGGTCCTTTACGGGATGCTTGACTTAGGTGTAAACTACAACAAACCATATAAGAAATCCGCCAGAATCGTAGGGGAGGTTTTGGGTAAGTATCACCCGCACGGTGATGCCTCTGTGTACGACACTATGGTGCGTATGGCGCAAGACTGGTCGCTGCGGTATACGCTGGTAGATGGCCAGGGAAACTTCGGTTCTATTGATGGCGATTTTCCTGCGGCCATGCGATACACCGAAGCTCGCCTTCGTAGAATTGCAGAAGAACTGCTGGCCGATATCAACAAAGACACGGTTGATTTCGTACCCAACTTTGACGACTCGTTAACCGAACCCTCCGTACTGCCAGCGAAGTTTCCTAACCTGCTGTTGAACGGTTCATCGGGTATAGCTGTAGGTATGGCCACCAACATGGCTCCACATAATTTACGTGAAGTAGTAGATGGTATCGTGGCCTACATTGATAACAATGAAATTACAATCCCGGAGCTGATGAAGTACATCACCGCCCCGGATTTTCCTACCGGAGGAATCATCTATGGACACTCGGGAGTGCAGGAAGCATTTCTTACCGGCCGTGGCAGAATTGTAATGCGGGCAAAAGCGGAAATCGTAACAAACGCCAATGGCAAAGACCAGATTGTTGTTACGGAAATTCCATACATGGTAAACAAGGCGCTGATGATCGAGAAGACAGCCGCCTTGATTAATGAAAAGCGAATTGAAGGGATCTCCGATATTCGGGATGAATCTGATCGTGAAGGCTACCGCGTGGTGTACGACCTGAAAAGAGATGCCGTTCCGAACATTGTACTGAACAACCTTTTTAAATACACACAACTTCAGTCTTCATTTGGTGTGAACAATGTGGCCCTTGTAAAAGGCCGGCCGATGACGCTGAACCTGAAAGACCTGATTAAGTACTTTGTTGATCATCGTCATGAGGTAGTAACCCGCAGAACAAAGTTTGAACTTGCGGAAGCCGAACGCAGGGCGCACATCCTGGAAGGATACCTGATTGCCCTGGATAACCTGGATGAAGTAATCAACCTGATCAGAAGCTCCAAAGATCCGGATACAGCTAAGGAGGGATTGATCTCGCGCTTTGGGTTGTCAGAAATTCAGGCGAAAGCAATTTTGGAGATGCGCCTTCAACGACTTACCGGCCTGGAGCGCGATAAGATTCAGCAGGAGTACAAAGAAGTGCGCGAATTGATCGATCAGTTAAACGCAATCCTGGCAAGTGAGCCGTTGCGTATGCAGATAATCAAAGACGAACTTACGGAGATAAAAGATCGCTATGGTGATGAACGCAGAACCGAGGTTGTTCATCATGATGATGATTTCACCGTAGAAGACATGATCCCGAATGAAGAGATGGTTATTACTATTTCCAACCAGGGATACATCAAGCGCACGTTGTTGTCGGAGTACAGAACACAAGGTCGCGGTGGCGTAGGATCGAAAGGTGTTACCACCAAAGAAGACGACTTTACCGAGCATTTGTTCATTGCGCAAGCGCATAACTACCTCTTGATCTTTACGGATCAGGGGCAGGTTTACTGGAAGAAAGTTTACGAGATTCCGGAAGGTAACAAAACTTCAAAAGGTCGGGCCATTCAAAATCTGATCAACATTGTGCCGGGTGATGTAGTACGCGCTATCATCAACGTGAAGACGCTTACCGATGAAGAGTACATCAACAATACGTTCGTAATTCTTTGCACCGAAAAAGGTATCATTAAAAAGACATCGTTGGAGGCGTACTCAAGGCCTCGTCAGGGTGGTATTACAGCCATTACCATTCACGATGGCGACAGACTATTAAATGCCTCGGTAACCAATGGAAACGATCACATCGTTATTGCCAAGAGCGAAGGTAAGGCGGTTCACTTCCACGAGTCTGATGTCCGCCCGATGGGAAGAACAGCGGCAGGTGTTCGCGGTGTAACGCTAGAATCGGAAAGCGATAAAGTAATTGGAATGGTTTGTATAAACCGTGAAGATGCTAACTTGCTTGTCGTTTCTGAAAATGGTTACGGCAAGCGCTCTAACATAGACGATTATCGCATTACAAAACGAGGGGGTAAAGGTGTAAAGACACTTAATATTACCGAAAAAACTGGCAAGCTTGTTGCCATCAAGCAAGTTGTTGACGAGGACGAGCTGATGATCATCAACCGCTCAGGAATTACGATCCGCATTAAGGTAAGCGAGCTACGCGTAATGGGCCGGGCAACGCAAGGTGTTCGCCTCATCAAGCTAAACGATGACGACCGCATTTCGTCTGTAGAAAAAATTCAACAGATGGAAGGTGATACTAACGAATAAACTATATCTATACTTAAACACGCAACAATGAAAAAAGCAGTGATTATATTATTTCTGGCCGTGCCGGGAATGGTATTGGCACAGAAGGAAATTAAGCCTAATCCGAACAAGGCCTTAAATTCTTTGAAAGCAAAGAAGTACGATGAAGCCAAAGCAAACATCGATGCCGCTACGACCTACGAAAAGACAATGAACGATGGTAAAACGTGGTTTTATCGTGGTGTTATTTACGGAGCGTTGGATACTACATCAACATACACCTCAACGGAGAACCTTACGGCCGTAGCAGCCGAGTCTTTCAAGAAGGCAACGGAATTGGGCGGAGGTAAGGCTGGTGCTTATTACATCTCCAACGATCAGGGACTTCCGGTTCTATTCGATCAGGTACAAGGAAATATTGCCAATGCGTATCTCTCTAAAGGTGATAAATTATTCGGAGCAGAGAAATATCCTGAGGCCCTTGTTCAATTCGAAAAAGGATTGACCTTTAAAGCCGATACAATTTTTTATCAGTATGCGGGTTATGCCGCCTTCAATGCTGAAGATCGTAAGAAAACATCAGAGTATCTGGGCAAGTACATCGAGATGGGTGGTCGCAACGCACAGGCTGTTACCATGCCTGCATTGATTGCTTACGAAGATCAGAACTATGAATCAGCGCTTACCTATTCACGCGAGGTGTTGAAATTCAACCCTGACCATAAGGATATGAAAGTGGTGGAATTGAACTCGTTGATTCAGTTAAAGAAATATGATGATGCGGCTAGCTTGCTTGAAAACAGTTTGAAAGCTAATCCAAACGATGCACAAGGTCTTTACCTGCTCGGTGTATTGAATTCAGAATTGAAGAAATTCCCCGAATCAAAAAAGAATTTTGAGGATGCTCAGAAGGTTGATCCAAAGCATTTTGAATCAGCAATTGCATTAGCCAGACTTTACTACCAGGATGCAAAAGTGATCAAGGATGAAATGAATGCCCTGGGAATTTCAGCAGCCGATAAAAAGAAACGTTTTGAATTAGATGCCAAATACCTTGAGAAATTGAAAGTGGCTCTGCCGTTCTGGGAGAAGGCCGAGAAACTGAATCCAAGCGATCAGAGTGTGTTGGATGGATTGTATACTATCTACGGTGACCTTGACAATCAAAAGGAATTGAGCCGCATTGAGAAGCGCTACAAAGAACTTGGACTAGAGTAATAGTCTCTAACGTTCCCCAAGAGGTTGGCCGAAAGCCAACCTCTTTTTTTTGTATGCCCTCCATCGGAATAATGTATTGTGGTGAGGGTTGCACCATGATGATTTGTACTCTATCTTTCTACGAAGTAGCACCTTACCCTATGACCGAACCTGTTATCACCAAAGACCAAAAGAAAAATCTTTGGTTTGTTATCACGGCCTCCTCCGTGGGCACACTCATCGAATGGTATGATTTCTATATTTTTGGAAGTCTTGCCACAATCTTATCACAGCAGTTTTTTCCAAAGACCAGTCCAACCATTGCTTTTCTTTCAACGCTGGCAACTTTTGCTGCCGGGTTTGTAGTACGGCCTTTTGGTGCCATTGTCTTTGGAAGACTGGGCGATCTGGTTGGTCGTAAGTATACGTTTCTGGTAACACTCGTGCTGATGGGTGGATCGACATTTGCCATAGGCTTAGTGCCCGGGTACGACACCATTGGAATCTTTGCACCAATCATCGTCTTGGTACTTCGATTACTGCAGGGACTTGCACTGGGTGGTGAGTATGGTGGAGCGGCTACCTACGTTGCTGAACATGCACCCGCTGCTCAGCGCGGATTCTACACCAGCTTCATTCAGACAACCGCTACGCTTGGATTGTTTGTTTCAATCGGAGTGATCTTGCTAATCCGTGAATCTGTAGGCATTGATGCGTTCAATGATTGGGGTTGGCGTCTTCCTTTTTTGGTATCGGCCGTGTTGGTGGGTGTGTCTGTGGTGATTCGCATGCGCATGAGCGAGTCGCCCTTATTTGCCAAGATCAAAGCAGAAGGTAAAATATCCAAGAACCCCATCAAGGAGAGTTTTGGTAACAAAGAAAACCTCACGTTGGTATTGATTGCCTTGTTTGGGCTAACGGCAGGACAAGGGGTGGTGTGGTACACAGGGCAGTTTTATGCCATGACCTTTCTGGAAAAAACATGCAACGTAGAATTTGTTCAAACCCGAAACATCATTGCTATTGCACTGCTGATTGCCACTCCGTTGTTCATCTACTTTGGTTGGTGGTCGGATAAGGCAGGCAGAAAGATGATCATGATGATCGGTATGTTGCTGGCGGTGTTCCTGTATCGCCCGATTTATGGGAAGATGTATGAGATAACCGATGTTACGAAGAAAACAGAAGTTAAGAATCAATTGAGTATTGAGGGGATGCAATCGATTAACGATATGGGAGATTCGGTTTCGATTAAGAAAATCATTCATACGTATTCCGATGGAACACGGTTTGTTGAGGCATCCGTAAAAACCACCGATCAAACAGGTGAAGTAACAACCGAACAGAAAAAGGAAGTAACACTAAATAATGATCATTACTGGTTGATGATATTACTGGTACTGATCCAAGTGGTGTTGGTAACGATGGTGTACGGACCGATTGCGGCTTACCTGGTTGAACTCTTTCCGACACGTATCCGGTATACTTCGATGTCTCTTCCGTATCACATTGGTAATGGTGTGTTTGGAGGATTGACCCCATTGGTGGCAACAAGTTTATTTGAAATGAGCAAAACCGAGCAAACACCGGATGGCGATCCGCTGGCCGGCTTGTGGTATCCAATAGGGGTGGCGGCTATCACATTTATAATCGGTATGATCTTTCTAAGCAATAAGAAGCGAGGCGAAGTGATGGAATAAAGCGTATGCCGTTTACACCAGCACACTCAGCCATTGTTCTGCCTTTACTGCGGTCGCGTTATTGTTCGGCAACCGGACTAATTGTTGGAAGCATAGCCCCCGACTTTGAATACTTCTTCAAACTGAGTGTAAGCAGTGTGCACAGTCATACGCTGGCCGGAATTTTCTACTTTGATATCCCCGTGGTGGTTTTCTTGTCGTTGATTTTTCATCAGGTGGTGAAGAAGAATCTGATTATGAATCTTCCGATTTTTCTTCAGGTCAGATTTCAGGATACATTGTTGCTCGATTTCAGAAAATACATGTCCAGGCATTACGTGGTGTTTTTGATCTCGGCAGGAGTAGGAGCGGCCTCGCATATTTTTTGGGATGCCTTCACCCATGAGAGCGGATTCTTTGTTCGAAATCTCCCGGTGTATGATGATACAGTTGTTCCGTATGATGGGGCCCGCTATCCGCTGTTCTATGCCCTTCAACACATCAGCACCGTTGTCGGGTTACTGGTTCTGGCCGCATACATAATATGTAAAAAAGCTCCGGCTACTTCAACGGTAAGTAAACCTAATATACTCTATTGGGTACTGATTGTGGTGATTTCGTTACTTGTTGTAGGTCTTCGGTTCGCGGTAAAAAGTTCTGATTATATAATCGGAAACCTGGTGGTGAGCAGTATAACCGGAGTGTGCGTGGCGTTTATACTCTGCGGTTTCATTACCTTTAAAAACGTGTCAGTCGAAGCGCGCGAGCATGGCTAAAAAATCCCAATGGGCACAAGTAGGTAAACGCAAGGTGGAGTTATCCAACCTCGAAAAGGTAATTTTTCCTGACGATCATATTGTTAAGGCGGAGATCATCGAATACTACCTCAACATTGCCCCGACTTTACTGCAGCACATCAAAGGACGTGCGCTTACGCTTATCAGATTTCCGGATGGCATTACAGGCGAAAGCTTCTATCAGAAAAACAGGCCCGAATGGGCACCCGACTGGATTGAATTTGTAAAACTTGGGAAGGAGGAAAAAAAGGATTACATCATCGCTACCGAACCGGCTTCGCTGGTTTGGTTGGCTAACCTGGCCTCGCTCGAACTTCATCAACTACACAGCCGAAAGCCAGGCTTCGATAATCCTGATTACCTGGTGTTTGACCTTGATCCACCCGAAGGATTTGAATTTAAAAAGCTGATACCAATTGCCTTCGAATTAAAAGAACACATCGAGTCGTTTGGGTACACACCCTTTGTTAAAACTACCGGAGGCAAAGGTGTACACATCTGTTGCCCGATAGAACCTCGATGGGATTTTCACACCGTGTTTGAAGCAGCGCAGCAAGTGGCCAAACCTTTTGTTGAAGAGCGGCCGTTAACCGTTACACTTCACATAAAGAAAGATGCCCGAAAGGGAAGAGTACTGATCGATATCTTTCGGATTCGCTCCGGGCAAAGTATTGTGTCGCCATACAGTTTACGCGGAAGAAATGGAGCACCGGTGTCGATGCCGTTAACCTGGCCGGAACTGGAGAAGTTAAAATCTCCAACGGAGTATAACATTAAAACAGCGCTGAAGAAAGTACTCGAAGATGGTGATGCATGGGAAAGTTTTGGTGCGTATGCTGTGGAATTACACACGGATCGCTCCAAGACAACAACGAAGAAAAAACTCGGACCATCCGCCAAACATAAATCGCCCGAACAACTCGAAGCGTATACCAAGAAACGAGACTTCAGCAAAACACCAGAACCTGCTGCCCGTGTAATCGATAACACGGGAAATAATTTTGTGGTGCATCGCCATCATGCTTCGCACTTGCATTACGACCTTCGACTTGAACAGGATGGTGTATTGAAATCCTGGGCCGTGCCAAAGGGGTTGCCGCCCCATCCGGGCGTGAAGCGCTTGGCCGTTCAAACGGAAGATCACCCAATGGAGTACCTCACGTTCGATGGTAAAATTCCGAAAGGTCAGTATGGCGCAGGAGAAATGTGGATTTATGCATTGGGAAAGTATCAGATTACCAAGGATAAGAAAGATGGTTTCTATTTTCGGCTGAGTAGCAAAGAAGTAAATGGCGAGTATCGCATTTATAAAATCAAGAACAAGGAGTACTTACTGGAGCGCGTGGATGAACCACAAGTAAACTACTTACAACACACCATCGAGCCAATGCTCTCGGATAGTGATGGCAGACCGCCAACGGGCGATGATTTCTTATACGAGATAAAGTGGGATGGAATCCGGGCGCTCATTGCCCTTGAAGATGGAAAAGTAAAAATCAAAAGCCGAAATCAGAATGACATTACCGTTCAGTTTCCGGAGCTGCAGATTGGTGAGAAAGCATTTCGGGCTACCAATGGATTGTTTGATGCGGAAATAGTGTGTCTTGATACCGTTGGCAAGCCTGTGTTCAAGAAAGTAATTAACCGCTTGATGAGTTCAGGCGAAACAAACATACTGAAACTGTCGAAGACCAATCCGGTGTACTGTTACATCTTCGATTGCCTGTACCTTGATGGACGGCCGTTGATTAATGATCCGTTATGGAAACGGAAAGAGTGGATCAAGGATAGTATTCGTGGCGATACAGCTTATCGACTCAGCGAGATCGTGGACGATGGGCAATCCCTTTTCGAAGCGGCCAAGGTGCACAATCTCGAAGGCATTATGGCCAAGCGAAAAGACAGCCGGTACCTTCCCGGTAAACGAAGCGACAACTGGTTGAAGATCAAGGTGCGCTCGAGTGCCGAAGTAGTGATTATCGGGTATACAAAAGGTAAAGGTGATCGGGGTAGTACATTTGGAGCTTTGCACATTGCCGAGCGCGTTAAGGATGAGCTTTATTATCGTGGCAAAGTAGGGACCGGCTTTGACGATGCCTCCATGAAGGATATTTTTAAAGCGCTGAAAGAAATGACTGTAATCAAGAAGCCGAAAGTAACGGGCGCCTTGCTCGATGAAAAAATATCAACCTGGCTATCGCCAGAAGTTATTGCAGAAGTAAGTTATGCAAAACTCACCCCCGACAAGATGTTTCGCGAACCTGTATTTGTGCGGCTGCGCCCAGACCTGGTTTAATTTCCACAAAGTTTTGTCTTCACTTTTCCATCAACCGTAAATCCGAGCGACTCAGCTTTTGTAAGATCGCTACAGGCTTCTGTGGATTTCTTCAGCTTATCGTAGGCGAGGGCACGGTTGTAGTATGCTGCACCATATTCCGGACTGAACACCAGGGTTGCGGTGTAGTCTTCTACAGCCTCTGCATACTTACCTTGTTTGGAAAGCACATTGGCGCGATTGAGCCAGGCCTGCTGATAGTTTTCTTTCAGGTTGATAGCCTTTGTGTAATCGGAATAAGCACCTTTGAGGTCATTCATTTTTTCCTTTACCGATCCGCGTGCAAACCAGATTTCCGGATCCTGATCGTTTATCTTCAGCGCACTGGAGTAGTCTTCCAACGCACCCCGGTAGTATCCACCTTCAACGCGCTGATAGGCTCGCTCCAGGTAGGGATAAAGCATGCTGGAGTCGCTGTCGATTGCCTGTTCGAGTTCATCGGCAACAGGCGCACCTGTTGTTCGCTTTAACACGGCAATGTTGTTTAGCGCAACGGCATGATCGGGTTTTATCGTTAATGCTTTTTGGTAATCATCCAGGGCAGTGGGGTCATTCAATCCTTCTTTGGCAATACCCCGGTTGACGTAGTAATCAGCATTGTTGTTATCCAATTGCAATGCAGAGTCAAGCCACTGGATGGCCGACTTGAAATTCTTGAGTTTAGTTTCCGTCATGCCGATGTAACTAAATAACAACGGCTTTAAATTTCCCTGCGTAGTAATCAGTTGACTCTTTCCACTGGGCGAGGCTCCCTTTTGATAGAACACTGTACTCGTACTTCTGACTGAAAGCTCCGTTAGCTTCAGAAAGTCTTCTTTGGCCTGTGCATATTTCTCCAGTTGAAAGCGAAGGGTACCACGTGTGAAGAGCGCTTCGGTATCATTGGGCACCATATCCAGGTAGATGTTCATATCGGTAAGTGCTGCATCAAGTTTATTCAACCGTTCTTTTGCCAGCGCGCGGGCAAAGTATGCCTCGGCATACCCGGGTTTACTGTGCAGGCAGGAATCGAACAACGCTACAGCTTCTGTAAACCGTGAGGATTGATAGGCGTTTTCTCCGGCTTCAAAGAGCTGTTCTGCACGTTGCCCAAGGCAGAGACCAAAGGAGAGGGTAAGGAATAAACTGATCAGGAGTTTCACGACTTTAAAATAACGAAAAGATTGTAGGCCAAGTGTGCGTCATTTTTTGAATGGCGAGCGCGAGGTAAGGAGGAGAAGTATTGGTCATGATTTTGAAAAATTTCTGTTGCTAATGTTATTCATAGTCAGTAATTTAGTATCGTCTATTTCATTTTTTAAACTAAGTATCTATGCGCGCCATTTGGAAAGGACACATTCAATTCTCGCTGGTCACCATTCCTATTCGGATTTACAATGCCATCGACTTGGGTAAAACCATCAGTTTCAATCTTCTGTCCAGAGAAGGACACAATCCTGTGGGGTATGAGAAGAAGGATAAGGTTACAGGCCAGCCGTTGAAAAACGAAGACATTGTGAAAGGCTATGAGTATGAGCCAGGTCAGTTTGTGATCATGGAACAGGACGATCTGGATAAAGTAAAAATCAAAAGCGCCAGGGTTATAGAGATCGAAGGGTTTGTAAGTGTTTCTGAAGTTCATCCTACACTTTTCGAATCTCCGTACTACCTCGGTCCGGATGGCGATGTGGCCGCTAAGACGTATGGCTTGTTAAGTCAGACGTTAAAGGAGGCAGGCAAGATTGCTGTAGGTAAAGTGGTATTGCGCGACCGCGAAACACCGGTGTTGCTTTCACCGCATGAAACCGGCATGGTAATGTATCGGCTGCGGTATCCTGATGAAGTTCGGCCCATTCGTGAAGTGCCACAGTTGCTGGAGGTAAAGGCTGATAAAGAACAACTGAAGCTTGCGAAAACATTGGTTGATTCAATGACTGTAAAGTTCAGCAAGATTGAGATGAAGGATAATTACTACGATGCGCTGAAGGAAATTATTGATGCCAAAATAGCCGGTAAGGAAATTGTAACGATCACGGAGGAAGAGCCTAAGGTTGTTGATATCATGACAGCCCTGAAAGCCAGTATTGACGCAGCCAAGAAACCGATGGAAAAAGCAAAAGGCGAAGCGTCTAAGAAAGAGAAGGCCGAAAAGCAAACCAAGGTTGTTAAGCGGAAAGCCAGTTAAGGTAGACCGGCCGAAAACCATCATCGTACCAATTAACTTGTTACCTTTGCAACATGAAGGTTGTCAAGTTTCCAACCCCAGCACCCGAAAAGTTCGGCCCCCAGCGGGTACGGAAGAAGAAGGATGAACCGACTGAAAAGCACGGACAACTCAACCTGTTCTCGGGTGGCAAGGTAGTTCGCCTTAACCAACTTTCACCGTTCGAGGAAGCCCTGTTAATCGATGATCAGGGCGATAGTGCCACCGCCCGGGCTAGATACCTAAAAGCCATAGAAGAAGGCGATTCGGTAGCCGATGCCTACTGCAATCTTGGTATTCTCGAGTCACAGCAGGGCCATCACGCCAAAGCAATCGACTGTTTTACACGGTGCTTGAAAGAAGAACCACGACACTATGAAGCGCACTACAACCTGGCAAATCTCTATGCCGAGGTAGGTAATTTTGCGCTGGCTAAAATTCATTATCAAACGGCTATTGAGGTGGAACCCATGTTCAGCAACAGCTACTTTAACCTTGGCCTCACGCTGGCAATGAACAAAGAATTCAAGGAAGCCATTGCTGTACTTGACCAATATCGAAAACTCACCCCGCCAGAAGAGCATACATTGGCTGATGACTTGATTTCAAAGTTGCTCGGTACAAGCTGAATCAAAGCGACCAAACCGTAATAAAGAACAGGATAAACCGGTACGCCTCCAGTGCCAGAAAAAGTCCGATAATCCCCAGGGCTACCTTTACGATCTGCCGTTTCCCTTTTTGACTATAGAAGTTTCGGGCAGCACGAAACAGAAAATACACATTGGTTAACACAAATATAATGGTGAGGCTAGTGTCGTTCAGGTAGGTTCCCCAGGTGAGGTGACTCCAACGAAGTACTTTGCTGATGGTCCACAGGAGGATAGTAAGTAAAATGGTATTTACTGCCAGGTTAAAACTGGTGAGTTCCACCGACAGTGCAACATGATCGGTAAAGTACCGGTTTTTCTTTTTGAAGATCAGGCTTAAAGGAAGTGAGGCAAGTACGATGAAGAGAACGACAAGAAGCTTGGCAAGGCTTGTTGTTTTGTCGTTGTACACCAATTCAAATCCCTGCATCGACATCTGGTTCTCGGTTAGTTTGGTCGAGATAACTTCCCTTGCAATCTTTCGATGGGGCAGTACATTCAACTGAGAGTAAAGCGAGGAGCTAAACATCTGAAGTACCGGGAAAAGAAAGTAGATCAGGTTCAGGATAAAGAACATCTGCAGCGGACGCATATAGTGAACTCTTCGGCCGTCAACATATTCGCGCGAGAGAAATCCGGGGTTGCTTATGGTAAGCCAGAGCGACTTTAAAAACTTGTTGTCTACAATGGTGGTGGCTATTAACACCGATCCAAGAAAAGTTCTGAACTTTCGGTCCTTGGCTTCAATTACCTTTTCACCGCAGACATTACAGTATAGTCCTCTGAAAACATTTCCACAGCTTTTACAGGTATGTTCAACCACAGGTGACTCGTTCATGAATGGTGATGTTACGATAAGGTAGGTATTGCTTTAAGAATTTTAGTGGCTCTCGATCGATAGCCGGCAGATGAATACGGCAGTTGATCTTCCAAAATAATAGCAAGCTCACGCAAGAGTTCAGGTTTGTCCTGAATAATTTTAAAGAGCACACTCATAGCAAAAACCTTCACGGCCACAGGCTCTTCGTTGCCTTGAAGAAAAGTGAAACAAAGATCAATGACCTTTCCGTGAAATCGCTTGGGTATACTTATGAACTGAAGCATGCGGAGGGTGTTTCGTTTTGCTGCATCGTGGATTTCTGGCAGCGTAAGTTGATGGAGTATGCTTTTCAAATGTGGAGATAGAAGGGCTGGATGTCGCTCAACACAAATGTTGATTGGCCAGGCACTTCGCTGGGTAACACGATAGGGGCCATTCAGGTAAAGATTGACTAATGCTTTAAATAAGTTAGTGTTATCACTCACATAATCAGCTATTTTAACAGCTTGCTTCTTTGAATGTGCTTTAAGTATTTCAGCTCTTAACTCCATTGAAAGGCTCTATTGACTTGTTACCGTAATTTGATGTCGATAAACCATTGTAAATTAATTGTTTTAAGGTCACCATCTACATTTGAATACAATCAATAAAACAGGAGGTAATATGGCCTTGTTTATTACTATTTTCTCAACAGTTCTTCTTCAGATAAGTCTTTGTATTTTCTGTTTCCTTAAGAAGGTCCGACTGAAAGGTGCCTGATAGACCACGTATACTTCGTGCGGGTTTACACGTGCTTCAGGACTTGTCATAATCCTAAAAATGCTCTATCTTCAACCGCAAGCAATGTTGCTTTTATATGGGAACGATAAGCATGGCAAAGAAAAAATTGTTTACTGCCGATTATGAGATTCACGCATCGATAAAAATGCTGTACCCATACATCCAGACTGCCGGTGGATTGGCGGAGTGGTTTGCCGATGATGTTAACATCAATAATTCAGACAAGACTTACATTTTTATTTGGGATAACGAAAAGCATGTAGCAAAGCAAGTGGCGCATCGCACCAACCATTTTGCCCGCTTCGAATTTATGCCAGAGAACGATGACGATGTTCGCGATCCTTCCTATTTCGAGTTACGGCTTGAGTTTAACGAGATGACTCAATCGGTTTACCTCAAAGTTTTCGACTATTCAGATTTTGATGACCTCCAGGAGCTTGAAGGGCTTTGGGATAGTCTCATTGAAACGCTTCGTAAAACCGTTGGCGGATAACCTCACTTTTATTTGCAAAACATTCTTGCTCTTCCTTTCATTGGCTCTATTTTTGAGCGTTGATGCTGCATGCTAAAGAAGATTGACAAGCTTGTGTTGGGGGCTTTTATAGGCCCGTTTACCATGACCTTTCTGGTGGTGGTGTTTGTGCTGCTAACGCAACACATGCTGAAATACTTTGATGACATTATTGGCAAAGGATTGGGTGGCGATGTTATCGGCCAGTTGCTTTTTTACTTTGCCATCTTTATGACACCCGTGGCGCTTCCACTTGCGGTTCTGCTTTCATCGTTAATTGCTTTCGGCAACCTGGGCGAACATTTTGAACTTACGGCCATTAAAAGTGCCGGAGTTTCGCTGGTCAGGGTACTTCGCCCGATATTCTTTTTTGTGATTCTGCTTACCGGCCTGGCCTTCTACGCTAATAATAACCTGGTGCCCAAGGCTGCTTTGGAGGCTTACAGTTTATTGTACGACATCAAACAAAAGAAGCCAGCACTTGATTTGCGCGAAGGAACATTCTACAATGGTATAAACGATATCAGCATTAAAGTCGATAAGAAATTTCCGGAAGACGATGCGGCCCTTAAAAACGTAATCGTTTATGATCACCGTAAGAATGATGGAAATAAGGAAGTAACAGTAGCTGACTCGGGTAGAATGTATACGATCCTGAACGAGCGCTACCTGAAGTTCGAATTGTTCAATGGATACAACTACATGGAAGGGGCCGGGACCGAGCGCGAATTAACAGGTCAAAAGGACAGAAAAACAGAAACCCTAAGTCGGAGTAAGTTTACTAAAACGCAGGTTGTATTTGATTTATCCTCATTTGATTTAGAGCGGACGGATAAGAAGTGGTTTGAGGGCAACCGCATTATGAGAAATGTTTCGCAACTTGATGACGATATCGATTCCATACAGGGCGAAATATTGAACTTCAATCTGAATCACTATCAGTACCGTCCTTCATACTTCGTATACTATGCAAAAAAGGATTCTCTTATAATGCCGGCTGAGGTCTATCAATACAAGTTGCATAAGGATTCGGTTCAAAGTCAGCAATACTTCAACAACCTGGCACCTGAAGGAGCACAACGCCCGGTGGAGACTCCGGTTGAATCTTCGCCAGCACCCAAGACTACTACTACTACTACTACTACTACTGACGTTACCGTCACGAAAACAGTAAATCCCACTTCGGCAATTAACCAGAAGAAGAAATCATTGGGAGGGAAGCGGGTAACCTCGGATAGAAAACCCCAAAAAGATTTCAATCCAGGGCACCAGGTGCCCGAAAGCGTTAAGAAAATTATAGCCTCCAAAAGACCCCGGATCACCGATTCACTGATTACGGCCAGAATAGATAGTCTATTAAACATGGAACCGAATCATGGTGTTATCCAGGGGGCTGCCAACTTCGCCCGGCAGATTAAAGGACAAGTGGCCAATACCAATACGGGTATTGAAAATGCTGTGATCGAAAAGAATACCTTCGAAACCCAGTGGCACAAGATTTTCGCCAGTTCGTTTGCCTGCCTCGCTATGTTTTTGATCGGTGCTCCATTGGGTGCAATCATAAAAAAGGGCGGGTTAGGGGTGCCCTTTCTGGTGTCCATACTGTTTTTTATCTTTTATTATGTTGTCACCATGCAAGGTGAAAAGCTTGCCAAGCAGGGAACTGTAGGTGTGGTTGCAGGTGTCTGGGCTGCCGACTTCATACTCTTTGTAATTGGCCTCTTTTTCCTCCGCCAGGCACGTATAGACGCGCGTTTGTTTGAAGCTGATTTCTACAGTGTTGTGATTGATAAGATAAAGCGCTGGTTTGCCGCCAGAAAGGCGACCTCATAGCGGTCATTTTCGCACTCAAACCTGTAGCAGAAACCGGTTCTAAGAGGTTGTTTTCAGAGGAAAATCAGATTTGTCAATCTTCAATTACTTTCAGAAATTTTTTAGTTTATTTGGATAATTAGGCCATTTTGGCTTACCTTTGCCCCCTGAAATAAAACGGAAATAACATTTTTTAGAGATGTATCTGACAACTGAAATCAAGCAAGACCTGTTCGCGAAGCATGGCTTCGGAAAGAAAAAAGAAGAAACAGGTTCACCAGAGTCGCAAATCGCCCTGTTTACACATCGGATCAATCACCTGACTCAGCACCTTAAGGAGAACAAGAAAGACTTCGCAACACAGCAGGGTCTAATGAAGCTGGTAGGTAAGCGCAAAAGATTGCTGAATTACCTACAGAACACCAACATCGATCGCTACAGGTCAATACTCGCAGAGCTCGACCTTAGAAAATAAGAAATCAACATTCCCCGAAGGGAACCCAACCAAAGGTTCCCTTTTTGCATTTTTAAAAAAAGAGGTATGCTGTAAGTGTATCCTCTATCAACGTATTTATTATGAAACCTACTGTTATTACGAAAACCTGTACGCTGCCTGATGGTCGCGTGATTACTATTGAAACTGGTAAGTTGGCCCGCCAGGCCGATGGTTCTGTTGTTGTTCGATTAGGCAACACGATGTTGCTGGCCTCCGTTGTTTCCGCACAAGATGCCAAAGAAGGCACAGATTTCTTGCCGCTTTCGGTTGATTACCAGGAGAAATTTGCTTCCACCGGGAAAGTACCCGGTGGCTTTCTGAAGCGCGAGAGCAAATTATCGGATTATGAAATTCTGATCAGCCGTTTGGTCGATCGTGCTATCCGCCCGCTTTTCCCAGATGACTATCATGCCGATACTCAAATTATGATCTACCTGATTTCAGGTGATGAGAACGCGCTGCCCGATGCCCTTGCAGCATTGGCAGCATCAGCCGCCCTTTCAGTTTCTGACATACCTTTTCAGGGACCAATCTCTGAAGTACGCGTGGCACGTGTAGAAGGTAAGTTTGTGATTAACCCTACCCTTGAACAGAAAGGCCGTGCCGATATCGACCTGATGGTGGGTGCTTCGATCGAAAACATTCTGATGGTAGAAGGCGAACTGAAGGAAGTAAGCGAAGACGAAATGGTAGAAGCGCTTAAAGTTGCTCACGAAGCCATCAAAGATCAGTGCCGTATTCAGATTGAACTTACTGAAGCTGTTGGCAAAACCGTTAAACGCGAGTATTCACACGAAGTGAAAGACGAAGCCCTGCGCGAAGAAATCAAAACCAAGTTTTATGATCAGCTTTATGCCATTGCGCGTCAGTTGATCGTTAATAAGAAAGCGCGTTCAACGGCATTGGCTAAACCGCTTGCTGATTACATCGAATCTCTTCCGGAAGATACTACCGTAAATAAGGATCTGGTAAAACGTTACTATAAAGAAGTATTGAAAAAAGCCGCACGCGATCTTTCATTGAAAGAATCGTTGCGCTTGGATGGTCGTAGTACCCGTCAGATCAGACCAATCTGGTCAGAGGTGGATTACTTACCATCAACACATGGCTCGGCTGTCTTTACCCGTGGCGAAACACAGTCGTTAACTACGGCAACACTGGGCACCAAACTCGATGAACAAATGATCGATGGTGCCATGATTTCTGGCTCCAGCAAATTCATCCTTCACTATAACTTCCCGGGTTTTTCTACGGGAGAGGTGAAGCCCAACCGTGGGCCTGGCAGACGCGAAGTAGGGCACGGAAACCTGGCGTTCCGGGCGCTTAAACAAGTCCTTCCTCCGGATGAAAAGAACCCGTATACTATTCGTGTAGTGTCTGATATTCTTGAATCGAATGGTTCATCTTCAATGGCTACCGTTTGTGCAGGTTCCCTTGCATTGATGGATGCCGGTGTGCCGGTTAAAGGCCCTGTATCGGGTATTGCTATGGGTATGATTTCCGATAGCACCACCGGAAAATACGCTATCCTTTCTGATATTCTGGGTGACGAAGATCACCTGGGTGATATGGATTTTAAAGTAACCGGAACCGAGCAAGGTATCACGGCTTGTCAGATGGACCTCAAGGTAGATGGATTAACCTATGAAGTACTTCGGGAGGCATTGATGCAAGCAAAAGAAGGCAGACTCCATATCTTGAATGAGATGAAGAAGACGTTAGCCGCGCCACGTCCTGACCTGAAACCTCATACACCGCGTGCCGAAACAGTCATCATCGAGAAAGAGATGATCGGAGCCGTAATCGGCCCCGGTGGAAAAGTTGTTCAGGATATTCAGAATACTACCGGAGCAACCGTAGTGATAGAAGAAGTTGGCGGCAAAGGAGTTGTGAATGTATTCGCCTCCAGCAAGGATGTGATGGACGCTGCGTTAAGAAGAATAAAAGGCATTGTAGCCGTTCCGGAAGTGGGTGAAGTATATACAGGTAAAGTGAAGTCAATCATGCCTTTCGGTGCTTTCGTTGAGTTCATGCCTGGCAAGGATGGGTTACTCCACATTTCAGAAATCAAGTGGGATCGCCTTGAAACCATGGAAGGCGTTCTGGAAGTAGGAGAAGAAGTTCAGGTAAAACTGATTGAAGTAGACAAGAAAACTGGTAAATTCCGTCTCTCCCGTAAAGTGTTGTTGCCAAGACCTCCAAGAAAGGAAACCGCGCCAACAGAATAATCGTTAGGGAGTAATTGACAGGAACTAAATTTTAACGCTAATTTGTTAGCATAAACGAACGCCAGAATAGAGAATGAGACAGCTTAAGATCAGTAAACAAATTACCAACCGCGAAAGCCAATCACTGGATAAGTACCTTCAGGAAATTGGTAAGGTTGACCTGCTCACACCAGATGAGGAAGTAGAACTGGCAAAACGAATCAAAGAAGGAGATCAGATCGCTTTAGAGAAGTTAACAAAGGCGAACTTGCGTTTTGTGGTGTCGGTGGCTAAGCAATATCAAAATCAAGGCTTGTCGCTGGGTGACCTCATCAATGAAGGTAACTTAGGATTGATTAAAGCGGCTCAACGTTTTGATGAAACCCGTGGTTTCAAATTCATTTCGTACGCGGTGTGGTGGATTCGTCAATCAATTCTTCAGGCATTGGCTGAACAATCACGTATCGTTCGCTTACCCCTTAACCGGGTTGGATCGCTCAATAAAATTTCAAAGACATTCTCGGAGCTTGAACAGAAGTATGAACGCGAGCCTTCACCTGAAGAACTTGCCGAAGTACTGGATGTAACAACGGCTGAAGTTGTTGATACCATGAAGATCTCTGGCCGTCATGTGTCAATGGATGCACCCTTTGTTCAAGGTGAGGAGAACAGCCTGTTGGATGTTCTTGAAAATGACAGCGAAGAGACACCAGACTCCGGTCTGATGAACGACTCCTTAAGACGTGAAGTGCAGCGTGCGCTCTCAACACTTACCCAACGCGAGGCTGATGTGATCACCTTGTATTTCGGACTCAACGGTGAGCATGCCATGACCTTGGAAGAGATCGGTGAGAAATTTAATCTTACCCGTGAGCGTGTTAGGCAGATCAAGGAAAAGGCTATCAGACGGTTACGCCACACCTCAAGAAGCAAGGCTTTAAAGCCTTACCTCGGTTAATAATCAAAAATTTTAGGATAATTTTAAGGGTCTCGAATTGCGAGACCCTTTATTTTGTTAAGGATACAAACGTAGAAATTATGGCAAAAGAAGAAGTAAAAGTGCTCATCATTGGCTCAGGACCGGCCGGCTATACGGCAGCTATTTATGCGGCACGTGCGGGTATGAATCCGGTATTGTATACGGGTGGTCAGCCAGGTGGTCAACTTACTACTACCAATGATGTGGAAAACTTTCCTGGGTATCCCGATGGAATCAACGGTCCACAGATGATGATTGATCTGCAAAAGCAAGCAGAACGTTTTGGAACCAAGATTCATTACGCGTTGGTTACTGGTGTTGATTTTTCGAGCTATCCCTATACGGTAACAATCGATGAGAAAGATGAAGTAATCGCGGAGTCGATCATCATCGCTACGGGTGCCAGTGCAAAATATTTAGGTCTTCCCTCAGAAGAGAAATACAACAACCGGGGTGTCTCGGCATGCGCTGTTTGCGATGGATACTTTTATCGTGGCAAAGAAGTGGCCGTAGTTGGCGCTGGCGACTCGGCTGCAGAAGAAGCAACCTATTTGTCGAAGCTCTGTACGAAAGTACACCTTATTGTAAGACGTGATGAAATGCGCGCCTCCAAAATCATGCAGCAGCGTGTTCTCAATACGCCAAACATCGAGATTCACTGGAACAGCGAAACCGAAGAAATTCTTGGTGATGATGCCAGTGGTGTAACAGGAGTTCGCCTCGTAAATAATAAGACAGGTGAGAAGAACGTAGTGGCTGTTCAGGGGTTTTTTCTGGCTATAGGACATAAGCCAAACACTGACATATTCAAAGGTTCGATTGACATGGACGAAACGGGTTATATTCTGGTTCAACCGGGATCGACCAAAACAAACATTGAAGGTGTCTTTGCTGTTGGTGATGCTGCCGATCGTATTTATCGTCAAGCGATTACGGCAGCCGGAACAGGTTGTATGGGTGCCTTGGATGCCGAGAAATTCCTGGCGGCTAAAGAAATGCAAACGGCCTGATCACCACCTATGAAACTCGATATCCTCGTATTGGCCGCACACCCTGATGATGCAGAACTGGGCTGTGGTGGAACCATTGCACGGCATGTTGCCCTCGGCCATAAAGTGGGTATTGTGGATTTTACCCGCGGTGAGTTGGGTACACGCGGAACTCCTGAAATGCGGGCTCAGGAAGCTGCCAGCGGGGCTAAAATTTTAGGAGCAGTTGTTCGCGAAAACCTGGGCCTACGGGATGGGTTCTTTCAAAACGATGAGCAGCATCAGCTAAAAGTAATTCAGGCTATTCGGAAATTCCGTCCCGCGATTGTACTGGCCAATGCTGTGTACGATCGCCATGTCGACCATGGCAAGGGTGCTTCACTCGGCTACGATGCCTGCTTTCTTTCGGGCCTGGCAAAGATTGAAACGGTGGATGAAAGCGGTAACAAACAACAACCCTGGCGGCCATCTGTAGTGTATCATTACATTCAGAGCTTGCTGGTGGAACCTGATTTTGTCGTTGATATCTCAGATTACTGGCCAGTGAAAATCGAGGCAATCAAAGCCTTCAAAACCCAATTTTTCGATCCTGAAAGTAAGGAGCCTGAAACGTACATATCCAATCCAAATTTTTTACGCATGATCGAATCGCGTGCAATTGAATTTGGTCATGCCATCGGAACCCGCTACGGAGAAGGATTTACAGTAAGAAGATACCCTGGAGTAAAATCACTTTTTGATCTGATCTGAGAATCACGGAGCAAGTCGGTGGATTTGCCACACACCATCTACCTTAGTGTACTGAATCCGATCGTGTAATCTACTTTGTCTGCCTTGCCAGAATTCCACCATCAAAGGCTCAATTGCATAGCCACCCCACTGATGGGGTTTCGGAAGAACAGACTGTCCGTCAAACTTCTTTTCAATTTCCTGTACACGTTCTTCAAGAATAGTACGATTCGCGATAATGGTGCTTTGTGGTGACGACCAGGCACCAACCTGCGATCCCCGTGGTCGGCTTTGAAAGTATTCTGTTGACCGCTTGGCATCAATTCGGTCTGCAACCCCTTCAATCCGTACCTGGCGCTCCAATTCCTGCCAGAAGAAGGTAAGGGCACACCCTGTATTTTTCTCCAGGTCATGTCCTTTACTACTTTGGTAGTTGGTGAAGAACACAAACTTGCCAGCCTCAATACCCTTTAACAAGACAATTCGCCCGGAGGGTTGCCCACTTGCATTCACAGTGGAAAGTGTCATGGCATTAGGCTCAGTAAGTTGAGATTCAAGCGCTTCCTTAAACCATTTTTCAAACTGGACAACCGGATCTGGATTTACGTTGCTCACATCCAGCGAGGCCTTTGAATAGTCCTTTCGTAAATCAGCCAGGTTTTGCATACGGTTGCGAATTAAGGTCTAAAGTTTAGCAAAGAAATAAAATTTGCACAGGTGAGGCCGAAGTATTTTATTCAGGTGTTGAAATGGTTCAAAACCAAGCTAACATACCATGAACGATAAGGAGTTCTTCAAGTATAAAAACCTGCTAACCCCGGAGAAGGGCAGGCTGCTGATCTCTGAGCCGTTTCTTCCAGATCCTAATTTTGAGCGCACGGTAGTACTGCTGTGCGAGCATAATGAAGAAGGTTCGTTTGGTTTTGTGATCAATAAACCTTCGCTGGTGAAAGTAAATGAAGTGATGGAGGATATGAAGCAGTTAGAAGAAACGGTTTTTATAGGCGGTCCTGTTCAACAAGATACACTTCACTTTCTTCACCGAAACAGCCAAATCGAGAATGCCGTTAAAATTCGTGACGACATTTTCTGGGGTGGAGATTTTGAAAGTTTACTGACTAAACTGGATACTTCTTCGTTGAAGGCTGGAGATGTCAGGTTTTATCTCGGCTATAGTGGGTGGGGGCCGGGCCAACTGGAATCCGAACTGGAAGAAGACTCGTGGATTATCTGCGATTATGTAACCGATGAATTATTGTTTGATACTTCACCTGAAGTAATCTGGCGCAAAGCCTTGGATAGTATGGGCGGACGGTTTTCAGTCTACTCCAACTATCCGGTAGACCCCAGACTTAATTAGGTAGCCAATTTTAGTAACTTTACGCTAACCCGCGTAGTAATGCACATTGACCATGGAAATGGAAAGAGAAAAAACAGAGCAGGAGCAAGTACAGGAGAGTGGATTGACCGCCAACCATGGTAATGCATTGCAGTCTGAAATCGATTTGTCTGATCGCGATGAACTTCACGATGAAGGTGCTGAAGAAGAACATATTGATTATTCTCATCACACCAAGCAGCAACTGGCTTCTGTTATCAAAGACCTGTCAAAGGTAGAGAGCTTCCGAAAGATTGATGCGGTTCTTCGCGAGATAAAACCGTTGTATGATGATCTTCGCGAAAAGGAGCGAGCAGAAGCCTTGGCGAAATTCATAGCCGATGGCGGCATTGCCGAAGATTTTGATTTTAAAGGCGATGAGCACGACAACATTTTTGATGCTAACTACAAATTACTGCGCGACCGTAAGAATCAATTTACACGGCAGCAGGAAGAGCGCAAGGCTGATAACCTCAAAAAGAAAGAGGAGATTTTGGAAAAGATCAGGCTGTTAGCTGATTCGCAGGATTCCGAAAATCATTTCGATACATTCAAGGAACTACAACGCGAGTGGAAGAATGTTGGCCCCATAGCCGGCCCGCAAGCCAAAACGCTCTGGGCAAATTATCATGCACTGGTCGATCGTCTTTACGATAATCAAAGCATTTATTTTGAGTTGAAGGAACTTGACCGTAAGAAAAACCTGGAGGCAAAGCAGGAGTTGTGCGCGCGTGCTGAGAAACTGGCAGGGGTAGAATTGATTAAGGATGCTATCCGTGAATTGAATGAGTTGCATCATGAGTTCAAGCATGTTGGTCCGGTTCCCAAAGACGTTAAGGAAGGTGTTTGGCAGCGGTTTAAAGCCGCATCGGATGCTGTTTATGCAAGACGCGATCAATACCTGGAAACCCTTCAGCAGGAACTGCACGTAAACCTCGATCATAAAGCAAAACTTTGTGAAGAGATTCACGACTTTGCTTCCTTTCAATCCGACAGAATAAAAGAATGGAATCAGAAGACCAAGGATATTCTGGAGATTCAAAAGCGTTGGGAAACCATTGGCGGATTGCCACGGGCTAAAGCGAAAGAAGTAAACAAAAAATTCTGGTCGGCTTTTAAAACGTTCTTCAATAATAAAAATACATTCTTCAAAAAGCTGGACGAAGAACGCGATAAGAATCTCCAGCTAAAGACCGAGTTGGTCAATAAGGCAATCGCACTGCGCGAAAGTCATGATTGGGAGAAAACATCCAATGAACTGAAAAACCTTCAGCAGAAATGGAAAGACGTGGGGCCTGTTCCTGAAAAATTCCGGGAGAAGATATTCAAGGAATTTAAAGACGCCTGCGATTTCTTCTTTGAGCAACGCAGAACGCAGCATGGTAAGGTAGAAAATGAGCAAGCCGAGAATTTAAAACTGAAAGAGGAAATCTGTGTTACGCTGGAAAGTCACACAGCAGCAGGTACCGCCACAGCAGCGGTGTTAAAAGAACTACAGGCAAAATTCAGCGAGATCGGTTTTGTGCCGCGCAAAGACATCAATACCATACGCAACCGCTATCACGAAGCAGTAGATAAATTCGTGTCTACCATTTCGGGATATTCAGATGATGACAAGAGCAGGTTATTGTTAGAAAACCAGTTGAACGATCTGCGTAATGACCCGATGGCCGATAAGAAAATTTATCAAAAAGAGCAGGCCATTCGTAAGAAGATCAGCAAAATTGAAAATGATATTTCCCTTTGGAAGAACAACCTGGAGTTCTTTTCGCGATCTCAAAATGCGGATGGCGTCAGGGCCGAATTCAATGATAAAATCAAAGAAGCAGGCGACCAGCTTAAGCAATTAAAAGATCAGCTAAGGCTCTTGAAAACCGTTTAGTTTGAGGCTGGATTCGCCCGGTAAAATCTTTAAAAAGTTTCGCAAACTATTTGGTTAAACGTAATCTTGCCCTATTTTTGCACCCTCGTTTAGCCTCCTTAGCTCAGCTGGTAGAGCAACTGACTTGTAATCAGTAGGTCGTTGGTTCGATTCCGACAGGGGGCTCTCCAAAAAGTCTTGTAACCTCTCGTTGCAAGACTTTTTTATTGACGTATAGTCAAGCAACTTATTCCTGAATTGGCAGGAAGATTATCGGATTTGCCCGCTACCGGTATTAGGTTTAGAGGCAAATATTATAAACCATTTGTAATATTGTTCATAAAAATCAGCGCTTACAATAGCTACCGCAACATGGCAAAATGGATTGTTGTATTTCTGATACTCAGCACTACGGCATCTGCTCAACAAGTTTTGGAAGGTAAAATTGTTGATGATGAAACCGGAAGCCCTGTGCCGTTTGCATCCATTGGAATATTAGGAACCGCACGCGGAACAAGTTCTAATCTAAACGGTCAATTTTCTATTTCTGTTGTAAAGCCGGCAACGCTCATGATTACGTGTGTAGGGTACGAAACGTTGAGGATCAAATCCACGGCTGACCTTATCGAAATCAGATTACGGCCTAAAGTAACACAGTTGGATGCTATTGTTGTTTCCAATCGACCGATTGATGCACATCGAATTATCAGAAAGGCATTTTCAAGTATTTCCAAAAATTATGATCAACAGCCTTTTTTACAAAACTTCTTTTACCGGCACTACTGCAAAGATGATGATGTGTACGGCCGCTTGATAGAAGCATCTGTGGATGTGTGGAAAGGCAAAGGGTATAAAGTGTCGCAGCAAGCCATTGGTCAACGCGATGCTATTCGGGTTACACAACTTCGAAGAAGCTTTGATAATACTGAAATGGCACAGGGTCATGAACCGATATCGGTCGGAAATATTTTAGAGACTGATATGGTAGGATTTCAGGTGAAGGAAGTATCCGATCGCTTTTCCTTTTATACAAATGTAAGTTGCCTAAAGGCCGACTTGGCGAGCTATAACTTTTCATTCAACGGCATTACTTACTACGATGGGTTAGAAGTATACAAGATAGGCTATACGTATAAAAAAGATTCAGTACTGATGACTGATGGGAAATATAAAATACGTTCTGAAGCTCATGGATCATTATTTATCACCACCGATAGTTATGCGTTTATCAAACATGATCAGACCAGAACATCAGGGAAGAACACCATTCATACTATGATAAATTACAGTAAGGTTAATGACCATTACTATCCGTATCATTTTGTGTTGGAAGGTGAGAGTATTGCGGCTGATAGCGGGCGGCATTCGTTTCATATTGAGTTAATGTCGGTCGAAATCAGAAATGATGAATCAGAAAAGTTTGAAGGTGCTGTACCGGGGCGAGAAGAATTGCTCAATATCCCTTACGATTCGGTGTTCTGGAAATCAAGCACAATCTTAAAAACCACACCGCTTGAAGATGACATCATTCGCGATCTCGGTGGTGGCACCTCGTTAGAGAAACAGTTTTACCGATACAAACAGTTTGAATGGAGTAAGCGTGATGGAGGCCAACAGGCTGAAGAAAAATTCAATTGGCTTTTGGCTGATTCCAAAGGTAATCGTGTTGTTTACCTTGTCTTTTGGTCTGAGCAATTCCGACAGTATATTGTAGAACTTGAATTGGCCAAGCAACTGCGTAAGAAGTATCAGCGAGAGGTGCTGGTGGTGTTTCTTTCGGTGGATAATGACCAACTGCGTTGGCAGGAAACGGTGACTAAGTACAACATGTTTTCAGATGGTATTATCAACTATCGGATTGGGCGAAACTCATCCATCGAAAAGAAACTTCAGGTTCATGAAATACCAACGTTCGTTCTGATTGATCGAGCGGGTGAGGCATCGAACGCCAAACGTCCCAGTAATCCATTGCTTACCCCCGACATTGATGCTTTGATAAACAAGAAGTAAATGAACACGCATTATAGTTGTGCGAATGTATTTATTGTTTATTTTTATCGCCTTTAGTATCGCGCAAAGACGAAATGTTTCTTACAAAGATCAAACGTAAAGAGTCCGGAATTTTACTGTACGGAATCACGCCACCAAAAGCACAAACAACACCTGATCGTATTCTTGAAATCGGGCAAAAGACAGTAGCAACAATAAGCTCCCTTGATATTGATGCCTTGATTGTTTACGATGTACAAGACGAATCAGCCCGAACTGCAGAAGAGCGACCTTTTCCATTTTCCAGTTCACTTGATCCATTCGTTTATGCACACGAGCATCTTAACACGCTTGCCGTTCCTAAGATAATCTATCGTCCTGCCGGTACTTTTACAAAAGCAGAACTTTCCCTGTGGCTTCAGAATCTGGCAGACCATAACTTTTATCCTGTATTCGTGGGGTTGCCTTCACCTGATTATGTAGTGAAGACTAGCTTAAAAGAAGCTTACGAAATCTGGCGTTCGCATCAAGACTACTCCGTTGTAGGCGCAGTTACAATTCCAGAGCGACATGCCTTGCTCCACGATGAAGATATTAGAATTCTGGATAAGGTAGCGTCTGGTGTGTCGTACTTTGTATCGCAATGTATTTTTAATGTCGCTTACACCAAGCGCGTGCTTTATGATTTGTTGAAGAGCTGCAAACAACAGGATAAGCAATTACCAACGATGATTTTTACCCTCACCGTTTGTGGTTCGATTAAAACACTCCAGTTTATGGAATGGCTTGGCATTCATATTCCGGAAGATATTCGTGAAGAACTGGCGTCTTCACCCAGCCCGGTAAAGCGATCCGTAGAAATGGCACTGGCTATTGCTGACGACCTAACTCAGTATTGTGTGGCCCACGGTATACCTTTCGGGTTTAATGTTGAAAGCGTAGCCATTCGAAAGGAAGAGATTGACGCATCCATCTATTTGATCAATACCATCAGTGCGATGTTGCAGGAGCGGGGCATTCGCCAACCCGTTAAGAAGAACGTTTCGCAAGGCTGAAATATCAAAAGGAAATTACGATCTTTAGTTGACAAACAATTTACGCATGAAAATTAGTAGCAGCTTTATGCTGGCCGCGGCCATGTCGTTGGTCATCATGAATTCGAGTCTCGCACAATCTAAAGCAGAAAAGAAAGCTGCTGAAGCAGCTGCTACCAAAGCATTGGTGGAGTCAAAACAATTTGTGTTCAATGCGGAGTCGGCCTCACCTATGAAAGCCCGGACCATCTATTTGAGTTCGACAACCTATACGTTAACAATAGCGGGAGATTCAGTTACAGCAGATCTTCCATACTATGGGCGCGTGTACTCGGCCTCGTACGGAGGGTCAGATGGTGGCATCAAGTTTACATCAACAGATCATGCGTATTCGGTGATCGAAAGAAAAAAAGGAGGTTGGGAAATCACCATCGAGACAAAGAACTTACAAGAGAACTTTAAACTTTTTCTTACCGTCTTCACCAATGGAAGAGCATCCCTGAATGCTGTGGGTAACAATCGGCAATCGATCCAGTATTCCGGAAACATCGGCAGCAAGAAAAAGTAAACAGACCACGCGCCATTGTGGCATCATTCTAAAATTCCACATCATGAAAAATCTTTTCTTCATCCTTATTGTATTGACAGGATGTGCACCGGTTTATACACCCAATCTTCGTAATACACCCTTGTTTACTAAAGCAGGAGAATTTCAGGCATCGGCTCAGTTGGGTAATGGAATTGATGCGCAGGCGGCCGTTGCCGTTTCCAATCACATTGGTTTAATGAGTAACTTTTCATACGCTGACCGGTCTGGAGTAGAAGACCCCGATCAGTACCATTATCATAAACTATTTGAAGGTGGTGTCGGATACTTTGAAAACTATGAAAAGATTTGCTTCGAAATTTTTGCTGGCTATGGAAAAGGAGAAGGTGCCGGCTATGATAAGTTCAATTTCATCAGTACAGAAGAAGTCAGGGCTAAGGGCGAATTTAACCGGTACTTTATACAACCGGCTATAGGGTTTAACCGGAAGATGTTTCATGCTTCTTTCTCTTCGCGTATTTCGTTTGTCGACATGTACGCTTTTACAAACGAAGTAACGGGTACCACCTATCCGCAAACCGATCTTGCCGTTTACTTTGAGCCCGCAGTTATGGGTAAACTTAACATGGCCGATAACCATCTCTTCTTTACTTTTCAGGCTGGTGCTTCTGCGGTTATCACCGGTGAAACACCCTGGGATTACCGACCATTTCAGTGGGGCATGGGTATGGGCTTCAGGCTTGGTGGAGAAGTGCGTGAGTGATGACTGCTGAATGATTTGGTAACATTGAAGGTTTAGAAATCAAATTTTTAAATGAAGGGAAAGCAAAAGAGACTGCTCTTTCGAGACAGTCTCTTTTTTAGTTAGAAGTATTCTGAAATTACTTCACAAGGTCAAAGCGATCAAGGTTCATCACCTTGGTCCATGCCGCTGCAAAGTCACTAACAAATTTCGATTTTGAATCTGCGCTGGCGTATACTTCAGCAAGTGCCCGTAATTCTGAATTCGATCCGAACACAAGATCAGCGCGTGTGGCTGTCCACTTCACATCGCCTGTCTTGCGATCGCGTCCTTCAAATTCAGTTTTCGAGTCTGAAGTAGCTTTCCACTCGGTACTCATATCCAACAGGTTCACAAAGAAATCGTTGGTCAGGGTATCCACCTGTTTGGTAAATACTCCATGCTTCGATTGATCGAAGTTTGTGTTGAGGGCACGCATACCGCCAACCAATACCGTCAACTCAGGAGCAGTAAGCGTAAGCAGTTGAGCTTTGTCGATCAACAGCGCTTCAGCCGGAATGGTATACTTTCCTTTCGCATAGTTACGGAACCCATCAGCAATGGGCTCCAGTACTGCGAATGATTCAACATCGGTTTGCTCTTGGGATGCATCGGCACGTCCGGGGCTAAATGGAACGTTTACATCGTGACCAGCATTCTTGGCAGCTTTCTCAATGGCAGCCGATCCGGCCAGCACAATCAAGTCGGCCAACGATACATTCTTTCCTCCGCTATTGAATTCCTTTTGAATGCCTTCAAGCGTTTTCAATACCTTGTCCAGTTGGGCAGGATTATTTACTTCCCAATTTTTCTGGGGAGCCAACCGAATACGTGCGCCATTGGCACCGCCACGTTTGTCCGATCCGCGGAATGTTGAAGCCGATGCCCATGCAGTAGATACCAGTTGTGAGATGGTAAGGCCGGATGAAAGAACCTTGCTCTTTAAGGCGGCAAAGTCCTTATCATCGATCAACTTGCCGGCAACAGCCGGAATAGGATCCTGCCACAGCAGTTCTTCTTTTGGTACTTCGGGGCCGAGGTAACGGGCGCGTGGGCCCATATCGCGGTGTGTAAGTTTGAACCAGGCGCGTGCAAATGCATCTGCGAATTCATCGGGGTTCTCGTAAAAGCGTCTTGAAATTTTTTCGTACGAAGGATCAAATCTAAGCGCAAGGTCAGTAGTAAGCATGCGTGGCTCCTGACGTTTTGATTTGTCGTGAGCATCGGGCACGGAGTTAGCACCGGCACCGTTCTTTGGTCTCCATTGCTGCGCACCGCCCGGGCTTTTTGTTAATTCCCAGTCATAGCCAAAAAGATTCCAGAAGAAGTTGTTACTCCATTTCGTAGGGGTAGATGTCCAGGTTACTTCCAAACCACTGCTCACCGTATCGCCACCTTTTCCACTGCCGAAGTTGCTGGTCCATCCCAAGCCTTGCTCTTCGATGCTCGCTGCTTCCGGTTCCGGACCTTTATGTGATTCGGGTGCTGCCCCGTGTGTTTTTCCAAAAGTGTGGCCACCGGCAATCAAGGCTACTGTTTCTTCATCGTTCATAGCCATACGTTTGAACGTCTCGCGAATATCGCGTGCAGCAGCTAGTGGGTCAGGGTTTCCATCAGGTCCTTCAGGGTTTACATAGATAAGCCCCATCTGCACTGCGGCCAGGGGAGTTTCCAAATCGCGCTCGCCCGAGTAGCGGCTATGTGGATTGTTACTAGGTGCTAACCAAGTGACTTCGGCTCCCCAGTAAACATCCTGATCGGGTTCCCACACATCTTCACGTCCTCCGGCAAAACCAAAAGTTTTGAACCCCATAGATTCAAGCGCCACATTACCGGTAAGTATGAACAGATCGGCCCATGAAATTTTCCGTCCGTATTTTTGTTTGATCGGCCAAAGCAGTCTGCGTGCTTTGTCAATATTTACGTTGTCAGGCCAGCTGTTAAGCGGAGCGAAACGTTGCTGGCCTCTTCCTCCACCACCACGACCATCACCGGTGCGGTAAGTACCCGCGCTGTGCCAAGCCATACGGATAAACATTGGTCCGTAGTGCCCGAAGTCTGCCGGCCACCACTCTTGTGAATCTGTCATGAGGGCATGAAGATCTTTCTTTAGCGCAGCCAGGTCAAGGCTCTTGAACTCAGCAGCGTAGTCAAACTTTTCACCCATTGGGTTAGATAAAGTAGAGTGCTGTCGGAGCAGGTTAACCTTTAACTGGTTTGGCCACCAGTTTTGATTTTGAGTACCACCTCCAGCAATTTGCTTCAGTGATCCATGTGGGAACGGGCATTTTGCTTCACCGTTCGTGGCATGTGGATTTGAGTCGTGTCCCATGTTATCGATTTTAAAATTGTTAGTAATGTTACTCCTGTTGATTCATCAATGCCATGACCTTTGTCAGCAATGAAAGTTCAAGTTTACAGGATGTTGGGCTATAAATAAAATTGATTGTTTTTATGTAGATATAGGGAATATCTATCAGATGAAGTTAGGGGAATATTTGTGATTTACACAATCTGTCAAACCGGGTTCAAGTCAACAGTTTCCTTTAC
>Ga0315910_10000412_pt1 | contig 42677 bp, 35 predicted proteins | sample EdamamesoilMG_FD_204470 | JGI IMG/M metagenome (GOLD analysis project Ga0315910, IMG submission 204470) | Garden soil microbial communities collected in Santa Monica, California, United States - Edamame soil | ecosystem: Environmental > Terrestrial > Soil > Garden | place: USA: California...
AGGAGCGAGGCCGAAGCTGTGTCGGGCACACTGCGAGCGCCGAGCGACACAGCCGTGGGCGGTCCCAGGCGTGCATCAGCGCGTGGAATCAAACTGGTCGGCGCTCTAGTGCCCCGAATCGGTCGGAGCACTGGGTTCGGTCAGCCAGGGCGCCACGAAGTAGCAAGCGGCCATCGCGGTGTATCCGATCACCCAAGGCCACGCCGGATGCAGCGACATCACGGTGTCGGCGGGCGTGAACGCGTACGCGTGGATGATCCCGGTCGCCGACAAGCACGCGCCGGCGAGGCACCAAGCGGCGGCGCGCCGGAACTGTCGCTCGATCACCGCGACGGCGCTGGCGGAGAGCACCATCGCCGTGAAGATGAATCCTTGCTCGAGCGCGAAGGCGCCGTGGATCCACGTGTCGCTCGCCGCGAACTTTCCGATCAACTCCGGTCCGAACGTGGGACCCCCTGGTTGACCGTATCCGCCCACACGCAGGCCACTTTTCGCCATCAGAGCGCCCCAGGCCGCGACGCCGGGCAACATGCCGAGCACCACGGCGGGGGTATGCGCCCGCGGTGTGGCATCGAAGGCCTGCGCGGCGATGACGAGGCCGATCCAGAGCACGATCGCCATGCCCGCATCGATGGGGATCGCCCATGAGATCGCCGACAGTGTCCCCGTGACGCAGACCAACGTGATGAATACGCCATTGAGGATCGAGTACCCGGCTCGGGCACCGAGCGCCTTCCAACCGGGGTGCCCGATGTAGAGCGTCGTGGGAAAGCACGATCCGAACAGGCACGCGACCCAGGTGCCGACGCCATTGACGGCCAGCGAAGACGCCACCGGATAGCGATCTCCGGCCGCTTCGGCGGACTCGACGTTCTGGAGCGAGCCGACGAGGTTGAACATCCCCATGGGGAGGATGACCGCGGCGTAGGCCCAGACATGACCCTGGCCCAATGCAGCCAGCAGGTCGCCGACCACCGGGGTCGGGATGCGCAAGGTCGGCGCGGAGGGAGGGGTGGGCCCGGGGGCGAGCCCGGTCATCCATGCCAAGACCACGCCGACTGCGACGGCGACGAGACCGCCGGGGATTCCGCCGCGGAACCGTACCCGCCCAAAGTAGGTCAGTGCGACGATGGCGAGCGTCGTCAACCCGACGACCGGGTTCGCAAAGGTCCGAAACAGGAAGCCGAGGGCGATGAAGCTGAGCGCGATCCCTGCGAGGGTCGAGAGCAGTGCCGCTCTCGGGGTGACTCGGCGCAGGGCGGCCGCGCCATAGGCCCCGCCGAACTCGATCAATCCCGAGCCGAGGGTCGCCACCAATCCGGCCTGCCAGGCGATGCGGACCGGATCCGGGGCGCCGGCCTGCTCCGCGATGAGCTTGGCGGGGAGCATGACGAGGAACACGTGGGCGAACAGCGAAACGGTGTTGACGCCGTAGGGCAACGCACAAACGTCCCCGCGCCCAGAGGCCTCCGCGAGGCGCTTGGCCTGCCAGGCGTAGTACAAATTGCCAACCAGCAGGGACATCGCGACGCCCGGGAGGATCCGGCCGTAGACGAGCTCCGCGGGGAACTGCAGGACGACGCGGCAGAGCACGTCGATGAGGAGCAGCTGGACCAGATTGTCCAGCGCGAGCCCGAAAAAGCCGTCCAGGTCGCCCCGTACGAACCACGCCATGCAGACCGAGTACCAGAGTCATCGGTCGCTCGAAAGCCGCCGCGAGGGGCAGGGACGGCGTCGCGGCGGTCAGAAAAGCGCGTTCTCGAAGGGAACGCCCCCGCGGGGTCGACGCGAACAGTGTGGGTCGCCATCCGCTTCGGAAGAGAGTACCTTTGGAACCTGTGCTAGACCCTAGAGGCGGCACGGCGGAGCTCGCGGGCCCCGCAACCGTCACCCGAGCATCCGAGACAAGAACAAGAAGCAAGCAAGCGGTTGGTTGCAACGCCAACAGGTAAGAAGTCGAAAAAGCGAGATGGGCAATAAACTCTTTGTCGGCGGGCTGAGCTGGAACACCGACGACGCCGGGCTCCGAAGCGCTTTTGAGCGCTTCGGAGAGGTTTCCGAAGCCAAGGTCATTCTCGATCGCGAGACCGGTCGGTCACGGGGCTTCGGCTTCGTGACGTTTGCAGATCCGGCAAGCACGCCAAATGCGATTCAAGAGATGGATGGCGCGACCGTCGATGGGCGGTCGATTCGCGTCAACGAAGCGCAAGACCGGCCCCGTCCGGCGCGTCCACCAGGCAGTGGACCACCGCCGCCACGGGGAGATCGTCCCGGCGGTGGCGGACCTCCGCGGGGCCGCGGTGCACCCCCTCCACGCGATTTTGGTGGGGGTGGACCGCCGCGAGACCCAGGGCCGCCGCGCGATTTCGGTGGACCGCCTGCGGGGCGGGGTCGCGATGACAGTCGCCGGGGTGCCGGTCGAGGCGGCGAGCGAGACCGTGGTGGCGGCCGTACCGAGCGCGAGCGCGATCGCGGCTTCAAAGACCGCGGCACGGGCAAAGGTGGCAATCGCGCCAGCAAACGCGGCGGAGGCGGTGGAGGTGGTGGAGGCGGTGGAGGCCGGGGCTTCGACGACGTCGAAGACTGGTAGCGCGCGCTTCTCGATCGCCCTCCGCTCTGGAACGGATCACGGTCGCTCCGATGCGACCGCGCTCGCTGGGGACCATCCGTCGGCCTGAGGGGTAGGGCGAACCCGCCCCCTGTGCCGACGCTGGCGTCGCTTGGCGTACACTCCCGCGGTGACGACGCTGGCGGGCAAAGTTCTGTTCATCACCGGGGCAAGCCGCGGAATCGGCAAGGCCATCGCTCTGCGGGCCGCAAGGGACGGGGCGGCGATCGTCATCGCGGCCAAGACGGAGGTCCCCGATCCTCGCTTGCCCGGGACCATTCACTCTGCGGCAGACGAGCTCCGCGCGGCCGGGGGCCAGGCACTCGCCGTCGCGACGGACATCCGCGATGAACTCCAGGTGGATGCCGCGGTCCAAGCCGCGCTCGACACGTTCGGGGCCATCGACATCCTCGTGAACAACGCGAGCGCGATCTCCTTGACGAACACCGTGGATACGCCGCTCCGGCGATTCGACCTCATGCACGGGGTCAATGCGCGAGGGACGTTCCTCTGCACGCAACGCTGCCTTCCCGCGCTGCGACGGTCGAGCAACCCGCACGTGCTCAACATCAGCCCCCCGTTGAACATGAACCCCAAATGGTTCAAGAATCACGTCCCTTACACCATGGCGAAATACGGCATGAGCATGTGTGTGTTGGGCATGGCGCCCGAGCTCGCCGAGTTCGGGATCGCGGTGAATGCCCTCTGGCCCAGGACGGCCATTGCCACCGCTGCGGTCGCGAATCTGCTCGGTGGCGACGCGATGCTTCGGCGTTGCCGCAAGCCGGAAATCATGGCGGACGCCGCTCACGCGATCCTCGTCCGCGATGCCAAGACCCACACGGGTCGCTTCTTCATCGATGAAGACGTGCTTCGCGAGGCCGGCAAGGTCGACCTACGTGACTACGCCGTCGATCCATCGTGCACCGAGCTCGTCCCGGATTTTTTTCTGGACTGACCGAGGCATGCCGCGCGCGGGCCAGTACCCATACTTTGCGCAGTCGAGGAGTTGAGGATGATTCAAGCCGAAGGCCTGACACGTTACTACGGTTCGTTCGCGGCGCTGCGAGACGCGAGCTTCGAGATCGGCGAGCGCGAGATCGTCGGATTCTTGGGGCTCAACGGCGCCGGGAAGTCCACGATGCTGAAGATCCTGGCCGGCCTCATGCGCCCCACCGCGGGGCGAGTGAGGATCGGCGGCGCGGACTTGAGTCTGCAGCCGGATGCGTCGCGCGCGAGGATTGGGTTCCTCCCCGAAGAGCCGCCGCTCTACCGCGAAATGCGGGTTCGCGAGTTCATCCGGTGGGTCGGGGAGGTCAAGGGCCGGACGCGGCGAGAGGTGGATCAAGTCCTCCCCGAGGTGCTCGACACTTGCCAACTCACCGAGGTCTCCGATCGCGTGATCGGCGAGCTCTCCCATGGCTACAAGAAGCGCGTGGGCATCGCACAGGCGATCGTCCACCGCCCCGAAGTCGTGATCTTGGACGAGCCGATCAGCGGCCTGGATCCGCAGCAGATCGTGGAGATGCGCCGCGTCGTCCGCAGCCTCAAGGAGCGCGCGACGGTGCTGATCAGCTCGCACATCTTGTCCGAGGTCGCGCTGACGTGTGATCGCGTGCTCGTCATCCATCGCGGGCAAATCGTCGCGGAAGGCTCCGAAGAGGAGCTCGGGCGGTCGCTGGGCGAGGGCGTGCGACTCACGTTGCGGTTGCGTGGCCGTCGCTCGCTGATCGAGGAGACGCTCGCCGGTTCGGCGCTCGTAGAGTCGTACGAGCTGCTGGACGACGCTCCCGAGATCGTGGTCGCGCGTCTCCGGTTGCTGCGCGACGAGCGAGAGGCGCTCGTGCGGGAGCTCGTCGCTTCCGAGATCGGCATTCGAGCGATCGAGGAGACGGTGTCCGAGCTCGAACAGATCTTCTTGGAGTTGACCCGGGAGGCCTCGAGCCCGACCATGCGCGACCGGATCGTCGGTACGCGCACTTCAATGAGCTCCGGAACGGAGGCGCAAGCGTGAGACCCCTTCTCCTCGTGACTCGGCGAGAGATCGCCGCCTATCTCAATTCCTACTGGGGCTACATCGTCATCGCGGCGGTGCTCATGGCGGACGGCCTGCTGTTCAACGTCATGGCGCTGAGCGATCGTCCCAAGTACTCGGCGGCCGTGATGGAGGAGTTCTATCTCCATACGTTCGGCTTGACCTGTGTCGCATCCGTTTTCATGACGATGCGCTCGGTCGCGGAGGAACGGCAGATCGGAACCATCGCGCTCATCGACTCGTCACCGCTCTCCCCGGCGCAGTACGTGGGTGGCAAGTATCTCGCGGCGCTCGGCATGATGGCGCTCTTGCTGCTCGCGACGCTCTACATGCCGGCGCTCGTGTTCGTGAACGGCAAGGTCTCGTACGGGCAGCTGTTCGCGGGCTATTTCGGGCTGCTCCTCGTCGCTGGGGCGACGACGGCGATCGGAATCTTCTGTTCCTCCATTTCGAGCTCTCAGCTGCTCTCGGGCGTGCTCGCGGGGCTCATTCTCGTGTTCTTCGTGGTGTGTTGGTTCCTCGCCAAACAGGTGGAGCCGCCGCTCAAGGAGATCATCGAGTACCTGAGTTTCTACGAGCGGCACTTCCGCAACTTCGGTCGCGGGCAGATCCATACGGAGTCCATCGTGTTCTACTTGAGCGTGACCTTCGCGTTCCTCACCATGGCCAATCGGTCCATGGCGATTCGGAGGTGGCGATGAGCCCCGCCGTCATCATGTTTGCGGTGGGCACGCTGTTGCTCGTGTTCACGCAGCGGTGGGCCATGCTCGAAGAGCAGCGCCTTCTGGTCGCGATCCTCGCGGTGTTGCTGGCCTACGTGGGCGGCGCGGTGGTGCGCTGGGTCGAGTACAAGAAGCACGCCGATTCCGGGGTGCGTTTCGCCCATCGCGTCGCGTTCGTGGCGTTGGCGGTGACGCTCGTGGCGCTCGGCCTGTACGGCCTCACCACGGACGCGCTCGTGCAGCGCATGAACCTCGACGACGAGGCGGAGGCGGCGTTCGTCACCCTGCTCGGGTGGGTGTGGCCTCTCGTGTGGAGTGTGGCTGCCGCGGTGTACGTGGCGGTGGACTTGGGCGTGCGCAGCTCGCCGGTCATGACGCCGCCGGCTCGCGTCGTCGCGTTGGGCACCCACGGGGCTCTCATCGCGATGGCGGTGGCGTTGGTGTTTCCGTTGAACTACGTCGCCTCGCAGCGCAACGAGCGGTGGGACCTCGGCTACTTCAAGACGCCGACGCCGGGCAGCGCCACGCGGGCGCTTGCGGAGAGCCTCGAGAGCCCCGTCGATGTCCGCGTGTTTATGCCCGCTTCGTCCGAGGTCGCGCAGGAGATTCGCCACTACTTCGAGGACCTGGCGAGCCCCAACTTGCGGCTCACGGTCCTCGATCAGGCCGCGTCCCCACGCCTGTCCAAGGCGCTGCAGGTCCGCGAGAACGGCGTCGTGGCGCTCACGCTCGGCGAGGTCGACCTCGACGAGGAGCCCGAGGCGAAGACACCCGAGGCGAAGGCTCCGGGAGAGGTGGCTCCGGCCGAGCCGTCGAAGCCACAGCCCGTGACGCGGACGCTCCGGATCTCCACGGAGTTCGAGTCGGCCAAACGCACCCTGCGCAAGCTCGACGCGGAGGTCCAGCGTCTGCTCATCGAGCTCGGTCACGGGGAGCGCATCGCGTACCTGACCACGGGACATGGCGAACTCGAGACGCAGGGCGCCAAGGGCATCCTCGATCGCGAAGGGCGCGGGCTCAAGGAGCGCCTGGGGCAGCTCGGGTTCACCGTGAAGATGCTCGGGCTCTCGGAAGGCCTGGCCGAGAAAGTCCCCGAGGATGCAGATGTCGTGCTCGTGCTGGGGCCGCACTACCCGTTCCAGGCCGCCGAGGTCGACGCGTTGCGTACGTACCTGCAGGCGGGTGGATCGCTGTTGGTCGCGCTCGAGCCGTGGCAGCTGAGGGAGAGCAGCCGGCGCGGTGGCGCGGCGGCTTCGGGTCCGCTCGAGCTCTTGCTCGAGCAGGACGTGGGCGTCGTGCTCGGGGACGGCGTGCTCGCGGCCGAGAAGGGCATCGTGCCACTGACGCACGATCGCTTGGACCGCCTGCACATCGTGACCGACTCGTTCACCTCGCACCCGTCGAGCCGCACGGTGGCGCAACACGCCGCGAGCTCGCCGCTGTTCACCCCTGCGGCCGGCTATCTTGAAGAAACGAAAGACCACGCGACGTCGGTGACGTTCACCGTGCGCTCGCTGGCCTTCACCTGGGCGGACCTCAACCTCAACGCCGAGTACGAGGCCGACGAAGGCGAGAGCAAGGGCGCGCGCAACCTCGTCGCAGCGGTCACGGGGGGCGATGGCGCGGGACAGTGGCGAGCGATCGTCGCCTCCGATGCTTCGATGTTCTCGGATCTCGCGATGGGAAGCCGCGGCAACGTCATGTTCCTCGACGACGCCGTCAACTGGCTCATCGGCGCCGAAGGGCTCGCGGGAACGACGCAGAGCGAAGAGGACGTCAAGATTGAACACACCAAAGAAGGCCAGGGCGGCTGGTTCTACTCCACCGTCCTTGGCGTTCCGATGCTCGTGATGATCCTCGGTGCCGTGTGGCTTCGCTTTCGGCGACGCCCCTTCGCGCCGACGGGAGGTACCCCATGAAACGAAGTCTCGCCGCCTACGGGATCGCGTTGGCCGTCGCGTACGGTGCCGCGTATGCCACCTGGAAACGCGCCGACGAAACCAAGCTCGCCGACCAGGAGGTCGTGATCCTCCCCGGTGGGCTCGATGACCTCGAGTCGATCGACTACACCTCGAAGACGCTCGACCTTTCAATCGCCGTGAAGACCGACGCGCTCGGGCGCTACCTTTGGGTGAACGCGACCCCCAAGGCCGAGCCGAAATCCGCGGACGAGAGCAAGGCCGACTCCAAGCAGGAGCCGCCCATGGATCCCCATGGCGATCCGCATGCGAACCCCGCGGCCGCGGCCCCGGCGGAGACGCCCGTCGAACCTCCGAGCGCGTTCAAAGCAGGCAAAGCCGCCGACGCGCTCATGAACGGGCTCGCACCGTTCGTCGCCAAACGCACCCTCGAGGGGGTTGCGGCCGAGGACCTCGAGCAGCTCGGCTTTGGGGACGACGCCGCGACGATCACCTTGAACCGCAAGGGCAAGGCGCCCAAGCGTTTCGTTCTCGGAGAGAGCGTCTACGGCGGGGCGAGCTTCTACGTGAAGGACCCGGAGTCGGCGAAGATCTTCGTCGTGGATGCGGCGATCATTCGCCCCCTCCTCAACGCGACGCGGAGCTTGCCGGACACGGCGCTCGTCGAGGCGACGCTCAAGGACATCACGCGCGTGGACGTCCAGGCGGGCGAGACCCGTCAGACGTTCGAGCAGCACAACCCCGACGACGCGCAAGCCCAGTTCTGGAGCCGGGCGGGGTCGGCAGAGGCGGACCCCGCTGCCGGAGCATGGCTCGACAAGGCCCTGCGCCTACGCTCGGCCGAATACGTGGACGCCTCGAAAGTCCCCGCGGCGATGGAGGACGCGTTCTCGTTCGTGGTGCATGGCAAGGATCAGACGGTACGGGTCGCGGTCCATCGCGCCTTCGACGACGAAGGCGAGGAGCAGTGGTTCGCCCAGTCCGAGCACACCCGCGGCTTGGTGAAGCTCCACCCGTCGATGGCTGCGGAGGCCACCGCAGACTTGTCCTCTGCGCTCGGGGCGGAAGCTCCGCTGTCGCCCGCGAAGCCGGCGGCGTCGCCTGCGGAGGGTGCGACTCCGGCCGCGCCGCCTGCGCAGGGATCACCGCCCGCCGCGAGTCCCGTGCCGTCGCCGGCGCCCATGGGTGCGGTGGCTCCAACCCCCTCGCCCGAAGGCTCCGCACCGCCGACCAGCGCGGCCGCCAAGCCTCCTGCGCCGACGCCTAGCGCGCCAGCCTCCTCGTCCCCCGGGGGCTCTGCACCGCCAACGAGTGCGTCCGCCAAGCCTCCTGCGCCTGCCGCTGCCGGAGCCGGTTGAACCCATGGCCCTGTAACCAGGGCCGTTCGCGCGGCGGTTGGAGGCGGATCCCGTGAACGCTTCACCGCTCGCCTTGCTCGTCCCCATCGGCGTGGCCGTGGGTGCCCACGCCTACCTCGCGTGGCGCCTCCTCGGCCCGTCGACGCCTCGCTGGGGGCGCCCTGCGGTGTGGGTCTACCTCGCGCTGTCGCTGACGTTGCCCATCGCGAACTTCGTGGCGATGCGCGCGGGAACCATGCTCGTGTCGCTGGCGTGGCCCGCGTACCTGCTGTTCGGCGTGTCTTCGAGCCTGTTCTTCCTGTTGCTCGCCGCGGAGCTCGTACGTGTCGCGCTGTACGTGCTGGATCGCGTGCGGAACGGGCGGCGTGCGCTCGTGGACCCAGGGCGGCGGCAGTTCTTGGGCGGCGTGGTCAATGCCTCCGTGGTGGGAACGACGGTCTCGCTGGGCGGCGTGGGCGTGGCGAATGCACGTTCACCGGCGACCGTGGTCGAGGTCGAGGTGCCCGTGGACGGCCTTCCGCCGGACCTCGATGACCTGCGGATCGTGCAGCTCTCGGATGTCCATGTGGGGCCCACGATCCGTCGCGAGGACTTGGAGGCGGTCGTACGCCGTTGCAACACCTTGGAACCCGACCTCGTCGTGATCACGGGTGATCTGGTCGACGGGCACGTCGAGGACCTCCTCGCGGAGGTCGAGCCGCTGAGGGAGCTCCGGGCGCGCCACGGGGTGTTCTTCGTGACGGGCAACCACGAATACTATTGGGATGGGCCGGCTTGGTGTCGCTATGTCCAGAGCCTGGGCGTCCACGTGCTCTGCAACGAACATCGTGCCATCGCGGTCGGGGCCGCGACCTTGCTCGTGGCGGGCGTCACGGACTATCGGGCGCACGAGTACGTCGAGGCGCACCGTAGCAGCCCGCGCGCAGCTCTTGCCGGTGCGCCCGAGCACGATTTCTCGGTGCTGCTGGCGCATCAACCCAGGAGCATCTTCGAGGCCGCGGAAGCCGGTGTGGGCTTGCAGCTCTCGGGGCATACCCACGGCGGGCAATATGTGCCGTTCAATATGCTCGTCCATCTCGCGCAGCCCTATGTCGCCGGGTTGCACCGCCACGGCGCTTCGTGGATCTACGTGAGCCGCGGAACGGGGTATTGGGGCCCCCCGATGCGGGTTGGAGCCCAGCACGAGATCACGAGCGTTCGCCTGCGGCGTCGTGGATGACGCTGGGTGACCTAGACCCCGGTTTTTTTTTCGTAGAGGCACCGGAAATCGCGGCCATTCGCGTGTCGCGAGACAATGCCGCCGCGGATGCGGACACGGACGCTACCGAGTTTGCAAAGTTCGCGGGAAGGCTCGCCAATCAGCGTTCCCAATAGGGTTGCGGACCCCGTCGACTTGGTTGTTCGCGGCTTCCTGGTATTCTATGTCCCGTGATGTTGCGGAAGTCGTGGAAAGTTTTGAGCGGGGGGGCGGCCCTGGTGTTCGCCGTGGCGTGCGGACGCGAGGAGTTCCCCGAGATGGAGACGATGAGCTCCGCAGAGGGGAGCGACGCCTCCTCGAATGGCTCGGAGGAGGGGATTCCCTCGCTCGAGGACGAGGGCATCAGTGGCACGGACAGCTTCGGTTCGGAAGGCGGCAATAGCAGCAACGTGACCGCGGAGGGCGGCACGGGCTGCGCGGAGGTCAACGTCGACGTGCAGCGAACCACGCCCACGCTCATTCTCCTGGTCGATCAATCGAGCAGCATGACCGAGGACTTCCAGGGCCAGAACCGCTGGGACGCCGTGTACGAGACGTTGATGGCACCAGGCACCGGCGTGGTGGCGCAGCTCGAATCTTCGGTTCGGTTCGGCCTGACGCTCTACTCCAGCGAGAACGGCCTCGAGGGCGGGGAGTGTCCCATGCTGACGAACGTGGCCCCGGCGTTCGGCAATCTCGCCGCCATGGACCAGACCTTCACGAGCGCCGATCCGATCGACGAGACCCCCACGGGCGAGTCGCTCGCCGCGACGGCTCAAATGTTGGCCGCGTTCGATGCCGAGGGTCCCAAGGGCATCGTGCTCGCGACCGACGGCGAGCCGGACACCTGCGCCGAGCCCAATCCGCAGAACGGCCAGGACGAGTCGTTGGCGGCCGCCGAGGAAGCCTTTGAGATGGGCATCCGGACCTTCGTCATCAGCGTCGGCAACGAGGTGGGGGACGCGCATCTCCAAGACCTCGCCAACGTCGGGATGGGGCGGCCCCGCACGAGCAGCGACCCCGCACCGTTCTACAAGGCCCTCAACTCCGAGGAGCTGATCCGGGCGTTCGACGAGATCGTGGGAGGCTTCCTCCTGTGCGAATTCTCGATCGACGGCCAGGTCGATGCGAGCCGGGCCTGCGAAGGTTCCGTCTCCATCGATGGCCAGTCGCTGGACTGTGGCGCGGACTGGGAGGTCAACGGAAGCTCACTGCGCCTCATGGGCGAGGCCTGCGAGCTGCTGGGGGATGGGCTCGCGCACGCGGTCGAGGCCAAGTGGCCCTGCGGCGTCGTGGTCCCGATCCCGTAGTCCCGCCGATCTCACATCGCGGTTTCGGCCCCGGGCCTGGCAGCGCTACCCTGCCTGCCTCGCATGGGTACGCCGCACGCAATCACGCGCCGCTTCTACGCGGAGGACTTGGTCCGTCTGCGGCGGGCGGGAGAGCAGCGGCGCTACATCGCCTCGCAGCGCGCGGGGCGGGTCGATCCGAACCCGCATCAGATCGACGCGGTGATCTTCGCCCTGCATCGGCTCGCAGAAGGCGGTTGCATCCTCGCGGACGAGGTCGGTCTCGGAAAGACGATCGAAGCGGGCCTGGTGATGGCGCAGCTGCGTGCCGAGGGCGCGCAGCGGATCCTTCTCATCACCCCCAAACCGCTGCTCGGGCAGTGGCGTGAAGAGCTGTGGACGCTGTTTGGAATCGAGAGTCGCGAGGTCACGCGCGACGCTGGCCCGCTTGGGCCAGGGGTGTTCTTGGTGGGGCGTGAGTTCGCCGGCAGCGAGCCGGGATCGGCCATGTTGATCGAGAGCGGGCGCTTCGATCTGGCCATCATCGACGAAGCGCACGAGATCTTCGCGGGGATCTATCGCCGCTACGACCGGCGCGGAGGCATCGCCGCGCAGTCGCGCTACGCGAAGACGGCGGCGCGCGTCAAACAGGTCCTCACAGGCACGCCCGTCCTGCTGCTGACCGCGACGCCCATCCAGAACACGCTGACGGAGCTGTGGGGGCTCGTCCAGTACATCGAGCCCACGGGGACGCTGCTGGGCGACCTCCCGACGTTTCGCACGGTGTTCTGCGATGGCGACGACCGGCGCCTGCGTCCCGGCCAAGGTGAGGAGCTCCGGCGGCGCATCGCCTCGGTGTGCCAGCGAACCCTGCGGCGTCAGGCGCAGGAGTTCATGCAGCAGAAATTCGTCCGCCGCAGCGCCCGGCTGTTCACGTATGCGATGACGCGCAGCGAACAAGCGCTCTACGACGACGTCACCGCGTTCCTGATGGAGCCCGATCTGTGCGCGTTCGGGGGCGGCCACCGGCGGCTGCTCCTGCTGTCGTTCCACCGCCGCATGGCCTCCTCGACGCGCGCCCTCGCGGATAGCCTGGATGCCGTGCACGCTCGCCTGGAGCGTCGGCTGACGGGCAAGGACACGCAGACGCTCGCGATGTTTCGCGCGGACCTCGAAGACGAGGACGCGCAGGACGAGGCACCGCCGGATGCGGACGCGACCCCGACGGATCGCCTGCAGGACGAGATCCGTCGCGTCGCGCGGCTCGCCCAGCGCGCGCGTGCGCTGGGCGTCGATAGCAAGGCGGCGCAGCTCGTCGCCGCGGTCCGGATGGTGCTCGAGCGTGCGCAGGAAGGCCTCTCGCGCGCCAAGATCGTCATCTTCACCGAAGCGATCAGCACGCAGGACTATCTGGTGGAGGTCCTCACCCGGGAAGGGGTCGTGGGCCTGCAAGAGATCACGGTGTTCCGTGGGACCAACGTCGGCCCGCGCGTGGACCAGGCGGAAGCAGCATGGGCGGCCGAGATTGGCGCAAAGATTCCTCCGTCGTCTCGGCCCTCGGCCACCGTGGCCCGCAGGATGGCGCTCGTCCACGAGTTCGCCACCGCGACGAAGATCTTCATCGCCACGGAGGCCGGGGCCAAAGGCCTCAACCTCCAGTTCTGCGAGCACGTGATCAACTACGATCTCCCCTGGAACCCGCAGCGGATCGAGCAGCGCATCGGCCGTTGCCACCGTTACGGACAGACCCGGGACGTGACCGTCATCAACTTCATCGCGGCAGACAACGCCGCGGAGCAGCATACGTTCGAGATCTTGAGCCGAAAGCTCGAGCTGTTCGGCACGGTGCTCGACGCTTCGGACGTCGTCCTGCACGAGAGCCGACAGGGGAGCCCAGGGCACTTGCTCGGCGCGATCGGGGGTGACCTCGAGGCCCAGCTGCAGGATCTCTACGCCAACGCGAGCTCCGCCACCGGCCTCGCCGACGGGCTCGCGCGGTTGTCGGAGCGCCTCGGAGCGGAGCGCAGCGCGTTCGAGGACAACCACGCGCGCACTGCGGGGCTGATCGAGACCCGGTTCGACGAGACGGTGCGCACCGCCTTCCGTCGTCTGCACGAGGAGGTCCCGACGGAGCTCGCCCAGCTCGATCGCGATCTGGAGGGGGTGCTCCTGCGCTACCTGGACGCGAGCGGGCGCGGGCATCGGATCGAGCGCGGGCACGCCCACACCGTCGTCGACATCGACGCCGCGCCCCTCGAGACCGAGGCGAGCGACGCAGCGCGGGTGGTGGTGGGGGACGCAACGGCTGCGCCGCAGGCCGATCTCCTCCACCTTGGACATCGCCTGATCCGGGCCGCGCTGGACGAGGCGCGCAGGGCCACGCGTGGCCGATTCTTCGTCCAGATCCGCCTGCGCGATCTCCCGCCGGCGCCCGCCGCCCAGCTGCGCGCAGGTGCGGGCCGTTTCGTGCTGCTGCGGGTGAGCTACGGGGGCTACGAGTCCGCGGTCGAGCTCATCGTCGTCTCCGTGTGCGACGGCCAAGCCGAGCCCTTGCCCCCCGAGGTCGGCGCTGCGCTCGTGGTGGCACCCATGCTGGACGTGGCCGAGATCTCTCCGCAGGACGCGGACGACGCCCGCATGGGCGATGCGATCGACGAGGCGATCTTCGTGGCTCAAGGCGATGTCGACCATCGCGAACAGGTGCGTCTGGAAGCCGCGATCGACCGGATCGAGCGGCACATGGACGACAAGATCTCCGTGCTCTTGCGCTGGCGCGCCGAGCTGAGCGAGCGCCTGACCGAGGCGAGGCGGCGCCGCGACACCGCGACGGGGGCGTCCGCGCGAACGGAGGCCGAGCGCGAGTGCGCGGAGATCCAAGTCGAGATCGACGCCCGCGACGTGGAGATCGACCGGCTGCGCCGCAGAGACGATCCCGACTACGTGATGTGGTGCTCGAGAGCGCACGAACGACGCTACACTCCCCCGCGGTGGGAGACCCTCGTGGATGCGGAGTTTGAGCTCATATGACCGAGGAGGGCCCAGCTGACGTGGCGCTCAAGTTGCTCCACACGGCCGACTGGCACTTGGGCATGCGCTTTCCCGCATTTCGCGAGGAGGACCAGCTCGCGCTGACGCGCGCGCGCATGGCGGTCATCGATCGCATCTTCGGGCTCGCGCAGAGCAACCTCGTCGATGCGGTCCTTTGCGCGGGAGACTTGTTCGACGATCCCGCCCCCGAGGAGGCGTGGTGGCGAGGGCTGTTGGATCGGCTGTGCGCGTACGATTGGTCGCAGCGTCCGGTCTTCTTGCTCCCGGGCAATCACGACCCATTGACGAGCGCCTCGGTGTACGACCCACGCCACCCGTTTCGGCAGGGCCTCCCGCGGGGCGTCCATGTCGTCGATCGCGAGGACTTCTCGGCAGCGCTCGGCGCCGACGCAATCTTGCACGCGGTGCCATGCCGCAGTGTGGCCGGGCACTCCGGGCTCTGCGAGCAGATCCCCATGCGCGAGCCCGGCGATGAGCGCCTACGGATCGGCATGGTGCACGGGCAGACGGTGGATATCCCCGGCTTTCGCAACAACTTCCCGATCGCCGCGGATGCGGCCGAGCGCCGAGGCCTGGACTACCTCGCGATCGGGGACACCCACAGCTTTCGCGAGGTCGTGCCACAGGCGCGCTATCCCCTCGTGTACCCGAGCGCGCCGGAGCCCACGAAGTTCGGCGAAGAGGACTCCGGCTACGTTGCGCTCGTGTTTTTCCCCCGGGGTCGCCGGCGCGCGCTGATCCGGCGCGAGCGAGTGGCCCATTGGACGTGGGAGGAGCACGCGGTGAGCTCGCTCGACGCTCTGCGCAGCCTGGCTGCCCGCGACGACCTGCGTCGCTGTGTCATGCGCCTGCGGCTCGACCTGGGCGTCTCGCCGCCCGAGTTCGAGGAAGTGGAGGCGCTGCTGCGGGTCCTGCGGGGCACGGACGCCGTCCCGGGCCGCGTGGGGGTGATGCAGGTGGATCGCAGCGGTCTGCAGCTCGATACCCGCGATCTCGATGCGGTGTTCGGGGATTTGCCCGATGTGCTGACCGCCGCGGTGGAGCGTCTGCGCCAGCTGGAGCAGCTGCCCGGGGGCGAGCAGCGCGAGCAGGCCAAGCGGGCGCTCTACCACCTCTACACGCTCGTCAAGGAGCCTGCGTAGCGCATGAGAGTGCGGCGGCTCCAGGTCGCAGCGTTCGGGTGCATCGCCGAGGCGGAGGTGCACCTCGGGCCGGGACTCAACGTGCTCTACGGTCCCAACGACCTCGGCAAGACCACGCTCGCGAGCGCCCTGCGTGCCGTGCTGCTGCTCCAGCCGAACTCGGGCGCTGCCGCCGATTTCCGGTCCTGGCACGGAGATGCCGACCCGCAGGCCACCGCGGAGTTCGAGCACGACGGAAGGTTCTGGCAGGTGCGCAAGGTCTGGAGCGGATCCACCCGGCGCAGCGCGGAGCTCTCGAGCTCTCGCGACGGCGTCCATTTCACGCGCGAAGAAGAGGCGCGCGGCGTGGACGGACGTCTGCGAGAGCTGCTGGGCTGGGGGGTCGCTGCCCCGGGTGGGAAGGGGGGCGGACGGGGCCTGCCGCGCTCGTTCCTCGCGAGCGTCCTGCTGGGGGAGCAGGCGGTGCCGTACGCGGTGCTCGACACGAGTCTCCTCGAAGACTCCGAAGACAGCGCAAAGACCAAGCTCCGGCGCGCGCTCGAAGCGATGGCGGTCGATCCCCTCTACGAGCGCGTGCTCGCGAGCAGCCAGGAGAAGGTGAGCGAAGCCTTCACGGATGCCGGGCGACGCAAGCAAGGCAAGGACTCGCCCTTCCGCCGCATGACCGAGACGATCCGCGTCCGCCAAGAGGAGCTGGATCACTGGGGGAAGCGCGTCCACGAGGCGGACTCCGTCGAGGCGCGGCTCCAGGAGGTCGACGGGGAGTACACCCAGTGCGCGGCGCAGCGGGAGCAGGTGCTCGAGCGGGTCGAGGCGCTGCGCCGCGACGAACGACGGGCCAGCGCGCGCGCCGAGGTGCTCGCGCGCTGGCAAGCCGCGCACCAGGTGTTGCGCGAGCTCGAGCTGCTCAAAGAGACGATCGGCGCGCTCGAGACCGAGGTGCGGACGTTGGATGCGTCGCGCAAAGCGGTGGACGCCGCGCAACAGCGGGCGACCGAGGCCCATGCCGCTGCCGCGCAACAGGTCCACGAGGCTTCGGCGCAGTGCTCCACGGTCGCGTCGGGCGGTGATCCGGTCCAGCAGTTGTCGCGCAGCCGCTCCGAACAGCGGCGGACGGAGATGCTCGCGCGCCAACGCGAGCTCGAGGAGCTTGCCGCGGACGTGACCGCCTGCGATGCCTTCGCGGCGCAGGAGCAGCGCGCTGCGGCCGAGCTCGAGCGGATCGCGGCCGATCACGCGCGCATGACCGAAGCGTTGACGCAGGAGCAGGCTGCGCTCGTGCTCTGGCGCCAGGGGCTCGCGTGGCACCGGCTCCGCCAAGCGGAGGCCGCCGCAAGTGAAACGGAGCGCGCCGCGGGCCTCTGGGAGCAGGAACGCCGCGAGGCCGAGGCCGCGCGCGCGGACGCGGAGAAGCTTCGGGTGGAGCTCGCCGCTCGTCCGGTCCCGAGCCGCGACGTCGCCGTGCGACTGCGGGCGCTCGATCGTCGCTTGGAGTCCGCGAGGGCCGCGCTCGGTGGCGGCCTCGAGCTCCGGATCGCGCTGCTCCGAGCCTCCGATCCGCGGTTGCGCATCGATGGCGTGAGCGTTCCGTGCACGCCCGAGCTCACGGCCGAGGTGCAGCGCTCGTTCGAACTCGAGCTCCCCGGTGTGGGTTCCGTGCAGGTGCGTGCTGGCGAGCGCGAGGCCCGTGCCGCAGCCGACGCGGCCCAGCGCGCCTGGGCCGAGGAGGCGATGCCGGTCTTGCACGCCGCGGGCGTGGCCGATCTCGCGGCCCTCGAAATCGCGCTCGAGCAGGCCGAAAGCAAGCGACGAGACGCCGAGGGGCTGCAGACGCGGGCCGCCTTGATCCAGGCGCGCGCCGATGCACGCCTCGAGCTCCTCGCACAACGCGAGGCCCGCGAGCACGCTGCGGCGCAGCGCCGGAGCGAGCTTTCGGGGTGCGACCTCGGGGCGCTCGAGCGGCACCTGGGCGGCGCGTCGGAGGAACAGACGCGGGCGAGCGCCGAGGCGGCGGAGCGGCGGTGCGAGAGCTTGCGCAGCGCGCTCGAACGACGCGTCATCGATCGCACCCGCGTGGCGGCCGAGCACGAAGCGGCACGCCAGCAGCGCTTGCGACAAACCGAGCGCCTGCATGCGCGTCTGGGCGACCGCTCGGAGCGTCCGTCGGTGGCGCAGCTGCAGACCGAGCTCGAGGCCACGGCGGCGCGACTTCTGGAGCTCGAGCGTGAGCTCCAGAGCCTGGACGAGGCGCGCTCCGAGGCCGCCTTGCGTGCCCAGGCCGCGTTGGAGCGGACGGAGCGTCTCGAGGCGGCGGCCCGAGCCGAGCTGGCGGCTGCGCAGCGTCGCCTCGTGGAGCTCGATGCCGACCTCGCCACCCGCCGCGGCGCCCTCGCGGTCCACCGCAAACGGCTCGGAGACATCGACGCGATGGCGGCGGCCGAGGCGTTCGCCCGCGTGAGCGATGAGCTCGAGCGCTGCCCTGCACCGCTTGGCGAGGTCAGCCCGGAACTCCTCGCGGCGGCCGAGGAGGAGCTCCGTCGGGTGAGCGAACGCCTCGACGCCGTCGAACGAGAGCTTCGCAAGCAGCAGGGCGCCCTCCAGCAGATCGGCGGGCAAGTCGTGCGCGAGCGCTACACCACGGCGCGCGAAGTGTTCGACGCGGCGCTCCATCAGGAGTCCGAGCTCGAGCTCGAATACGAAGCCTGGCGTCTGCTCCATACGACGCTGCGGGAGGTCGAGAACGAAGAGGGCCGCCACCTCGGCCGCGCGCTCGCCCGACACGTCGGGGCGCGTCTCGAAGCGCTGACGGCGGGACGCTACAGCGGGATCGCCCTGGGCCCCGAGTTGCAGACGCGGGGCCTGCAGACCCGAGCCGGTCTCAAACCCGTCGCGGCGCTCTCGGAAGGCCTCAAGGAGCAGATCGCGACGCTCTTTCGGATCTCCGTCGCAGAGCACGTCCAGGGCACGCTGTTGCTCGACGATCACCTGGCCCAGACCGATCCCGCGCGGGTCGCATGGTTCCGCGAGCTCGTGGAGGTGGCCGCGCAGCGCATCCAGATCGTCTGGTTGACGTGTCGCCCCCTGGAGTACCTGGACAAGGACGCGCTCCCCCGGGAGACGGCCTGGCGCGACGTGAACGAACACATCCGCGTGGTGGACCTCAGCCGCGTCATCCGTCGCACCGCGACGTGACATGGTTTCGGCGGTCACACCGTGGCACTCCACGGTGTCCAACCTCGCATGCCCCCCATTTCTCCGTCCCCCCCACTCGAGGCGCTCGTCGCGGACGCGACCTCGGGAGACCGCGCGGCGCTCGAGCAGCTGCTGGAAGCGATCCGCCACGATCTCTACGGGATCGCGGTTCGGATGCTCTGGTGTCCCCACGACGCGGCCGACGCGACGCAGGAGATCCTGATCAAGGTCTTCACGTCGCTCGCCACGTTTCGCGGGGAAGCCGGGTTCCGGACGTGGGTTCACCGGATCGCCGTCAATCACCTGCTCAACGTCCGGCGGAGCCGTGTCGAGCGCGTCGCGGCCACGTCGTTCGAGGCGTTTGGCGAAGAGCTCGCTGCAGAGCCCCTCGCGCCGCCGCTCGAGCTCCCCGAGCCCGAACGTTCGCTGCTCGAGGCGGAGGTTCGCATCGGGTGCACCCAAGGGATGCTGCTCTGCCTCGATCGCGACCATCGCATCGCCTACGTCCTCGGCGAGATTCTGGGCTTCGATCATAGGGAGGCCGCCGATTGCCTGGAGATTCCAGCGGCGACGTTTCGCAAGCGCCTCTCACGTGCCCGCGCCCGCGTCGAGGCATTCGTCGGTCGGCACTGCGGGCTCGTGCGGACGGCGGCCGCGTGTCGTTGTGCGGAGCGCACCGGACACGTGGTCGCGCGTGGTTTCGTGGACCCTCGATCGCTACTGTTCGCGCGTCACCCCCAAAAGACCGTGCGCGACGCCGATGTCGGCGTGGTCGTGGAGGCGCTCCACGACCTCCGGTCCGCGGCGCAGCTCATGCGATCCCTGCCCGAGTACCGCGCCCCCGAAACGGTGGGCCTGCGCCCGCTGCTGGGTGAGCCGCGGGAAGAGGCGTGAGCTCGACCTCACGGACAGTCCATGACGATCCTCCACGCCGCCCCGTGGCGCCGCACCACGTCGGAGCTGCGGCCCGACTGTTCGACGAGGGTTCCATCCGGGGCCGTTCCGCGCATCGTCCAGCGGTTGATGACGAGTGCGAGGTCTCCCACGGTGAGGACCTCCTCGACGTGTGCGTCGAGTACGGGATCGAGCGCAAGCAGCTCTGCCAGCGCCGCGCGAATCTCCGCGGGCCCCCGTGCGATCCGGCCCTCGGACGGACGGAAGACGGCCTGCGGCTCGTACAAATCGACCAGTCCGTCGAGGTCGCGCTCGCGGACGCGGCGGCAGAAGTCCGCCATCAGCTCGGCGGGGGTGGATGCGGCTTGCGAAGTGTCGTTCATGGAAAGGTTGGACACACCCGTGCTCGCCGGTGTGACCGGGTAGAATCGATGGGTTGTCGGCTCGAGCTGCGATCGGAGTCCTCGAAGACGCGGCCGCGCGCGGGGATCACCACGCGGTGATCGTGGCGGCCGAGGCGTTCCTCGCCGAGCACGCAGGACACCCCTCGTGCGCGCGAGCGCTCTGGCTCACCGCGGTCGCTGCGCGCCAACGCGGAGACTCCGAGCGCGAACGAACGGCTCTTGGGGAGCTCGTGGGGCGGTACCCCCTCGATCCCCACGCCCGGGCGGCCCGCGATCGGCTCGCAGCGCCCGAGTCTTCGAGCACGACCGCGGCACGGCGTCCGGTGGATTCACGTCACGCGGACCCCTTCGTCGAGCCGCCCAGGCGTCACCCGAAGGCCGCAACTTGGGGCTTGATGGTCGCCCTTGGGATCGCGCTGTGTGGCGGGGTTGCGGCACTTGGGCTCTCGTCGTCGCGCGGTGAGGAGGTGCCTGCGGTCGTCGCGGCTCCGACCTCGCAGATCCCCGAGGTCCGCCCGAGCGACTCCGAGACCGGCGACGAGACCGGCGACGAGACCGGTGACGGTGGTGGGTCCGGGCCGATGACGGGCACGGGGGACGAGGGCCCTGCGGCCTGGGAAGAACGGCCGCCCGCGCCTCCGAATCCGCCGGCGCCCGAGGCCTTGCCCGTGCCGGCTCTCGCGACCCCTCCTGCGGCGGCGCCCCACGTCGCGTCACCGCCCGCTCCCGCGGAACCCACGCTTCCGGAGGATGCCGTCCGGGCACCCGCGTCTCGCTTGACGCGTGTCTTCCTCGCTCCCGATCGCGGCGCGCTCGAGCACCAGCTCTCTCGTGAAGCCAGGCGGGCGATCCAGCTCGGAAAGCGCCCGTTCGCGTTGCTGCGGGCGCGGTGGTGCCCGGCCTGTCAACGCGCCGAGGCAGCGCTGGCCCGACCCGAGGTCGAGCAAGCGCTCGGCGATGTCACCCTCGTTTGGGTCGACATCGATACGTGGCCCAAGCCCACCCGCGACAACCTGTTTCGCGTGGCGACCATCCCCTCGTTTTTCACGCTCAACGCCGCGGGGACGCCCACCTTGCGACAGTCGGGTGTCAAAAGCCACCGCCTGACGGACCTGGCGGCGGTGTTTCGCTGAGCAACGCGGGGATGGTGGACGGGAACGGTGTCAGCGCGCGTTTCCCAGGTCGAACGCTTCGGTCGGAGCAGGCGCGGCGTCTTCTTCGGCCGTCATGCGGTCCCAGTGAAACGTGCGCTCGAACGGCATCCGAGGCCGGCCGTCGCCGAGAAACTCGCCGTTGGCGAGGCGTACGAGCAGTTCTTTGGCGTCGTCGCGCTTTTGGTCGGGGCGGTGCTCCGAAAGCCATGCCGAGATCGCCGTGGTGCGTTCGGGGCCCAGCGTGGACCCGAGCTGCTCCAGCACCTGCGGCCAGGATCGCAAGGCGTAGTGCACGCGTCCGAGGGCGGCGAGCAGGGTCGAGGCCTCGTCGCTCGTGAGCATGCCCAGGGCGGTGAGCTCGAGCAACGCGACGCGAATGTTCACGAGCGCGACCGATGAGCCGCGATAGCCGCTGGTGGCATCGCCGTGTGTCACGGCGACTTCGTCGTCGGCCTCGATCACGCCGCGACGATAGAGTTCGAAGATCCGACCCGTGCCTGCCATGCCGCAAGGGAACAGCTCCGCGGCACGCAGGGCGCCCATGCTGGAGCAGCCCACCACGCCGATGCCCTGTGCCAACGCATGGACGATCTCTTTGTGCCACACGGCCGGCTGGTGGTGAAAAACGCCATCGATGATCGCGATGCACGCGGGACGCTCGCGGGTGGCCCGATAGACGTCGCCGAGGGCGACGGGTGGGCGGTAATCGGCGGTGAGCAGGGCCTCCGCGTCGCTGCGAGGCAGGCTCGGGCCCAAGAACACGACGATGCTCATAGATCCTCGCCCTCCTCCGCGGTGCCGGGGATCACGACCTTGGCCACGGCGAGGTCGAGCTCGGGCTTCCCGAGGTCCACGGCCAACACGTCCGGGAAGCCGCTCGCTTGCAGGAGCGCGAGCGCGTCGTCGAGGTCTGCGCAGAGGCCCTCGGCAGCCGAGCGGGGAGAGAACGCGACCTCGAGGGCGTCCTCGCAATCCGCCTGCAAGGCCGAGGCGCGGGCGGGGTCCTGGGCGATCTCGTACTCGCTGCGGGCCATGTCTTCGCGCGTGCCCGTGATGTACGTCAGGCGGCTCTGCAGGGCCTCGGTCGCGGCGCGCAGGAGGGCGACCTCGGCATCGGCGTGGGTTCCGTAGCCGTAGCCGACTCCGCCGCCCGTGAAGTCCGCTTGCTCGGGGGGATCCCAGACGATGCAGCAAAACGTGGGCAGCGCGATGGGACCCTCGACGACGAACGCTGCGAAGCGAACCCCGGCGGAACGGGTCGCGCGGAGGATCTCATGGTAGGCCTCGCTTTCGATCGTCTCGGGGTCGAGCCGCTGCAACGGCTCACCCGCATGACGCCACATGGCGCAGTTGTGGCGCTCGACGACCTCGTAGATCCCATGGAGGACGGCCTCGAGCAGGTTGTTGCCCGAGGCGAGTCCGTTGGATCCCACGTGGAAGGTGGGCGGCACGCGATAGAAGCCGACCATGTCGAGCGTGGCGAGCTCGTAGGGCAACCACGACCAGGCTCCTGCCCCCAGATGCCAAGCGGGGAGCCACGGGATCGCCTCGTTCTCCTCCAGCGGGCGACGGGCGGGCACGGCCGCGAGCAGGGCGTCCATCTCGAGGTCGGCCGCGGTCGTGTACAGGAGCGGGGTCTCGATCGTCTCCGCCGCCCAGCTCTCGAGGCTCTCCATCAAGGCCGAAACCTTGGCGCAAAGGGGTGTCGTGCCCTTGCCTTGGGAGACCGAGAGCGACCGCGAGAGCGGGCGATGGGCGACCCACACGGGCAGCCCGAGGACATCGAGCCCCGTGATGTCGGCGAGCCGCGTGATCCCTGCGCGCTCCCGCAGCGAGCTCGCGTGCGCGTAGGTGTCCGCGAGCGGGCGCGAGCGATGGGTTCCCTCGCGCACGGCCTTGCGATCTTCGAAGCTGCGATCGAACAGGAGCGCGGTCATTGGGGCACGGGTCGAGACGATAGCGCCGCGGCGCGGTCGGTGGTGGCCATTCTTCGGCTGTCGTTGCTACCCTACGTAGGCATGGTCCGCTCGCTGGGTATCTCGTGGGTCGCGTTCGCATTCGCGTGTGTTTCCGCCTCGCAGGGGGAGAGCCAGGCGACGCCTCCCCAGGCGGCAACTTCGGCAGCTCCCGCAACGGAGGAGCCCGCGACGGAGGAGCCCGCCGCCGGTGAGCCCCCGCAAACCGAGGCCTCGGCGGAGGAACCTCCGACCAAGGAGGCGCTCGACGAAGGCAGCGAACAAGATTGGCTCCGCGTCGGGGAAGCGACGGACGGCGTGACCGTGACGGCGGCGGACGTCGTGGATGGGCCGGCAGCCAAGGGAGCCACGCTCGTGCTTTCCTTCGACGGAGATGGGCCCGTACCGGCGACGCGCGCACGCCTCGAGAATCCGCGCCTGGTCGTCGTCGTGGTCGAGGGCATCCGTCACGTCCACGCCGATCTTCCGGTGGTCACCGGGGAAGGGTTCCGCGTGGTGGGTACCCCAAGACCGATCGGGCGCGGTCCCGTGAAGTCGATCGGTCGGGGGTTCTACGGCGACGACTCCGGGATCCGGATCGACGTCGAGCTCCGCGAGCTTGCCGGACTCGAGCTGATCGAAGGGACCAAGGGGCGTAAGGTCGAGCTGCGGTTCGGGCCCGTGGCCGACTGAGGGTCTCTGCGCGTCACTCCGCGCGGCGTTCGATGAGCCGTTTGAGGGTGTCGAGATAGAGTTCCACGGCGTGTTCGAGGGCGGCGGGTGACCTTGGGAACCCGCGCGCGAACAGGTCGCCATCCAAGATCCCCACGGTCGCGGACACGAGCGAAGCGAGCAGGTCGATCTCGAGGTCGGAGCGGACCGCGCCCGCGGCCTGCCCCGCAACGATGGCCGCTTTCATCCACCCGGCGAGGAGTCGCTCGAGCTCGTCGGTGAGGGGCGGGAGCTGACCGGAGCTCTGTGCCTGGAGGAAGGCACGCGTGAGCGCAACCACGCGAGGGTGGGCGTCCGCGAACCGCAGCGAAGTCTCGAACCACCCCCGCATCCCATCCCAATAGGCCTGCGGATCGGTTTCGATCTCCGGGGGCGGGATCGCGTCCATCGCGGCTTGGAGCTCACGCCGCAACACCTCGGCGAACAGGTCCGCCTTGCCCTCGAACGTGTAGTACGCGCTGCCCTTCGACAGACCGATGTCTTCGAGGATCTGATTGTACGAGGCGCCCTCGAAGCCATCGCGCGCAAAGGCGTTGGCCGCGATCTCGAGGAGCTCGCGTTGGCGCTCACTGGGAAGCCGATAGAAGCGGGGGCGCGGCATGGGGCGTCGGGGCCAAGGGTAGCGAGACCCGTCTCATCGCGCGACGCCGCCAGCCATGCCAGAGTCCCGCGGCCTTGTCGGCGTGGACGAGCTGATGCTGGGGGGAATCGGGGTCCCGCGGCAAGGACGTTCGCAGCAGGCGATGGTCGTCCACCTGGACCAGGCGCAGCTCGGCAGTGACCGAAAGTTCCGAGAGCAGCCGGCCAAGCCAAGACCATCGCGAGCGGACCGCATAGCGAAACGTGATCCACGTGTGGTGGTCGTCGATGGGGCAACACGCGACGAGCCCGATCGAGGAGGGCGAGCTCCGCTGGCCGAGGCCAATGGCGAGCAGGCTCGGTGGTGCGATGTCCATGATGAAGTTCCAACCGCTCGCGCCAGGCGCGTCGCGGCGAATCACGCCCTCGCTGCGCAAGATCCCCGCAGCGTCGAAGTGGGCGTCATACGGGTCGAGCCGGGTCAGACTGTTGGGGATGACCCGTCGATGGGCGAAGGCGAGGTGGTGGATGTCCACCATGCCCTCGATGACTCGAGACAGCGGGACATCCCACTGGAGCTCGCGCGAAGCGACCTCGCGCGTGTCCTCCGGTAGGCCTTCGATCCAAGGACGCGTGGGGGTGGCTTCGTCCCCGGCGAACAACCAGAGCAAGCCGTGCTCTTCGACGACCATGCGGGTCTGGAGGCGCAGCTTCGGTGGAATGCGAGCGTCTCGCCCTTCGCACGGGATTGCGGTGCACGTGCCGTCTGCGGCATAGCGGAACCCGTGGTACGGGCATTCGAGCTCGCCCCCTGCGACGCGCCCGAGCGAAAGGTCTGCCCCGCGGTGCGGGCACCCACGGTGGGCGGCCCTCGCCACGCCGTCGGCGTCGCGCCACAGCACCAGGTCCTCACCCAGCCGCCGGACGCCGACTGGGCGCCGTGAGCGCAATCGCGAAGACCGATAGATGGGGTACCACTGGAGCGGAATGAGCTCGGTCACGCGATGGATTGTACCGCTGGTACAGAGTCTGTCTAGACCGGTGGTCTAATTTTTCTCGGGGCGCGCTCCGCCCGACGCGGGTCGGCGTCCTCGCGAAGTCCCTCGCGGGCGACTCGCTACTTCAAGGTGTCGACGCGGAGCTGACCGTTCGATTGGAAATCGGCCTGCTTGGCGCGCGCTTCTTTGAGGCCGCTCGTTCGCAGCACCCACATGCGACGCGTCGCGACGACGTCCTCGTTTTGGCGAGCGTGCACCTCGATGAGGTTGTTGCCGGGCGTGAGCGGGATCTCGGCCGCGAACTCGAGGCGGCCCGACGTTGGGTTCGGGTTCGCTTGATAGAACGCCTTCTGACCCTGCTCGAACAGGTTCCGCGACGGATTGCTCACGATCACGAAGACGTCCCGCAGGGCTTCGTCATCGACGGCGACGCCGCTCAGGTTGATCGAGACGTCGTCGGTTTGGGTGACGGTCCCGAGCAAGGTGACGCGGGGAGGGGACACCTCGAACGCGACGTCTGCATCGCCCGCTTTGGAGACCGCGCGCTCGGTCTTCTTGAACGCGGAGGCCTTGGCGAACCCGATGGGCGCGCTCGGCAGTTCGACACGGAGCCACTCGCCGAGCTTGGCGGTCGCGTGGAAGCGTGTGCCCGGCTCTGCGTGCGCGAGGAGGTGCTGGCCTCCATCCACCGGAGACGCATAGAACGCGATCTTCTGGGTGACCTCGACGCCTTCGCTGATCCGCTCGAGCTCCGCCTTGGACTGGCGAATCGGGAACACGATCTTCTCCGAGAGCGCCTCGGCGATCTTGTTGTCGGAGACGGTGAGCTGGAGCTGCGCGACCTCGTCTTCGGGCTCGCCCCGAACCTCGAGATCGAGCTCGGCGACGCGGGTGTCCCCCGGCTGCATCTCTTTGAGGCGCTCGCGGCCCGTGTGCAGGAAGACGGCTTCGCCGACGAGGTTGCGGAGCGTGACCCACGTGTCGAGTGCAGGACCCTCGCCCTGGTTGGTGACCTGCACGCGGAGGCGCACCCGCTCGCCCATGTCGAGCGCACCGTCGCCGTTGCCGACGATGTCCTTCCCGAGCTTGGGATCGTCGATGATCTGGTACCCGTAGGCGAACTGCGGCCGGAGCAGGCCCTCCGCGGAGATATCGACGGAGGTGAGCGAGCCGTCCGCGAGCTTGGCCCCGTGTTGCTCGAACAGATGGAAATCGATGCGATCCGTGCGGGACAGCTCGTGCTCGGACACGGAGAGCTTGAGGTCGTACGACTTGGACTCTCCGGGTTGGATCCGCCCGAACAAGAGCTCGCGCTCGTCGAAATAGCGGTAGTCGCTGTCCGTGATCGCGCGCACCTGGAATGCGGGGGCGGTCCCGACGTTCGTGACCGTCACGGTGACGCGGCCGTTTTCTCCGCCCTTGATCACGTTGGCCGCCTTGTCGCTCTTGACGCTCACGTGCAGGCTCGCGGTGAGAGGGGCGACCGGTGCGGGTCCCGGATTCCAGTCGATCTGCTTGCCCTTGAGCGAGTCCGCGATGCGGCGCTGCTCGCCTTCGGCCGCCTTGGACACGAAGCCCTGGAGCTGCTCGAGCATCGCGTCCCGGGTCGCGCCGGGGGCCCACAGCACGAGGTCCCGCGCGATGCGGACCTCGGGGTCCTCGAGCAGCATCGCGCTGCGCTTGGATGCAGAGTCTTGGTCGCGCTTGGGCGAGGCGTCGCTCTGGTCGCCGTCCTCGCCCGAGTCCACCGAGCCCTGATCGAGGAAGTAGAGCGGACCGAACGCGGTGTCTTGCGCCTTGGCGGTCTCCGACTCGAGGTGTGCCGTGAGCGACTCTTCGCGCAGGAGATCGAAGCGACCGCGGCCGAAATAGGCGATGTGTTCCTCACCGATCCAAACGGGGATCGTCTCCAAGTCGGGCGCGACGCCCACGGATTGGATGGAGATGTCCCCCGGCGTCAGGTATTGCGCGATGGTGAGCTTGAGCGCGAGCTCCGTATCGCTCACCTTGCGCTCGTGCAGCACTTGGACCGAGCCTTTGCCGAACGTGCGGCGGCCCAAGACGACGGCGCGTCCGAGGTTGCGCAGCGCGCCCGCGACGATCTCCGAGGCGCTCGCAGACGCCTGATCGACGAGGACGACGAGCGGCTTCTCGACGAAGTCGTAGTGTTCCGTGGCGCGGCTCACCTCCTCCGGTGAGGTCACGCCCACGGTCGATACGATGGTGCCCGAGCTCAAGAAGGCGTCTGCGACCTCGACCGCGGCGGTGAGCAACCCGCCGGGGTTGTCGCGCAGGTCGAGGACCACGCCCACGACGCCCGCTTTCTCGAACTCGTCGAGCTTGGCGCGGAGCTCCCGACCGGTGGTTTGGGCGAAGTTGCGGGGGATCTGGACGAGCCCGACCTTGCGTTCGCTACCGGAGGCGTCCTTCTCGATCAGGATGTCGCCGATGACGCTGTCGAGCTTGATCGTCGCGCGCGTGATGTCGAGCTTCTTGGGGGCGTTCAAGCCGTCGCGGAGCACATAGACGGCGACCGTGGTGCCCGGGGCGCCTCGGAGGCGTCCCACGGCCTCGTTGAGGTTCATGGTGACGGTGGACTCGGCGTCGATCTGGACGATGCGATCGCCCGCCTGCATGTCGACCGTGGACGCAGGGTTGCCATCGATCACCCGGATCACGGTGATGGCGCCGTCGCGCATCCCGACCTCGATCCCGAGCCCACCAAAGCTCCCCTTGGTGCTCGCCTTCATGTCGGCGAAGTCGTCGGGGCGCAGGAGGTTCGTATGCGGGTCGAGCGTCGAGAGCACTCCGGCGACGATGGCGTATTCCGCCTGGCGTTGTTCTTCCTCCGAGAGGTCGGCGTGCGTGGAGACGAACCGAAAGACCTCGCGCACATGCGGACCGACGGCCCACAGCGCCTCGATATCGCCGATTTGGTACTCTTCTTCGTGGGTACCCACACGGACCCGCACCCGCTCCTCGTTGGCGGTGGGCTCCACGAGCACCTCCGCGATCGAGTTCTCCAGCGCTTCCAGCCCCGCGAGGGTCATTTTTCGCGGGTCGATGCGATCGGGCGCGACGTAGTACTTGGAAACGTTCCAAAGGGCCCAATCCAGCACGCGCAGCTCCGTGGCCTCGGGCGGGGGGACCAGCCGCGAGTGCTTGCGGGCGGGCGAATGTTGGGCCTGGGCCTCCGTGTCCCCGGCCGCCGTGAGGCCGACCGCGACGAGCAGCGAACCGAAGACGATCGCCGGGGTAGAGAATCTGGACACCACGCCGGCCCGCGATCGTGACGCGTTCGCAAAATTCACAGCTTGGATTCTAGCGTTGGCGCGTCCTCGGGGCCACCGGAGCGGAATCCCCGCGTCAGGTTCGAAAGGTCACGGTGTATCGTTGGGCAAGGCCCGCGGGCGTAGACTCCGCGACACGAGCATGGCACCACCGGCGAGAGGTAAGAGCGAACGCGCGGCGATCGACGTCGAGGTCCTCCCGAAGACCGCAGCCCTGGAGGAACGGGATCGCAGCGCGGAAGATCGCGAAACCGAGGCGGAGGAGCTCGGGGAAGCGGAAAGCGACGCCCTGCGCGAGGTCCACGTCAGCGACGAGGACCTCGATGTCATCGAACGCGACCTCGCCCGGGCCCTCCGGCGCACCGAGGGCGCGGCGCCACAAGGATCCACGGCGCTCGCCCGGCGCGACCCCATGGCCGCCTACATGGCGGAAGTCCGCCGCCACCCTTTGTTGACCCGGGACGAGGAATACGACCTCGCGGTGCGATGGGTCGAAGAAGGCGACAAAGAGGCAGGTCGACGCCTCGTGACCTCGAACCTCCGGCTCGTCGTCAAAATTGCCCACGAGTATCGGAGGGCGTACCAAAATCTGCTCGACTTGGTGCAAGAGGGCAATGTCGGGCTCGTCAAGGCCGTCCAGAAGTTCGATCCGTACCGCGGCGTGAAGCTCTCCACCTACTCGGGGTGGTGGATCCGCGCGTACATCCTGAAGTACATCCTCAACAACTGGCGGCTGGTCAAGATCGGGACTACCCAGAACCAGCGCAAGCTGTTCTTCAACCTCCGCAAGCAACGTGAACGCCTCGTGGCCGCGGGCATCGACCCCACCCCCGAGCGGATCGCCAAGGAGCTCGATGTCACGACCAAGGAGGTCGTCGAGATGGAGCGGCGGATGGCCGCGCCGGACCTTTCGCTCGATGCCCCGCTCGGAAGCGACGACGGCGATGGTTCGCGTACCCGGCTCGATCTGATCGAGGACGACCTCGCCGACCCGGAGGACAGCGTCGATGCGGCCGAGTTCAAGGACCTCCTGGGCGCGAAGCTACGCCGTTTCGGCGCCGACCTCGATGGGCGCGAGCTCGAGATCTTTACGGATCGCCTGATGGCCGACGATCCCGTGACGCTTCAGGACCTCGGCGACCGCTGGAGCGTGAGCCGAGAACGCGCACGCCAGATCGAGAAGCGCCTGATCTTGCGCCTTCGGAAGTATCTCCAAGAAGAGCTGGGCGATGCCGTCGAGATCGCCTTGGGGGTCGAATGAGCGCAGGATCGGGGCGCCTCGTCCTCGTCGGTACGCCGCTTGGCAACCGCGAAGATCTGAGCCCGCGTGCGCGGCGACTGATCCTCGAGGCCGACCTGCTGTTCTGCGAGGACACGCGGTCCGTCGTGCGCTTGCTCGGATCCGAGGAAGACCTGCCGCCGCGCCACAGCTGCTTTGCCGCCAACGAACGCGCGCGGGTCCCCCGCTTGCTCGAGTGCTTGGCCGAAGGCCAGACCGTGGTGTTCGTGAGCGAAGCGGGGATGCCCGTGTGGAGCGACCCCGGGCGCGAACTCGTCGAGGCCGCGATCGCGGGCGGGTACACCGTCGATGTCGTGCCTGGGCCCACGGCGGCGGCCACCGCCTTGTGTCACAGCGGTTTCTCGTCCAAGGGCGCGCGCTTCGTGGGCTTTCCCCCGCGCGATGGCGTCGACCGTGCGGAGTTCCTCGCGGCCATCGTCGCGGACACGGCACCCTCCATCGTCTACGAGGCCGGCAATCGCACGCCCGCGTTCCTGCGCGACCTCGCCGCGCGGGTCGAGAGCCCCGATACGCGCAAGGCCATCGTCGCGCGCGAGCTCACCAAGCTCCACCAAGAGGTCCTGCGCGGCACGATCGCCGAACTCGAAGCACGCGTGGACGAGAGCCTTCGTGGCGAGGTGACGCTCGTCATCGAAGGCCGCCTCGAGCCGCTCGCGGACCCCGGGCAAACCGCCGCACGGGCCGTGCTCGAGGTCATGCTGGATCGCTCGCTCAAACCGCGACCCCGCGCGAAGCGACTCGCGGAGCTCACGGGACTCGAAGCCAACGCGATCTACACCCGCCTGATGGATTCCTCGGACGACTAGGCTCGACCGGTCGGGGCACTAGGCTAGAAGAGGATGAGCAGCCGCAGGTACGCGTCGATGCTCAGCACGTCGCCGACGGCGTAGCGGTTCCCCGGAGCATCGACGACGCCGCGGTAGAGCGGGTTCACCTCGGTCGTCCCGGGCTCCACCACGCGGTCGTCCGCTCCACTCCCGCTGGCGTCGCCGTGGGGTGTGAACGTGACGAAGTGCGAGCTATCCCCGACCACACGCACCCCGAGGTTCACCATCGTGTGGCGCCCGAGGTCGAGGTTCACCGCGCCGTGAAAGGTGAAGCTCGCGTAGTCCTGGATGTCGGTGATGCCCTCGAACTTGCGACAGCTCGCGCCGCCGGCCTCGAGCGCGGCGGGGTCGCCAGGATTGACGCGCGCGTAGGCGAGCGCGGCTTCGCGATCGCAATAGTCCGGGTCGATGGGGTTGCCGCTCGCGTCCACGGCCTGGCTCGTCGGGTCGTTGGAGCCGACCATGGCGGGGCTGTCGGCGAGCAGCTCCCAGATCTCGCTGTAGCCGCGTCCTCCGTAGTGCAGATCGGCACCGGCCGCGAGGAGCACCCCGACTTTGAGGTGCTTGGCGCGTCGCTCGAACGGGATGATCTCGACGCCCATCGTGGCGCCGGCCGAAGATTGCGGGAGCACCTTGTCTTGCGCGCCGTCGTCGCGAAAGTTCTGGAACTTCGTGCCCGCGGCCCGCAGCGACTGACGCCAGTAGGCGGTGAAGAACGGATCGAGGAAGAGATAGCGCCGGCTGAGCGAGGTCCAAAGCCCGAGCTCGTGGATCCCGCGACCCACGCGGCGATTGCCCTCGGGCACGTCGCGTTCGAGGTTGCGGCTGAAGGTCATGGGGCGGCCGACGGCGAACCGACCCTCGAAACCAACGAGCCACATCGGAAAATGGGGCCGCTTGCGTTGATTGAGGATCCCGTACTTGAGGCCGACGTGGAGTTGATCCAGGCCGCGACGTGTGGGTCCGGCGAAGATCTGCTCGGTTCCTGGCCCGGTGAAGGTGCCGAACGGATCCTGGCCGCGCGCATCGATGCCGTCCCGAGGGATGATCTCGTCGCGGATCGTCGTGCTGTTCGCCTTGTTGACGCACGTGGCCGCGGCGGCGGGGGGAACGTCGCTGCCGTAGACGCAGTCGTCCGCGCTCTGATCGAATCCGTACGTGCGGTTGTCGGAGACGACGATGGGTAGGGCTGCGTAGAGGGCGAGGTCGTTCCAGAGGCCAACCTCGAGCTGCGGGGTCAGCGTGTGGCGGTGGTGCTGGTAGATGAGGTCTTTGACGAGCTGGCTCTCCGCTCCGGTCGTGCGGCTCCATTCGCGGAGAATGGAGGCGCGCTTGTACTCGTAGTCGTAGGTGACCCCGAAGAAGATGTCGAAGCGATTGCCTTCTTCGAAGGCGGTCGCGACCCGGGTGACCTCTGCAGCCCGCGCGGTGGGGGCCACCAAAGCCGCCGCTGCGGTGAGGATCAGTCGGACGAGGGGCTTCCGCATGCGAAGAGGGTCGGCCAGACGCGGCGCGGGTTGCGACGCTACCAGCGCACTCTTGGATCGTCAAATCCCGAAGGAGGCGCTTGGTCTCGCACGTGACGAAGCCGTCGCCGATGGGACGCCGTGGCGGTCGGACCTGAGGCGGAGAGTTTGCCCATGGTCCGCAAGAACGTGACGCGAACCCTCAATCCTCCCGTCGCCGTCCGGCGTCGTGAGGGTTCGAGAGCCGCCGGGCGCATGAGGAGTCGAAGATGTCCAAACCTTGGTCGAAAATCCTATCGCGGGTCGAAGACCCGACAACCGCACTCAACCGCCGCCATTTCATGAAGGGGGGCACGGTCGGGGCTGCCAGCATCGCCTTCGGGGCGATGGCGTCCAAGCCTGCGGCCGCGGGCTGGGGTGGCTTCGGCGGTGGCTATGGGCCGCTCTCGCCGAAACGAGATCGCTCCACGGGTCTCTATCTGCTCGCGCTCCCGGACGGGTTCGAATACATGTCGTTCGGTTGGACCGGGCAGACCATGGACGATGGTCGCCCGACCCCCACGGACCACGACGGAATGGCCGTCGTCGCGCGTAAGGGCCGCTACGTCGTGCTCGTGCGCAACCACGAGCTGAGCGCGGGTACGGGCAACCCGTGCCTCGTCGAAGGGGGGATCTACAACCCCGCGGAGTACGGCGGCACGACCAACCTTGTGTTCGACCAGGTCGCCAAGCAGTTCGTGGGTTCGTGGACCAGCCTCGGCGGCACGATTCGGAACTGCGCTGGGGGCCCCACCCCGTGGGCGAGCTGGATCTCGTGCGAGGAGACCTTCCATGCCTGGAACGGTCGCGCCGATGGCTATAACCACGGGTACATCTTCGATGTCCCGGGCTTCGGCGTGAGCGACGGGCAACCGATCCGTTCCGCCGGTCGTTTCAGCCACGAGGCCGTCGCCGTCGACCCGCGCACCGGCATCGTCTACGAGACCGAAGACGAGGGCCGCAGCGCCTTCTACCGCTACATCCCGCCGTCGGCCGCGACGACGCGCCTCGTCGACGGCGGTCGTCTCGAAGCCCTCGTGGTCGTCGGTGCCCCCCGGATGGATCTCCGCGGCGGTTTCGACGTCGGCGACACGTTCTCGGTCACGTGGCAGGAAGTCGGCGATCCCGAGGGCATGTCCGGCCGCGCGTTCGATTCGGCACCCGACGCGGCGGTGTTCGAGCGCGGCGAGGGATGCTGGTACGACTCGGGGCTGATCTATTTCGTCTCCACGAGCGGCGGGGCGGCGAGTCTCGGCCAGATTTGGGTCTACGATCCAGAGGCGCTCACCGTGAGCCTCCTGTTCGAGGCGCGCACCTCGGACGAGGTCGACAGCCCCGACAACCTTTGCGTCAGCCCCCGCGGCGGCATCGTGATGTGCGAAGACGGGGACTCGGATCCCCAGCGCCTCGTGGGCCTGAGCCTCGCCGGCGAGACCTTTGACCTTGCGCAGAACCTCATCGACCTCGCGCCGGGCGACCTCGAGATCATCGACAGCGTGTTCCCAGGAACGGCGGCGAACTTCTGGGACGATGCGGTGGACGTCTACACGGGCCAGGAGTGGGCCGGTGCGACGTTCCATGGCTACTGGCTGTTCGCCAACATCCAGACGCCGGGCGTGACGTTCGCGATCACCGGCCCATGGTGGAGGGGCGCGCTCTAGGAACGCTGGGTCCACGCAGGACGGTTCCCGTCGCGTGGCGGGTTCCGCTCCCCGGCTCGCTCCGTCTCGAGCGCGGTGAGGGTGTTCCGCGCTTTGGGACTGCGGTATGAACTCCGGATGACCGCATCGGAGTCCGGCCGTCCCAAGGCGCGCGCACTCGTCACGGGCGCGAGCCGTGGGATCGGAGCCGCAATCGCCCGCAAGCTCGCTTCCGATGGGTTCTGCGTGATCGTGAATTACGTCAAGCGGGCCGACGCCGCGGAGGCCGTGCAGCGCGACATCGAGGCCGCTGGCGGCGAAGCGGTGTTGTGCCCCTTCGACATCGCCGATCGGGCGAGCACCACCACGGCCATCGAACATCTGCTGGGCAGCGATCCCCGTCCGATCCACGTCCTCGTGAACAACGCGGGCGTCGTGCGCGATGCTGCGTTCCCGGCGATGACGACCGATCAGTGGGAGTGCGTGACGCGGACCACCCTCGACGGCTTCTACAACGTCACGTGGCCGCTCGTGATGCCGATGGTCCGCCAGCGCTACGGCAGGATCATCAACATGTCGTCGATAAGCGCCCTGAACGGCAACAAGGGCCAGGTGAACTACGCCGCGGCCAAGGCGGGGATCATCGGCGCCACCAAGTCGCTCGCCATCGAGCTCGCCAAGCGCAAGATCACGGTGAACGCGGTCGCCCCGGGCCTCATCGATACCGAGATGATCGCGGACGTTCCGGAGTTCGTCCTGCAGCGCATCCCGATGCAACGGGTGGGGCGCCCCGAGGAAGTCGCGGCGCTCGTCGGGTTCTTGGCGAGCCCGGCCGCGAGCTACATCACGGGACAGGTGATCGCGATCGACGGAGGATTTCAGTGAGCACGCACCAGTACGAGGTCATCGTCATCGGGTCGGGGCCTGCAGGGGCCGCGACGGCGGGGCTTCTCGCCCGGCAGGGGCACGACGTGCTGCTGCTCGAGCGGGAGGCGTTTCCGCGGTTCCACATCGGCGAGTCGCTGCTGCCCGTGAGCGTCCCGGTGCTCGAGGACCTCGGGGTGGAGCCGGATCCAAGCTGCTTCTTGTTCAAGAAGGGCGCGGAGTTCGTGGACGAGAACTCTGGAGCGCGCCGCACCTTCGATTTCGAGGAAGCCCTCGACGGCCCGCCTCGTTATGCCTGGCAGGTCGAGCGGGCGGGCTTCGACGCTCGGCTGCGTGCGCGCGCCCTCGAGCTCGGGGCGAAACCCCTCGCCGGCAAGGTGATGAGCGTGGAGTTCGAGCCCGAGCGCGCGTGGGTCCGCACCCGCGACGCGGAACTCCATGCCCGGTACGTGGTCGATGCGACGGGTCAAAACCGGCTCCTCGCGCGCAAGTTCGAGACGGCGGAGCCGATCCTCCATTTCGGGCGCACGGCAGCGTTCGTGCACTACGACGGCCTTAGCGATGCGGCGTGGGAGGAGATCGGACCTGGGCACGAGATCCGCGTCATGATCGCGCGACAGGGGTGGGGGTGGGTGATCCCCCTGCCTGGGCGCCGGCTCAGCGTCGGGCTCGTGTGCCGCGAAGGCGAGATCGCTGCGCAAGTCTGCGCACAGTACGTGAGCGAGTCTCCTCTCATCGCGCGCTGGACGAAAGGCGCCGTGGCTTCGGAGATGCGGGTCGAACGCAACTTCAGCTTCCGGAACCTCAGGCCCTGCGGACCGCGCTACGCGTGCGTGGGGGATGCGGCCTGCTTCCTCGATCCCGTGTTCTCTTCCGGAGTATCGCTGGCGCTCGTGGGTGCACGGCACCTCGCGCAGACGCTGAGTCCAGCGCTCGCGGCCGGCCAAGAGAGCGCGCCCGAGCTGATGCAATCACACCATGCGTGGATGGACTCAGGAATCGATGTGTTCGCCGCGATGATCGATCGCTTCTACAACACGAAATTCATCGAGAACGTGTTGTTCGGGCCGCAGGGGTGGGGGGAGGTCGCGCGGCAGATCGTGAGCGTGCTCGCGGGTGATGTGTGGCGTACCGACAGCGGGTTTGCTCGGAGCCTCGTGGAGGGGCGCCGGCGCCGGAGTTCCGGCCCACGTGAGCCATAAGGAGGATTGTGGCTCGCCTTCAATCTGGACTACAGTCACGCGATCCATGCCCTCCGCACCCATTCCGATTACCGGATACAGCGTGTGCAATGCCCTGGGCCCCGATCGGCGCGCAGTAGCGGAGGGGTTGCTCGCCGCTCGCAGCGGTCTTGGGCCGGCTCCGTTTCCTTTGCCGTTCCCCGCCATGGTTGGGGCGATGGGGTTCCCCTTGCCGGAGCTCGCCAGCGCGTACGGCCCCTGGGCGAACCGCGCGACGCGGATCGCTTATCAGCTCGTGCTGGGACTGCAGGCGGAGCTCGAGCGTGCGCGGGCGCGGTGGCAGCCCGATCGCATCGGGCTCGTCCTCGGCACGAGCACGTCCGGGGCGGAAGCCACGGAGGAGGCGTTCCGCCACTATCTGGCGACGGGCGAGCTCCCGTCGGCCTACGACTTCCGCAAGCAACACACGTTCGGAGCGTTGGCGGACGTCGTGCGGCGTCTGTGCGGTCTGCGTGGTCCGACCTGGGTGGTCTCCACCACGTGTACCTCGAGCGCCAAGCCGTTTGGGTCGGCAGCACGCCTCATCCAGGCCGGGATCCTCGACGCGGTGGTCGTGGGCGGCGTCGACACGCTGTGTTCGATGACGCTCCACGGATTCCAAGCCTTGGGGGCGTTGTCACCCACCGTATGTCGCCCATTCAGCCGCGAGCGCAAAGGGATCACGATCGGGGAGGGCGGCGCCATGGTGCTGCTCGAGCGCACCGGTGAAGGGCCCGCCTTGCTCGAGGCCGTAGGCGAGAGTTCGGACGCGTATCACATCAGCGCTCCGCACCCCGAGGGCCTGGGTGCTCGCCTCGCGATGCAGCGCGCGCTCGCCAACGCCGGGTGTGCCGCTTCGCAGGTCGATCACGTCAATGCGCACGGTACGGGGACGCACCTCAACGATGCCGCCGAAGGGCGGGCGATCGAGGAGGTGCTCGGACGGGACGTCCCGGTCGTCTCGACCAAGGGGTACACCGGCCATACCCTGGGAGGCGCGGGTGCCATCGAATGCGCGCTCGCCCTCATCTGCCTCGAAGAGCAGTTCGTGCCGGCTTCGCTCGGCGTCGAGCCCATCGATCCCGCGCTTCGTATCTCCGTGCCGGCGACGGGGCGTCCCGCGCGGATCCGCCGGGTGCTCAGCAACTCGTTTGCGTTCGGCGGCAGCAACGTTTCGTTGCTCTTGAGGTGTGCATGAGCGCGCCGTCGCAGGAGGTCCTGCCTTGGATCGTGACCGGAGTCGGCCTCTGGCTGCCCGGCGTCGCCGATCATCGCGCGTGGCGAGCGGGGGCCCGTGGCTGCCCACAGGACGAAGCGCCGCCCCCCGAGGGCGCGCTGCTCGATCGTCGTACGCGGAGACGCTCGAGCGGCCTGTGCCGCGCGCTCGCCGATGCCTTCGCCGATGCGGCGCTCTCCGCCGACGTCCCGCTCGCCTCGGTGTCCTCGGTATTCGGTTCCTCGCTCGGTGAGGTCTCGACCATGCTCACGGTGCTCGAGCAGCTCACCCGCGGAGAGGACCTCTCGCCCATGCATTTCGCGACGAGCGTGCACAACACGGCGTCGGGCATGGTCTCGATCTCCAACGTCAATCGCGGGTTCACCACGGCGCTCTCGGCCGATTTCGACACCGTGGGTGCGGCCCTCTGTGAAGCCTCCGGTTTGCTCGCGGCGCACGGCGAACCGGTCGTCGTGGTCTGCGCGGACGAGCGTTCACCCGAGCGCTTCGTGGCCGAGGAGTTCGCGTTCGACATGCTCGCCGCGGCGATCGTGCTCGAGCCCAAGCAGCCGGGGCGGCCTGCGCTCGCTCGGATCGGTGTGCCGAGTCTCCGAACCGAGGCGCCTCGCGTGCCCGTGGCTCCGTTGTCGCCGCGATTGGCTCGCAACCCGCAGGTCGGCCTCGTGGACCTCGTCGGGGCGATCTTGGCAGGTTCGTGGGGGGACGTGGCCCTCGACCGGGGCCTTGGGCACGGGTGGGGCGTCCGCGTGGAGAGCCCGGACTCGTGACCACGTTTCCACCGATCACGGATCTCCTCCCCCACGGACCTCCGTTGCGCATGCTCGAGGCGTTGCAGGCGTTCGCGCCCGGGACGGCGACGTGCAGCATGGTCGTGCGCGAGGAGACGCCGTTCGTTGCGGGGGGGCGTTTGGCCACGGTCACGACGCTCGAGATCATGGCGCAAGCGGTGGCTGCGTGTCTGGGCTACGAGGCGTTCCTCCAAGGCGCGGGGATCCGGGTGGGGATGCTGGTCGGTGTCCGCACGATGCAGCTGCACATGCCATGGCTTTCGGTCGGAGACCGGCTCGAGATCACGGTGACGCGCACGCGCGGGACGGACGAAGTCAGCACGTTCGAGGGCACGACGCATTGCGAAGGTCGGCTCGCATCCGAGGCCTCGATGACGCTCTTTCACGCGCAGAAGCCCCCCGATTGACTCGCCACAACCCGTGAACAGCTGTCCCTAGCGAACACGCGCGCTCGAACCTCCCGTCGCGTGGCGCTGAGCAACGGTGCTAACGTGGGAACCATGTCCATACTCGATGTGCGCGTGGTCGTGATGTTGAGCTCAGCGACCGTGCTGGGGCTCGCGAGCTGCTTCGATCCCGAGCCCAAGCAGAAGGCGGATACCGAAGGCGAGACTGCGGAGGACGAAACGTCGAACGCGTCCTCGGCCTCCGACGGCGCCGGCTCGGCGACGAGCATCCCCGAGACGTGCGGCAACGATGCGCTCGATCCCAGCGAGGAATGCGACGATGGCAACGCCGCCGACGACGACGAGTGCCTCTCCAACTGTCGCCGAGCGCGTTGCGGCGACGGCCAAGTGCGCACCGGGTTCGAAGATTGTGACGACGGCAACCTCGAGAGTAGCGACCGATGCACGGCCAACTGCGATTGGGCGATCTGCGGTGACGGGTACGTCTACGCCGAGATGGAAGACTGCGACGACGGCAACACCGTCGACGGGGATGCGTGTCCGCGGAACTGCAAGTTCGACGTGATCGAGACGACCGTCGCGGACGACGATACGACCACGGGGGAAGACGAGACCACCACGACGTCGCCGGTCACCGACACGACGACGAGCACGTCGGGCGGGTCCCAAGAAGACAGCACCGCTGGCCCCACGGGCGAGGATACGGTGGGATCCGTCTCGAACGGCGACTCGGGCGAGGGCGATCCCACGGCGGGTGGCAACCGCGGTGATCGCTACGTCAGCGGGGGGTGGAGCGGCTGCGCCTGGACGGCGACCGACAGCGACGAGGTCGGCAGCACCATCAGCCCGACCGACTTCTCGTCGCGTCCTGCAGGGGGAGACTTCTGCGTCAGCGGCTCGGTGGGCCCGAGTGATTACTACTCTGGATTCGCCGCACTCGGGTTCAACCTGGCCGACCCCCCGAACGAGGATTGCTCGAACGTCACCCTGCCGTGGGATGCGACCAGCCCGAACGCTTCTTTGCCGCAGGAAGCGGGCGTCGCGGTGCGCTACACGAGGACGGCACCCAACGCCGGGTTTCGGATCAATCTCTACGGCGTCGGCCCCGAAGGTGACGTCGTCTATTGGTGCGCCGAACTCCCGGAGGCGGGAGGGGCTACCTTCATCCCCTACACCGAGTTCAGCACCCAATGTTGGGCCGGTGGGACGGGCTATGCGTACGCGGGCGAGGCGATCGCTTCCGTCGTATTCGTGGTCGCAGGTGGTGCGGACGACCCCGTCGCCTACGACTTCTGCATCGAAGGCTTCGCCGACGGCAACTCGGCGAGCGATGCCCCGTGAACGTGCCTTTAGCGGTACGCGTCTTCCAGCAGCGGGATCAGCCGCTCCGCCATCGCGGCGTGGGTCGGCAGGGAAGGGTGCCAGTCGCAACCGAAGCCCTCGGCGGGGACGCTGATGTCCACCCGGGCGATCCTTGTGTCGCCTTCCGCGGCACGCTCGGCGATCGCCGCGTCGATCCCTGAAACCGACGCCTCGCCCTCGCTCCCGTCGAGCGCGGGGGCCACGGTCGCGAGGATCTCCGCATCGGGGTTGCGGACACGGATCGCGGCAAGCAGGTCCACGTACGCGGCGATGAAGTCCTCCGGCGGAGGGTCGTCATCGGTGCTGAAGTCGTTCGTTCCGAGATTGATGAGCACCACGTTCGCGGACGGGCCAGACCACCTCGGATCCGCTTCCGTCGGAAGGGTGCGGTCGTAGAGGGTGGGCATGGGCTCGAACGTGTCGTCGCCGTAGTTGTAGATCACGCCCTTCCCAGACCACGCGACCGCGCTCAGCTCGGCCCCGAGCGCCCGCGCTGCGATCGCGGCGTAGGTGAGGTAGTGATTCTCCGTGTCGCCGGTGAACGGGCAGTACTGGTCGGCGCCTTCGTTTCCGTAGCCACACGTGATCGAGTCGCCCACGACCTCGAGTCGGCGGGTGGGCGTGGGGGGGGGCAGCAGCGTGCCCTCGACCTCGACGCCGCGTACCGTGGTGAGGCCGAAGTTGCCTTCGGTCCGGCGGTAGAGGGCGACCACGTGCTCCCCAGGGGATAGGTCGCTCACCAACGTGTAGCGCCGCTCGCCGGGCTGCGTCTCGAGCACGCCTTGTGCGGTCCCATCCACGACGACCGTGTGGAATCCTGCCGCGTCGTCGAGCGTGGCGTGGACGGCCGTACCCTCGAAGCGCACGAGAAAACCCGTGCCCGACCAGCCGTAGCGGACCGCCTCTGGGTCGGAGTCGTCATGGCGTCCGATGAAGTGGACGCGCGGTTCCCCGACCGGCGCATCCGTGGTGGACGAGGCCTCGCCCGAAGTCGACGACGTCCCCTCGCTTCCGGAGGTGCTCGCGCTGTTGCTCGTGTTCGTGCTCGTGCTTTCGGACGCCGCCGAGCTCGTCGTGTTGCTCGACGACGCGTCGACGGCACTGTCCGAGGCTGCGCTCGAGGTCGTCGAAGCAGCGTCCGCCGCCGAGCTCGAGGAGGTGGAGGTCGTCGAGCTCGACGGCGAACTTCCGGTTTCGGAGCCCGCCGAACCATTGCAGGCCCCGAGGAGCACCCACGCGCATGTCCAGGAACGCGACATGGCGCGAGGGTATCAGGCTTTTGGGCAGCGTCAGTCCAGGGCGCCGGTGTCTTCGCCTTCGCTCGGATCGCCCTCGCCGCCTTCGGTTCCCGCGCCCTCTTCGCTGCAGGTGCCATCGGACCACGCACAGCCGGGAATGTCGTTGCACTGGCCGGGGCCTTGCGCGTCTTCGCAGGTCATCTCGCCGCTTTCGCTATCCTCGCTGCCGTCGTCTTCGACGCAGGAGCCATCGTCCCACGTGCAACCGTCGATGCCGTTGCACTGCGGGGGAGACTCCGCCTCTTCGCAGGTCTGCGGACCGCCCGAATCTTCCTCTCCGCCTTCGACGCACGCGTCTCCGTCCCAACTGCAGCCTTCGGCGTTGTTGCACTGGAACGGGTTCTCGTAGTCTTCGCAGGCCTCCGGTTCATCCGTGTCACCACCGGTGCCATCGTCGTCGTCGCCGTCGCCGTCCTCGACGCAGGCATCTCCGTTCCACATGCAGCCGTCGGCTTGGCGGCACTGGAATCCATTCTCGATGTCTTCGCAGGCCTGCGGCCCGTCGGTGTCCTCATCGTCGCCACCGGTGTCGTCGTCGTCGTCGTCGCCGTCGGTGCCGTCTTCGTCCTCATCGTCGTCGCCTTCATCCTCGACGCAGACGCCGTCGTCCCACTCGCAACCGTCGGTCTGAAAACAAGCGGGCGCTTCTTGGATGGCCGAACAGTCTTGCGGAGCGCCGGTGTCGTCGTCCGCGCCGGACGTGGGATCGCCCTCGTCCGCCGCACTGCTCGTGGAGGTCGTCCCGTCTTCGCCGCCCCCCGTCGTGCTGTCTGCGCCCGAGGACTCGGACCCGCTGGAGGTCCCGGTGCCCGAGGCGGTTCCTTCCCCTGCGGAGGTCTCGTCCTCGGAAGTCTCGTCAGCCTCTCCGCAGGCGGTTGCCCCAACGAGTGTCAAAGCCCAAGCGCTCAAGAACCAAAGCTTGTGTGTGGTCATCGTCGTCCCTGGATCGGTCTCGCTTGGTTGCTCGCCGTCCCGAACGATTACACGGGAAATCTCGAGTCGCCTTTGGACGCACCTTGCGTAAGCCATCATCCGAACAAAGCGTCGAGCTGCGAGCATGGAATCCCGTGGATCTTGCCAAGATCGCGAAAGCGATGCGGCTCGAAAGCGGCGGCGTAGACTGTCTCGATGACGGCGCAAGCATGGCTCGAGGCGTACGCGCAGAGCCACCAAGACCCCGTGAACAAGGCGATCCATGCGGTCTGCGTCCCCCTCATCACGGTCGCGCTCGTGAGCCTGCTGTCCTTGCTTCCGTTTCCGGGCAAAGGAGCGTGGTGGCACGCGGGGACCCTGGCCTTGGGCGCGGCCATGATGTTCTACGTGCGGCTTTCGCGTGGGCTGGCGGTCGGGATGGCTCTGGCGGCCGTGCTCACGCTCGTCGCCGCGCAGCACTTGGGCGGGCTGGGTCTCCTCCCGGTTTGCGCCGTATTCGTGGTCGCATGGGTCGGTCAGTTCGTCGGTCACCGCATCGAGGGCAAGAAGCCGTCGTTCTTCACGGACCTGCAGTTCTTGCTGATCGGTCCGCTGTGGCTCGTTGCGGCCGCGTACCGCCGGTTGGGGATTCCCTGCTAGGCTAGTGCCGCGACAGATGAGTTCTGACCTTGTATGACACCGTTCCCGTCCACCATCCCAGCGTTGCTCATCGGTCACGT
>Ga0315910_10000413_pt1 | contig 42549 bp, 33 predicted proteins | sample EdamamesoilMG_FD_204470 | JGI IMG/M metagenome (GOLD analysis project Ga0315910, IMG submission 204470) | Garden soil microbial communities collected in Santa Monica, California, United States - Edamame soil | ecosystem: Environmental > Terrestrial > Soil > Garden | place: USA: California...
GCGCAGCGCGGACGCCGGCTGCGAGGTGATGAAGTCGAGCCTGGTACCGTATCGTCATCAGTGGTGCAGCGGCAGGGTCAGCAGGTCGCCGCCGCCATGCGGACCGTTCCACGTTCCGTTGAAGCGCACTGACTCGCCGCGCGGGCCGCAGCGCAGGCGCAGCGCGTGCCAGCCGCGTTCCAGGGCCACGCAGGCGCGTCCCTCGCCCACGTGCGACTCACCAGCGTGCGACTCACCCGCGCGCGACTCGCCCGCGCGCGACTCGCCCGCGCGCGAATCGAGCAGCAGCGTGCCGTCGATCTCGAGCAGCGCAGCAAAGTCGGCCTCGATCGCGAACTCGAAGACGCCGTCCGCGCCCGCCTCGAACACGCCATCGAAGGCGATGCCGTCCGCCGCCGCGCATCCAGCCTGCGCGAATTCGATGCGCAGCGCCTCGCCGCTCGCCTGCGCGGGCCGGCTGTCCTCGTCGGCGCGGAGCAGGCTGTCCGCTGCATGGCAGCTCCAGCGCAGTCCCGGCGCAGGCGCGCGCAGGAAGTGCATCGCAGGCCGCAGTTCGCTGCGCTCGAAACGGCGCAGCTCGAGCTGCGCGATCTCGACCCCCTGCGCAGTTCCGCGGAAGGCGCGCGCGCGCAGCTTCGCCGTGTGCGCGACTTCGAGCTCGCCCTCGTACAGCGTCGACTCGGGCGTCGGCTCGCTGCCGTCCAGCGTGTAGCGGATGCTCGCGGCAGCCTGCGATGCGCTCAATTCGACGCGCGTCGAGTCGAGGAAACACGCGCGTTCGGCCCGCGCCACCACTTGCGGCGGGGTGCAGCCCAGCTCGAAGCTCGCGATCGCCGGCGTGGCGCGCGCGGCCTCGATCGTCAGGCGCAGGCCCTCGACCTGCAGCAGCGGCGTGCGCACGATGCGCCGGTTGCCGATCGTCGTGCCGGCGCCGAGCGCGCGCCAGCTGCCCTCGACCAGCGCCTCGAGCCGGAAGCGCTCCACGCGCTGGCCCAGGGCGATCGGTTCGCGCAGCACGACCCGGTCGACCCAGGCGGGCGCAGGCAGGCGCAGGCTCAGCGCGGGCTCGCGCGCGCCTTCGCTCGCGGCCCAGTAGCTGCGCGGATCGCCGTCGACCGCGTTGGCCGCCGCGAAACGCGGCTGCGAGCCGTGCACGTCGCTGGCGCTGGCGAGCGCACGTCGCGCGGGATCCGCCGCGTAGGTCGCGTCGATCTGGGCGCGCAGCTCCACGAGGCGCGCGGCGTCGTTCTCGTGCACCAGCCCACGCCGGTCCACGGGCAGGTTCAGCAGCAGCGAGGCGTTGTGGCCCACCGAGCGCTCGTAGATGTCGAAGAGCGACGCCAGCGACTTGATCCGTCCGTCCTGCTCGGCGTGGTAGTACCAGCCGGGGCGGATCGACACGTCGCACTCCGCCGGCAGCCATTGCGCGCCGTCGCGCTGGCCCTCGTTCAGCGCCTGCGTCGGCGGTGCGCCGAGGCCGCGCGAGAAGCCCGCCGTGTCCAGCATCGACCAGCAGGTCTCGCCGGCGAGGCCGGACTCGTTGCCGACCCAGCGCACGTCGGGCCCGATGTCGCTGAAGATCACCGCCTCGGGCTGCAGGCGCCGCACGATCCGCGTGAAGCGCTCGAAGTCGTAGACCTGGCGCTTGCCATTGGGGCCCTCGGCGCAGGCGCCGTCCCACCAGACCTCGAAGACCTCGCCGTAGTTGCCCAGCACTTCCTCCAGCTGCGCCGCGTAGAAGTCGTTGTACTTCGGCGAGTCGCCGTACAGCGGCGAGTGGCGGTCCCAGGGAGACAAGTACACGCCGAACTTCAGGCCCGCTTCGCGGCAAGCATCGCTCAGCTCGCGCAGCACGTCGCCGCGGCCCTCGCGCCAGGGCGAGGACGCCACCGAGTGCGAGGTGTACTTCGAGGGCCACAAACAAAAGCCGTCGTGGTGCTTGGCGGTCAGGATGATGCCGCGCATGCCCGCCGCAACGGCGACGCGCGCCCATTGGCGGCAGTCGAGCGCGCTCGGCGCGAACAGCGCCGGCGATTCGTCGCCCTTGCCCCATTCGCGGCCGCTGAACGTGTTCATGTTGAAGTGCACGAACGCGTAGAAGTCCAGCTCGGACCAGGCCAGCTGGCGCGCGCTGGGCAGCGGGCCGCAGGCCGCGAGATCCTGCATCGCCTGGACGGGCGTCGCGGAGGCCTGCGCCTCCTGTCCCGCGCAGGAGCCCAGCGCGAACGCCGCGAACAGACCGAGCATTCGCGGGTCCACGAGCGTCAGCGGCGCGTCAGGCGCGCGTACTCCTGCTCGGCGAAGCGGTCGGTCATTCCCGCCAGGTAGTCGCACACCGCGCGGTGCAGTCCCGCGCGATCGATCCACTGCTGGTACCACGGAGCCATTTCCTTCGGCGCGGCCACATAGGCGGCGAACAGCGCCGCGAGCACCTGCTGCGCGTGCAGCGTCAGCTCCAAGAGGTGCGGGTGGCGGTAGAAGCGGCGGTAGAGGAACTCGGTCAGCTCGGCGACCTCGCCGGCGATCGGCTCGGAGTGGTCCACCAGGCGGCTGTCGTGCTCGCGCGCGGCCTGCGCGTCGCGCAGGTCGAGCGCGGCCAGCCGCGCCGAGGTCGCGCCGATCAGGTCGTTGATCGCGATCTTGAGCAGCTCGTTGGTCGTACGCTTGACACGCAGGTTGGTGTCGCCGCTGGCGTCGAGGAAACCCGGATGGCGCAGTTCGACCGACTCGCTCGCGCCGCGCCACAGCGCGACCTCGTCGATCAGCTGCTGCTGGCTGAACATGCGCGCCGCGAGACCGTCCTCGAGATCGTGCATCAAGTACGCCGTCGAATCGGCGAGGTCGACGACCTGCGCCTCCAGGTAGGGCCGCGCGGGCCTGGGCCGGAACTCCGCCGGCCAATCGGCATCCTTCTCGTGCTTGAGCAGCGACTCGCGCAGCTCGCGCGTCAGGTTGAGCCCGGGATACTCGGGGCTGCGCCTTTCCAGCCGATCGACCACGCGCAGCACCTGGAAGTTGTGGCGGAAGCCGCCGAACTCGCGCATCAGCTCGTCGAGCGCCGCCTCGCCGCGGTGGCCGAAGGGCGGGTGGCCGATGTCGTGGCACAGGGCCAACGCCTCGCAGAAGGGCTCGTTGAGCGCCAGCGCATTGCCGACGCTGCGCGCGACCTGCGCGACTTCGAGCGAGTGCGAGAGCCGCGTGCGGTAGTGGTCGCCCTCGGAGTTGACGAAGACCTGGGTCTTGTACATCAGGCGCCGGAATCCGGTGCAGTGCACGATCCGGTCGCGGTCGCGCTCCCAGCAGGTGCGCAGGTCGTCGTCCTCCTCGTGGAAGCCGCGGCCGCGCGAGCGGGCGCTGTGCAGGGCGTAGGGCGCCAGGTCGCGCTCCTCGCGGGCCTGCTTGGCGCGCCGGTCGAACAAGGGGTGCCGCGGGCTCATCCGGCCTGAGTGTGGTCATCGGGCCGCTTGCCCGCCAGCCGCCCGGCCGCTTTCCGAGGCTTGGACAGATCCGCCGTTCGGACTAGGGGCTCGCGCTTCGTATGCTCAGAGCCTCCATGAAGATCATCACTCCGTTCGCTGGCGCGTCCCTGGCCCTGCTCGCACTGATCGGCTCCGGTTGCGGCGAGCCTCCGCAGACGATGGATGCGCCCAGCGCGGCCTCGCCGCATGGCGCGATGCAGCTCTCCGGGGAGGAGGCGCGCGTCGCCGGCACCATTCTGCTGGAGGGCGCCCAGTTCGACGCGCCGACGGGCACGCTGTTCGCCAACGTGCGCCTCAAGGGCCAGAAGGCACCGTGGCTGTCGCGCATGTACCCGCTGACGAATGCCCCGCTCGCGACTTCGGCGACAGGCGCGAAGATCCTGCCTTTCGAGCTGCGCTCGCGCGATCCCAACGGCCAGACCTTCAACCTCAACGGCCAGCACGTCGCGCCCTCCGAGTGCGAAGTCTACATTTGCTACAAGCCCGACCGTTTCGTCGAGAGCGAGACGCTGGCGGACGCCCTGGCCCGGTTCGAGTCGGGCAAGACCGACTACGAATTGACGCTCAAGCTGCCTTGAGAAGCGCGCCCGCCGTGAGCCAGCCCGAGCCCTGGTACGCGGAGGCCTTCCGCTCCGACTACCGCAGGGTCTACGCGCACCGCGACCTGTCCAGCGCGCGCGCCGAAGCCGGATTCCTGCTCGCGCGCGGGCTGTCGGGGCGCGTGCTCGATCTTTGCTGCGGCTTCGGCCGCCACACGCTTGCTCTGCGCGAGCTGGGCCTGAACGTGCTCGGCCTGGACCTGTCGATGGAGCTGCTGCGCGAGGCGCGCACGTTGGAGAACCCCAGGCAGCTCGAGCTGCGCCTGGTGCGCGCCGACGCGACCGCGCTGCCCTTCCAGCGCTCCAGCTTCGACGGCGTGGTCAACCTGTTCTCCTCCTTCGGCTACTTCGGCGAGCTCGGCGACGCGCGCATGCTGTCGGAGATCGCGCGCGTGCTCCGCCCCGGTGGGCTGGCGATCCTCGACCTGATGAACCCAGCCTTCGTGCGCGCCAACCTCCAATCGGAGTCCGCGCGCGAGGGGCAGGACTTCCTGATCCGCGAAACCCGGGCCCTGGCCGACGGAGGCAAGCGCGTGACCAAGGAGGTCGAACTGCGCCTGGCCGAGGGTGGCATCCGGCGCTGGCGCGAGGACGTGCGCCTCTACGAGGTGGCCGAGATGCGCTCCCTGCTGGGCGGGCGGGGGCTGACGGTCGAGTCCGTCCAAGGCGACTTCGAGGGGCAGCCCTTCACCGCGGAGTCGACGCGCCTCTTGATCTGCGTTCGGCGCTAGGTTTCACCCAGGAAAAGCCTGGGATTCGGCCTCAAGTCCGCCCCCCCTGGGCGGTCGAAGGGCCCAACGACATGCTCGTCGCTCGCTCCCTCGTCGGCAGTTTTCTGGCGCTCTCCCTGTTCACCGCCTCCTGCGGCGGCGGCGCGCCCACGGCGCCGGTGGTGCCTCAGCAGCCTGCGACCGCGGGCGAGGCGCCTGCGCAAGCGCCCGTTGACGCGGGCGGAGCCGCTGTCGAGCTCGGCCTGGCCTCGACGCGCATCGCCAGGCTGATCCCCTCCACGACGGCGATCTACATCCAGATCGAGTCCTTCGAGCGTTTCGAGGCCTTGATCGGCCGCCTCTCGCGCGCTCACGACGCGGTCGGCAGGCAGGTCGAGGAGCTCAACCGTCAGTTCCTGCGCGTGCTGCCCGGCGACCGGCGCCAGCTGTTGGCGAACCGGCCGTTCGGCGTGGCGATCTCGCTGCACGACGAGCGCGAGCCGCAGCTGACCTTCGTGCTGCCCGTCAAGGATGCGACGGTGTACAAGCGCTCCCTTCAGCTGGGTCCGAACATCCCGCAGCCGGTGTACGACGGCAGCTACCTGGCGGTCACCTGCTCCAGCCTCTACGAGCGCCCGCGCGAGCCGGTGGAGCTTGCCAGCGGCGTACCCGACCAGGCGATGACCGTGCGTCTCGACCTGCCGCGGCTCGAACACCGCTACGGCAGCCAGATGCGCAAGGCGCTGGATGCGATCGCGAAGGGCAGCGAGCTCGGGGAATTGCCCGAGCAGGTGGGCGCGCAGCTGAAGCAGGTCGCCGACCCCCTGATGTTCGCCCTGGCGGTTGGGCGTCAGTTCGAACTGGTGCTCGACATCGAGGCCGACCGCCTGCACCTGCGCTGCGAGCTCGAGACGCGCGACGCGGGCGTGCTGGCCGGCTGGACCTCGAGCCCGGCGATCGACATCGCGCCGCTGGCGCGCTCCCTGGTGGCTTCGGATGCGATCGCCCTGGTCGCCGGCTGCGATCCCAGCGTGCTGGCCTCGCGGCTCGCGCCGCTGCTGACCTCGACCAAGCCACAGGCCGAGCGGTTGGCCGGGATGCTGGAGCGCTTCGCCCTGCCTTTCGGCACCTTGCTGGGCATCTCGGGCACGCTCTCGCCCGGCGATTCCCACCTCTCGTTGTACGTCAACACCTCCGACCACCCCGATGTGGCGCGCGAGCTGGCCTCGAACTTCGAGATGTACTCGCGCGGCGGGCTGGGGCTGGCGGTGCTGGAAAAGACGACGGTGATCCTGGAGGAGGTCGAGGTGCATGATCTGCTGGTGCGCCTGGACGCCGCCTCCATGTGCGCCCTGACCGGCGAAGTCGCGAAGAGCATGCCCGCGGTGCAGTCGCGCCTGGACGGATTCACCGACCACCTGTTTGGCGCCGACAGCGTGCACGTGCGCGTGGCCAACTTCCGCGGCCGCGGCCTGATCGCGATCGGCAACGACGACGCATGGTTCCGGCGCACGTTGCTGTGGGCGAAGCAGGACAAGGACCTCACGCCGCCAGACGTGGCCTACGCTCTGCAGCACCTGGGCGAGGTCCGCGCGGCGGCGATCCTGCGCATCGACGCGTCGCGCTGGGAGCAGGGATTGACCAGCTGGCTGGCGAAGTCGCGCGCGCTGTACGAGCCCGTGCGTCTGCGAGCCACGCCGGGGGAGGGCAGCGTGCAGGCCCTGGCGCCCAAGCCCTTGACCATGGCGGTGGGCGTCGAAGGCCGCACGCTGCGACTGGGCCTGTCGCTGGCCATGCCCAGCGAAGTGTCGCCGGACATGGCTCGGCGCTGACAAGAGCCGCCGAGCTTCGCTCGAGGCCAGGCTCCGGCGCCATGACGTGGCGCGCTATACTCCGCGCTTCCCCATCCAGGAGCGATCAGGAGAGCCAGCGCCATGCGCGAGAACATCATCTTCAGCGACACCGCCAAGGAACTCGCGGCCAAGGCGCGTGAGATCGCCGACAAGTACGTCCGTCCGGCGGCCAAGAAGTACGACCGGCTCCAGGAGTACAACTGGGAAGCCGCGCGCGCCGTCGCCGACGCCGGCCTGTTCCGCACCTTCATTCCCAAGCAATACGGCGGTTTGGACGCGGGGATCCTGGCCCTGGCGATGGTCACCGAGGAGCTGGCCAAGGCCGACTCGGGATTCGGCGTCGCCTTCGCGGTCAATGCGCTGGGCGCCTTCCCGATCCTGGTCGGCGGCACCGAGGCCCAGAAGCAGCGCTGGCTGCCGCAGATCGCGCGCGGCGAGAAGTTCGTCGCCTTCTGCCTCTCGGAAAAGTTCGCGGGCTCGGACGCCGGCGGCCTAGCGGTGACCGCCGAGGAGGACGGCGACGACTACGTGATCTGCGGCGAGAAGAAGTGGACCACCAACGGCGGCGTCGCCGACATCTACTCGGTCTTTTGCGTGACCGACCCCAGCTCCAAGTCGCGGCGCATCAGCGCGATCGTGGTCGAAAAGGGCACGCCCGGGTTCTCGATCAGGAAGGTCGAGGACAAAATGGGCATCCGTTGCGTGCCGGTGGTCGAGACGCACTTCGACCACGTGCGCGTGCCCAAGTCGAACCTGATCGGCGAACGTCCGGGCATGGGCTTCAAGCACGCGATGGAGACGCTCGACCGTGCGCGCCCGGGAGTCGCGGCCCAGGCCGTCGGCGCGGCCCAGGGCGCGCTCGACCTCGCGGTGGTCTACGCCAACCGCCGCAACCAGTTCGGCGCGCCGATCTCCAGCTTCCAGATGGTGCAGCAGATGCTGTCCAACATGGCGATGAAGACCGAGGCCGCCCGTTGGCTGGTCTACGCGGCCGCCGGCGCGATCGACCAGGGGCAGGTCGACAAGGTCAGCAAGCAGGCCGCGATGGCCAAGTGCTTCGCCACCGACGTGGCCATGGAGGTCGCCACCGACGCCGTGCAGGTGTTCGGTGGCTACGGGTTCATGGAGGACTACCCGATTGCCAAGTTCTTCCGCGACGCGAAGATCTTGCAAATTTACGAAGGCACCAACCAAATCCAGCGCGTGGTCATCGCCCGCCACCTGATCCGTGAGGCCCTGGAGCTCGAGCACCTCGCGGCGTTCATCCCGACCGAGTCCCAGGCCACCTATAAGGATGGGGCGGTCAAAACGGCTTCGGCACCGGCGGCCAAGGCCTGAGCGGCAAGCGCGCCCCTAGCGACCCCGCAGGCCCGCTTCCTCCAAGGAGGGGGCGGGCTTGCGTCGTTCCAAGCGGCTGCGAAACAGGGCAGATACGCGCTCCCGGCAGGCGTGGCGACGCCGCTGCGGCCCAGAATTGACAAGCCGTCATGGGTACTGCCGTTCTGTCGGGCGTACATCCGGGCGTGGGAGGGAGGTGCCAGATCGGCAGGCAGAGGCAAGGCTGCCGCCAGATCCGGGCAAATGAGCGGAACCAGCGGCAGCTGAAGGGGTTACGGCAAAGTCGGCCGATCCTGAAGCCTGTTGGACCAAGTTTCGCAAAGCTCCCTTTCACGAGTTGACGGCAGGGACCGTACTCTCACGGAAAGGTAAGACTCATGCGACAAGCTCACACCAGGAATGCACACAAGCTGACACCGGCGCGTCCCGCGACGGTCGGCGAATCCGTGAGGCCTCAGGCAGCGGAAATCAGGAAATCGGGCATCCATCCGGCCCCTCAGGGCGATGCCCTCCGTGGGCGCATGGGCGGCCGTGATGCAAGCGCCAAGGCGCGCAAGCAGGCCTCCCGCAAGGAGCCGAAAACTTCCATGGCACGCAAGATCATCACCCACAAGGAACTCGACGAGCGGCTCGACGCGCTGGCGAAGGCCCCCGAGGCCTTCACGGCAGGCGGCATCACGCTGGCCGCGGAACTCGACCGCGCGGGGCTGGGGCTGGAGATCAGCGATCCCTTGTCGTGGCGTCGTCCCAAGAGCGCCGACGAGGCCACCGAGCGCGTCACCCTGGCGCAACAGTTCCGCAGCGAAGTCGACGCCATGATCGTGCTCGACCGCGAGCCGGAGGCGCGCCTGGCGCGGCGCGTGGAGTTCGCCCGCATCCGCTTCGAGCAGGGCCTCAAGGCCGCAGGCTTGCAGGCCTCCGAAGTGCTCGAGGGCATCAGCTTCGGGCCCGGCGGTTTCGCGGGCGGCTACACCCTCAATTGCAAGATGCCGGCGGACCTGTGCCGTCGCTGGGTCGAGCTGCACGCGCTGCGCACCGAGATGGTCGAGCGCAACCTGTACCTGGTACTGATCAACGTCGAGCGCTACTCGCACACGACCGCCAGCCAGGGCGACCTGATCCAGGAGGGTTCGGCCGCGCTGTTCCGCGCGGTGGACGGCTTCGACTGGCGCCGCGGCCTCTTGTTCCGCACCTACGCGGTGCACTGGCTCAACCAGGCCTTCCGCAGCTACCTCTACAACTTCACCAACACGGTGCGCGTGCCGGTGTACCTGCAAAAGGCGCTCAAGCACGTGAACGACGCCAAGAACCGCCTCGGCGATTCGAAGGCCAGCGTGGAGAAGATCGCCGCGGAATCGCAGCTGGGCGAGAACCTGGTCGCGGCGGCGATGGCCTCGGCGCGCTCCTCGCGCTCGATCGACATGTCGTTCGACGACGAGGGAGGCGAGGGCGGCCGGCTCAAGGACCTGCTGCAGACGCAGGTCGACGAGAACGGTCCGTACTCGACCGCGCTCGAGGACGTTTCGCTGGAGGACAGCCTGAGCCAGGCCCTCGATCGCCTCTCGGACCGCGAACGCTACGTGGTGACCCTGCGCTTCGGCGTGGGCGTCGAGCGCGAGCACACGCTGGCCGAGGTCGCCGCCAAGCTGGGAGTGAGCCTGGAGCGCGTGCGCCAGATCCAGGTGCGCGCCCTGGGCAAGCTCAAGAGCCCGCAGCTGCGCAAGGTGGTCGATCCGTTCCTGAACTGATCGGGCACCCGGAGTTCGACAACAGCACCCCCGCCCGGATCCACGAGGTCCGGGCGGGGGTGCTGCTTGGAGGACCGATCGCCGCGGCGGGCGTGGGAGTATCCTGATCGGGCTCCCACGAAAGGGGGAGCCGCCATCGCTGCACGCACGCTGCTCCTGCCTGTGCTGCTGCTGCTGCCGCTGCTCGCCACGGCGGCGCTTTGGTGGCTGCGTGAGCCCGCGATCGCGGCCATCGACGTGGCGCGGTTGGATAATCCCTTCTCGCCGCCTCCCGCAGCGGACTCTCCCGCTACGACCCTTCCGGTTCCGGGCGCGCTCGCGCATTCCTCGGCGGAGCTCGGCGATCTGCGCCGCCCCGCCGCGCCCGATGACCAGGCCGCCGCAGAGTTCGAGATCAGGTATCGGTTCAAGAACATCGAGGATCTGCGCGAGGCGGAGCTGCTGGTGCGCAAGCGGCTTCACGCGGCTTCGGTTGCGCGCATGGACCAACTCTTCCTGAACTTCCCGCGGCTCTTGGCGCAGGGCGAGTACGACGCTTGCGTTTTGCCTGCGAGCGACGTCACCGCTTTGGCGGACATCATGCCGCGCAACGCGAGCTACCACGCGAGCCTGCGCATCGGAGTCAGCGCGGACGGCTCCAAGGAATCGCGATTCCTGGCCTTCGATCCCAGCGAAGAACCCGCGACCGCGGCGATCTTCGCGGAGCAGCGTTGGCTGCAGGCGCGGATCGAGCCGGCGGTTCAGTAGGGGAGCGGCCCCCGAAGCCGCACTCGTTCTCGCGCGGGTGGGAGCGGCGGCGCCAAGGAAGCTAGTGTCCTGCCTCAGGAGTACGCTGCATCATTCGACCCGCCTGCGCCTCCCTGGCGGCGTTGCCGGGATCCCCTCGCGAACGACGCGCTGCGTCGTTCGCGTGCGGCTTCGCCGCACCGGGGCTTACCTTTCGAGTGTTGCAGCGAACACGCGGTGTCGCGGCGCCTTGCCAGGAAGACGCATTCGGGCCGGCTTATGCAGCGTACTTCTGAGACAGGACACGAGGTTGGCAGCGGATGAGAGCGCGCTTCCTCATGCAGAAGCCTGCGACCATGGACCTTCCATTGTCCGATCCCAAGCTCGTCGCCGAAGCGCGCGCCGAGTTCGACGCGTGCCGCAACGGTCGCGTGTGGAAGTCGCGTTTCGGCGATCGCAAGCCGCCGCTCGACGATCGAAAGTAGCCGATGGGACAACTGCCCGAAGCGACGCTGCGCGCGATTGAGGCGCACTTCCACGCGGTGATTCGCGAGCGCGCGGCGGAGCTGATCGATCGTCAGGGGCTGCGCCTCCCGGAGTTGTCGCAGCCACTCCCCGCCGAGGCATCGAAGGCGTGGTTCCCGATTCCCGGCATGGTCGGCGGCTTCAGCTACTGGATGGAGGGCGCGGGCCAAAGCAGCAAGCTCGTGTGCGAGAGCTGGTGTCGCGTCGTCGAAGGCTCGGGCCAGCGCCACGAAGTCACTGCGGCGGGGAGCAAGCTCGTCGCCGAGGGGTTCGTCTAGCGCACGCCGCTCTACTTGCCTTCTTTGGCGAACACCCAGCGGAAGATCTCGCCCATCTTCGGCGGCTTGCCGGTCATCAGGATGCCGACGCGGAAGATCTTCGCCGCGGCGAAGAAGGCGAGCAGGACCGAGACGATCAGCAGGATCGTCGTCACCACGTACTCCCACATTTCCGGCGGTCCCGCGGCGCGGTTCATCATCACGAAGGGCGTGAAGGGCGGGATGAAGGACAGTATGCGCGCCAGCGTGCCGTTGGGATCCTGGCCGACCGGCATCATCGCCAAGAGCGGCAGCATCAGCGCGATCATGATCGGCGACATCAGGTTCTGCGCCTCCTTGATGCTGTTGCAGGCCGATCCGATGCCGACCATCATCGAGGCGTACAGCAGGAAACCGAGCAGGAAGTAGACGACGAAGGACAACAGGAAGCTCGGGTCGCTGATCAGGACCGTCAGGTCGACGTCGGCGGGCAGATCCATCAGCTTGGGCATGAACTTCAGCCCGATCAGGAAGAACCCGACCCAGCACACGATCGTGGTCAGGCCGGTCGCGGCGATGCCCAGGATCTTCCCGGTCATCAACTCCAAGGGCGAAATCGAGGAGAGCAGCACCTCGATGATGCGGTTGGACTTCTCCTCGATCGTGTTGGTGAGCAGCAGCTGCGCGATGGTGAAGATCGAGACCCACAGCAGGTAGACGAAGACCAGCGGCGCCCATTGGCGGATCACGTCCTTGCTGGACACTTCCTTCTCCTGGCCGCTGGAGTCGAGCTGCTTCTCGTCGAAGTACACCGGGGCCTGGATGCGGCGCGCGACGTCGGGGTCGATCTTCTCCTTGGCGAAGCGCCGCGCCTCGATCTCCTCGGAGGACAGCCGCCCGATCCAGTCCTTGAGTTCCTTGTCGGTGCGGTTGTTGGAGACGTACTTGAAGCCCTCGTTGCTGTCCAGCGGCGTCGCGCCGAGCACGAAGTAGGCGAACAGTCCCGACTTGCCGCTGTCCAGCTGCGCGCGCGCCCATGCTTCGGGATCGGCCGTGCCCGCCGGTATCTCGATGCGCTCGTAGCGCTCGCGCTTGACGCCGGCCTGCAGCGAGCGCGCCTCGCCGGGCGAGAGGCTCGCGAACCAATTCAGGAACTCACGCGCCTGCTCGCCCACTTCCGGTCCTTGCGAGCCCTCGTCCGGCTTCGGGGTTGCCTGCAGGTTCGCGAAACTCTTGCCGAGCCCCGTCCAGAAGCGCGCCTGGGTCTCCAGCTGCTTGCTGCTCTTCTGCTCGAGGCCGGCCGCCACGCCGCGCAGCGCCGCGGGCATCTTGGCCAGCGCGCTCTCGCCCTTCGCGGCCTGCTTCTGCAGGAACTTCAGGAGTTGCAGCACGTCGTCGTACTGCGCGCGCTCCTCGATCGCGGGCAGCAGCCACTCGGTCCGGTCGATCACCGCGTAGCGGCGCACGTCCTTGGCCTTGGCCAGCATGCTCGGCACGACCGCGGCGATGATCAGGATCACCGGGAAGGACAGGATCCCCAGCCAAAAGGTCTTCGTGCGCAGGTTCTCGGTGTACTCGCGCAGCGCGACGAGCCAGGTCTTGTTCTCAACCATGGGAGAGATCCTTCGCCGCCTGGCGGCCGCCGACCGCGCGCACGAAGACTTCGTGCAGCGAGGGCTCGCGCTGGTCGAAGCGCCGCACCTGCACGACGCCTACCAGGGCGCGCAGCAGGAGCTGCGGGTCGCTGCCGGGTGCGAGGAACAGCTCGGCCGACTTGCCCGCGTTGTTGACGCGCACCACGCCGGGCAGCGAGGCGAGCAGCGATCCGTCGCCGTCGTAGTCGAGCATCACCGCCTGCTCGGCGCTCTTGCGCACCTGCGAGAGCGGGCCGTCGATGACCTTCTTGCCGTTGTTGATCAGGAAGATGAAGTCGCAGATCTGCTCGGCCTGCTCCATGCCGTGGGTCGAGAAGATCACCGTGCGTCCTGCGCGGCGCTGCTCGAGGATCAGGTCGCGCAGCAGCTCGACGTTGACCGGGTCGAGACCCGAGAAGGGCTCGTCGAGGATCAACAGGCGCGGATCGTGGATCAGCGTGCCCAAGAGCTGCACCTTCTGGCCCATGCCCTTGGACAGCGCCTCGGTGCGTTTGTCCGCCCACTCGCCCAGGCCGTAGCGTTCGAGCAAGTCGCGCGCCTTGGTCTTCGCCTCGCGCGCGCCCATGCCCTTGAGCCGGCCGAAGTACGCCAGGATCTCGGCGCACTTCATTTTCTTGTACAGGCCCTTTTCCTCGGGTAGGTAGCCCAGCAGGTCCTTGGTCAGCTCGGAGCTCTTCTGGCCGAGCACCGTGATCGTGCCCTCGTCGGGCTGGATGATGTTGGTCACCATCCGGATCGTGGTGGTCTTGCCCGCGCCGTTGGGCCCCAGGAACCCGTAGATCGATCCGCTGGGAATCGAGAGCGAAAGGTCGTCGACGGCGCGGTGCGCGCCGAAGCGCTTGCTCACGTGTTCGAGCGTCAGGGCGTATTCCATGGCCGGAAGAGGATGCCTGCCGGACGCTCGCGAAAAAAGGGTTCGGTTCGCGCCTCGCGATACCAGGCGCGGGCCGAGGGTAGAGTAGACCGCGATGCTCGAGGCAGGAACACGCCGGTTGCACATGCAGTCCCGCGATGCGAGCGCGGTTGGCGACGACCCGCAGGCCTCCGGCTGGACGCCGGGGCTGGTGCGCACCCTGCACCTGGACCTGCTGCGCCGGCCGCCCTTCGAGTTGCAGCGCGCCGCGCTGCTCGCGCCGCTGGACGGAGCCGATGGCGCGCCGCCTCCCGAGGGCCTGGCTTCGCGCACGCGCCCCGCGCTGGCGGCCAGCCTGATCGCCTCGGTCGATTTCTGGCGGCAGTGGTACGAGGAGCAGCTCTACTACTTCCTGCTGGTCGACAATTTCGCTCCCCACGCGGATGGCCTGCGCTCGATTCCCGACGAACTCGCCGCCGGCAGCTTGCACGTGCGCGACGCGGTGCACCGCATCGCGCTCTCCGCGAGCTTCGACCAGCGCAACCCAGGCGCCGACACCTTCGTCACCGTCGTCATGGAGCAGATCGCCGGCCTGGCGGTCGAGAAGCACCGGCGCGAGCTGGAGATCGGCAAGGCGATCTACGACGGCAAGCCTGGATCCTTCCTCGGCAAGGCCGGGTCGACGCAGTCCGACGTGGTGCGCAGCGCGATCGAGCAGCGCAGCTTCGCCGAGAGCTTCCTGGCCCGCGAGCACCAGCGCTATTTGCACGCGCCGCCCGATCGCCGCGAGCTGAACGCCTGGGCCGCACGCTTCCAGGACGATCCGCGGGTCTTCGGCAAGTTGGTCCAGGCCTGGATCGAGTCCGGCGAGTACGGCGCGCGCCTGTCGCGCCGCGAGCCGATGGACAACCGCCTGTTCGTGCGCGCGCTGATCGTCGACCTGTGCCAGCGCGAGCCCAGCGCCGACGAGTTCAGCCGCATGCGCAGCGCGCTCGACGGCCTCTCCGACCCGCAGCCGCTGCGCTCCGTCATGGCGCGGCTCTTGCTGGACTCCGACGAGAGCTCGCTGGGCGCGCCGCGCCCCGGCGGCACGAGCAGCGACGTGGTGGTGGAGCTGTTCCTGCGCCTGCTCGGTCGTGCACCGGCCGCGCACGAGGCCGAAGCCTTCGGCGCCGCGCTGGACGCGCAGCAGGGATCGCCGAGACTGCTTGCCTACGCGCTGGTCACGCACCCTGAGTACCAGAGCTACTGAGATGCAGCGTTCGGATGACATGACGCGCGCGCTGATCGACCGCCGCCAGCTGCTGGCGCGCGCGGCGAGCGGTGGCGCCGCGCTGGCCGCGGCGAGCTTGCGCGGTCCGTGGGCCGCGGCGCTGCCCTCGCAGACTCCCGGCGCGCGCAAGACGCAGCGCGTGGTGGTGATCGCCTTCGCCGGCGGCGTGCGCACGCGCGAGACCTTCGGCTCGAGCGACAACGTGCCCAACCTCAAGCGGCTCGCCGAGCAGGGTGTGCTCTACCCGCGCATGCGCTCCTCGAACCTGGGCCACTTCGGCGCCTCGTTGTCGATGTTCACCGGCATCGCCGAGCAGCGCGGCATCCGCGAGAACCAGCGCGGCGAAGCGCCGACGCTGTTCGAGTACCTGCGCAAGGACCTCGAGCTGGCGGCCAGCGAGGTGTGGATCGCGACCTCGGGCGGCGCGCAGCAGACCAACTACTCCTACGGCCTGCACCCGCAGTACGGCTCGCGCTACGGCGCCAACACGCTCGACAGCGACGGGATCTTCAACACCGAATTCCGTTCGCTGGTCGGGCAGTGGGGCAGGCCCAAGCAGCCCTCGCAGGCCGAGCAGGAGCTGCTGGCGAAGCTGCGCGGCGCGATCCAGAGCCCGCGGTTGCCCGCAGCCGGCGGCCGCGTGAACTCACCCGAGAGCGCGGCGCGCGTCGAGAGCTACATCCTCGAGGAACTGACGCGCGGCACCGCCGAGATCACCGGGCCGAACGCCGCCGACGCCAAGGCGCTGCGCACGGCGCGCAACCTGCTGGCGGTGTTCAAGCCGCGCGTGGTCGGCGTCGTGCTGCAGCAGGCCGACATCGCCCATGGCTCCTTCAACGGCTACGCGGAGATCGTGCGCCGCAACGACGCGGCGATCGGCGAGCTGGTGGCGGCGATCAACGCCGATCCGGAGCTGGCCGCGAGCACGGCGATCTTCGTCGCGCCCGAATTCGGCCGCGACAAGGACTTGAACTCGCGCCGCGGCCTCGACCACGGCGACGGTTCCGACGACCTCAACTTCGTCAGCGGCCTGGCCTGGGGCCCGGACTTCCGCCGCGGCCTGGTGGTCGAGGAAGAAGTCGCGGTGATCGACGTGTGCACCAGCGTGTGCGCGCTGCTCGGCGCCGACGCGAAGCTCGCGCGCGGACGCAAGCTGCCCAAGTTGCTCGCCTAGCTTCGAGCATGGCGCGCCCCGGACCCTTGCTCGCCGTCGCCGCGCTGCTGGCGCTCGCGCTGGCGGCCCGCGGACCCGCGAACCAGCCCGAGACCGGCGCGCCGGCGCCCGTTCCCGCGCGGGAATCCTCGTGCGTCGCCTGCCACGCCGGCATCGAGCCCATGCACCCGCAAGCCGAGCTTTCGTGCACCGACTGCCACGGCGGCGATTCCAATGCCGCGAGCGCGCAGGCGGCCCACGTGCAGCCCGCGCGCGCCGCCGCCGGCGACGAACGCGTCGCGGCGCTCGACGACGACCTGGCCTGGCGGCGCTTCGTCAACCCCATGGACCTGCGCGTCGCGGAAACGACTTGCGGCGGCTGCCACGCCGACGAGGTGGCGCGCGTGCACACCAGCCTGCACGCGAGCACCGCGGGCCACCTCTCCGACGGCTTCTACGAGGTCGGGCTGCTGCCGAAGAAGGGCTCGAAGTTCTCGATCTTCCCGCTGCGCAGCAGCACGGCCGGGCCCGGCGAGCTCTCCAGCCTCGAGCAGGTGCCGAGCTTCAACGAGCGCCTGCCGCGCGACAAACTTTCGACGCACTTCATGGACCTGACCCGCAAGGAGTGCGCGCAATGCCACCTGTGGTCGAACGGTCGCGCGGTGCGCGGCCGCGTCGGCTTCGACGGCGACTACCGCGGCTCGGGCTGCGCGGCCTGTCACGTGGCCTACGCGCTCGACGGCCGCTCGGCTTCGGCCGACGCGCAGGCCGTGCGCAACGAACCCGGCCATCCGCTGCGCCACGTGATGACGCGTGCGCCGACGACCCAGAGCTGCAGCGCCTGTCACAACGGCGACGCGTCGATCGGGCTCTCCTTCCAGGGGCTGTCGCAGCTGCCTCCGGGCGCGCCGGGCGGACCGGAGATCGCGGGCACCACCGACGCGCTGCGCCACCGCGCCTTCTACATCGACGATCCGGCGGTGACGCCGCCCGACGTGCACCACGAGCGCGGCATGCACTGCATCGACTGCCACACGGAGAACGACGTGATGGGGGACGGTCGCCTGCACGGTTCGATGGAGCACGCCGTCGAGATCGCGTGTCAGGACTGCCACGGCAGCTTCGAGGCGCCGGCCACACTGATCACGCAGCGCGGCACGCGGCTGCGCAACCTGAGCCGCGACGAGCACGGCGTGTGGCTGACCAGCAAGCAGGACGGCGCGCGCCACCGCGTGCTGCAGGTGGTCGACGTGCTGAACCCGGAGCACGCGGACTACAACGAACGAGCCACGAAGGCGATGACTTCCGTGCACGGCAAGCTGGAGTGCTACGCCTGCCACGCCAGCTGGAACGTCAACTTCCTGGGCTTCCACTTCGACCGCAACGAGTCGCTGACGCAGCTCGACCTGCTCTCGGGCAAGCGCACCAGCGGCCGCGTGACCACGCAGGAGAAGCTGTTCACGACCTGGAAGAGCTTCTACGCGGGTTTCAACGAGAGTGGTCGCGTCGCGCCGTACTTGACCGGTTTCTCGACCATGGGCACGGTGCGCGACAAGGACGGGAAGCTGCTGCTCGACCAGCAGCTGCCGGTGACGGCCTCGGGCCTCTCGGGCATGACGATGATCCACCATCAGGTGCACACGACGCGTTCGACGGCGCGCGCCTGCGTCGAGTGCCACCGCTCGAGCGCGACCTGGGGCCTGGGCTCGGCCAACTTCCGCCTTTCACGGCGCTTGGCCTTCGTCGCCGACCGCCGCGGCGTCGAGGTCGTGGCGCTCGATCGCGCGCAGCTCGCGTCCTCGATGCCGCTGGCCAAGGCCGTCGTGCCGCGCGTCGTGGCCCTGGCGGTCGACAGCGATCCGCTGCAGGGCCACGCGCGCTTCGTCTACGCCGCCGAGCGCGAGCACGGCGTGCACGTGATCGACGTCTCCGATCCGACCGCGCCGCGCCGCGTCGGTTTCGCCGCCAGCGTCGCGCCGCAGGCGCTGAGCCTGTGCGGCGACGTGCTGCTGTGCGCCGATGGCGCCGGCGGCCTGCGCCTGTTCGACGTCAGCACGCCATCGAAGATCCGCCTGCTCTCGGTGCTGCCGACGCTCGACGCTCGCGCGCTCGCCGTGCAATGGCCCTTCGTGTACGTCGCCGACGGCCCCGGCGGGCTGCTGATCGCCGACGTGCGCGCGCCGCTCGCGCCTGTGCTGGCCGGCGGGCTGGCGCTCGACTGGAAGGGGCGGCCCGACGAGTCGCTCTCGGTCGCCGTGCTGTTCCAGTATTCGCGGCCGACGGTGTTCGCCGGGCGGCCGGCGGACGACCGCACGCAGGCGCGCCTGTTGTGCGCGGTGCTCGACGCGCGCCGCGGCATGGAGCTGGTCGACGTCACCGAAGCCTCCGCGCCGATCAAGCTCTGGCCGCAGCGCTGGACCGAGGAGGAGGGCGCGCGCCGCGGCCGCGGGCGCGAGGACACGCTGTGGCGCTCGCTCGCGTTGCGCACGCACGTCGACCTCGGCCAGGCGCAGGGCGGCGCGCCGACCCGCGAGCGCGACGTCGTCTACGCGCTCGGGCAGCGCGACGAGAACGGCAACGCGGTCAGCAGGCTGACGGTCTTCGACGTCAGCGATCCGACGGATGCGCACGTGGTCTCGGCCGCCGACATCGGTTTCGACACGCGAGCGCTGGAGATGATCCACGTCTACCAGCCGCCCTTCCTCTCGACGCTGGCGCTGGTCCCGGACGGACGCGGGCTGTTTGCCGGGGACGCCTCGATTTCCGAGGAGTTCAAGAGCCTGGGCGCGCTCGCGGGCCTGTCGTCGACCAGCGCCATCGCCTTCGAGGAGTTTGCGCTCGACCGCTCGATCAGCGAGCAGGGCGAGCGCCTGAAGGACGTCAGCCACCGCGAGTCGCGCTGGCTCAACCTGCCCGAGATCGAGCGTCTGCTCTCGGTCGAGTCCGGCGATTTCGGCCTGCCCACGCGCGTGCTCGAGGCCGAACTGCCCTCGGCCACGGCGCGCCTGCACCTCGCGCGCCTCGACCTCGATCGCTCGGGCTTCCTCGAAGGCGCGGAGTTCGAGCGCGGCGGCGGCGCGGGCGTCGACCGCGACGGCGACCAACGGCTCTCGCTCGCCGAGCTGCTGGCCTCCGCGGCCGCGGGCGAGCAGCGCGAGGCGCCGACGGCCGCGCCCGAAGCCCCGCCCGAGCCCGCGATGGGCGCGGAACGGCGTGCGCTTTCGCCGGCGCACGCGGCCGACGGCGAGCTGGCCTGCCTGCTCGACACCATCCGGCCGGCTGCTTTCGACGCCAGCGGCGACGCGCGCCTGGACCCCGCGGAATTCTCGCGCGCGCTGTTCGCTGCGCTGGACCTCGACGCCAGCAGACAGCTCGATCTAGCCGAGCTCTCGCGGCTGCCGGGGGAAACGCGCCAGCTGCGCTTCGGCGGAGCGCCGGCGGCGGCGCGCTTCGCGCTGCACGACAAGAATGGCGACGGCCTGATCGCGGCCAAGGAATGGAAGCTGGGCGCCGAACAGTTCGCGGCGCTCGATCACGACAAGGACGGCGCGCTGCGGCTCGCGCCGCGGCTCGATCCGCTCAAGGGCCGGCGCAGCGACGAAGGCCCGAACGAATGGCCGTCGCGCCAGCCGATCGTCAATTCGCTGCCGCCGGTTCTGACGCGCGAGACCGTGCTCGGATTCTTCGACAGCGACGGCGACGGCATCCTCAGCACCAAGGAGCTCAAGTCGCGGCCCGACATCCTCGCCGAGGGCGACGACACCAACGACGGCCGGCTGGAGCCGATCGAGCTCAAGAGCGATCTCGATCGCATCGACTCCCAGGGCGTCGACGCCACGCTCGATGGTTTCCTCGAACGCTGGGACCTCGACCGCGACGGCAAGGTCTCGCCGCGCGAATTGCCGCTGTGGTCGCGCCCCTGAAGTCTGCCTGCCGCGCCACGCGCGGTCCTCGTTCACTTCTCCTCGAAGGGATCGCCGAGCACGCTTTCCAGCCGCTGCTCGGATTCGTCGCGTGAGCGCGCGCTCTCGAAGAGCATGTGCGTGACCGAGAGCTTCATGCCGCCGAGCGGGGCGAGCTCCGCGCCCGCGTCGAAGCGGAAGTAGGCGTCCTCGAGGCCGTAGGCGCGGTTGAACACGCGCTGGGCCTGGTACTGCAGCGCTCCCGAGAGCGCCTGGTCGCTCACCAGCCCCGCCTTGATCAGCGCATCGCCCAGCGGACCCGTCGGGCGCGCGTCGCGGAGGAACTGCTCGAATCGGCCGATGTCCAGCGCGCCCTGGGAGACCAGGATTTCGCCCAGCAGGGAGCCTTGCCGCGGCGCCTCGCTGCGCGCGTAGGTCACGTTGCCGTCGACGAGCTGCACGCGGAATTGCTCGCGATCGTTCCAGATCCACAGCGTCCCCGACTTGCGCAGCTGCGCCAGGAATCCCAGCACCTCGGGCATCGCCACCGTCGAGGTGTGGCCTGACAGGCCGGCGGGACGCTCGTAGTTCTCCTCGAGCGGCGTCCCATGGTTTTCGTGCTGCGGCTGCGGGAGCGGCGCCGCCACCGGCGCCCGGACTTCGCTCCGGGGTGCGGGCGGATCGCTGGGCTTGTCGCGCTTGAACGCCCGCACCGCGGACTTGAGCGCGCGGCCCAAGCCGAACATGCCGCCTTCGTTCGCTCGCGGAGCGGACGCGGCCGCAGGGGCGCGCGCCGCTTCCTCCGCGGCCCGCGAAGGCAGGGCATGGTTGGTCGCGGTTGTAACTGGCGCGGGCAGTACGGGCGCGGGCGCGAGCGGGGCGGCCGCAACGGGCTCCGGCGCGACGGGCTCGGCCGCGCGGGGCTCGGGCGTGCCCAACCCGGCCGCGGCAGGCGCGGACTCCAGCGGCGCGGGCGCAACGGGCTCGGCCCCGAGCGCCTCGGGCGCGCCGGGCTCGGGCGCGACCGGTTCGGCCGCGGCGGGCGCGGACTCCAGCGGCGCGGGCGTCGCCTGCGCCGCGGACGCTGCCTTCGAGCGACGTTTCGGACTCACGGCTGCTGCCTTGGGTGGGTCCCCCGAATCCGCGGCCGTCGCGGGTGCGCTTCCCAACAGCGCGGAGGCCTCAGCGCCCGGCTCGAGGTTCGCCGAACTCGCGGCCGACGAGGGATTCGCGCCCGCCGCGCCTTGGCGTGCGGCCTCGGCGTCGATCGACGATCCACTTGCGACCTCTTTGGGGGAAGCTCTGTCGGGCATGCCGTGGTCGGACTCGTGCTCGCGGATCGACCAGAGCCCGCCCGCGGCTGGAGTCCAAACCACGGTTCGGGTCCCCGCGCGCCTGCTTTGCGGCGTCCCCGCGGAGGCCGTTTGTTATCCTGGCCGGTCCCTTCCGCCCCATGGAAACCCCTCCGAACGAGCTTTTGGCCTCCGCGGGCCCGGCAGGGTCCGCCGAGCCACGGGAACCCGAGTCCGGGAGCGGGGGAGACGCGGGCCTGCGATCGGCGCCGGCGGCCGCCCGGCCCCGGAATCCCGCACTCGGCCTGCAAGGCGAGGCCCTGCGCAAGCCGAGCTGGCTGAAGGTCCCGCTGCCTGGCGGCGAGGCCCACGCCCGCCTGAAGTCCCTGGTTCGAGACCTTGGTTTGCACACGGTCTGCGAGCAGGCGCGCTGCCCCAACATCGGCGAGTGCTGGAAGGGCGAGCACGCGACGATGACCCTGATGGTCCTGGGCGACGAGTGCACGCGCCGCTGCCGCTTCTGCGCGGTCAAGACCGTGCTGAAGGCCGCGCCGCCCGACCCCCTGGAGCCGGCCAAGGTCGGCATGGCGATCGCGGCCTTGAACCTGGGCTATGTCGTGCTGACTTCGGTCGATCGCGACGACCTCGCGGACGGCGGCAGCGCGCACTACGCGCAGTGCATCGCGGAGGTGCGCGCGCAGTCGCCGCGCACGGTGATCGAAACGCTCGCTCCGGATTATCGGGGCAGCGACCTTGGCACGCTGATGGCGGCGCGCCCGGACGTCTTCGCGCACAACGTCGAGGTCGTGTCGCGCCTGCAGCGGCGCATCCGCGATCCGCGCTGCAGCTTCGAGCGCTCGCTCGACACGCTGCGTGGCGCGAAGACGCTCGACCCCAACGTGTTCACCAAGTCCTCGTTGATGGTCGGCCTGGGCGAGACCTGGGCCGAGATCGAAGTCTCGTTGCGCGAGCTGCGCGGCGCCGACGTCGACTTCCTGACCGTCGGCCAGTACCTGCGCCCCACGGCGCAGCATGCCCCGGTGCACGAATACCTCACGCCGGAACGCTTCTTCGAGATCCAGAAGCTGGGCGAGTCGCTCGGCTTCAAGTACGTGGCCTCCGGGCCGCTCGTGCGCTCCAGCTACCGCGCCGGCGAGTTCTTCGCCGCGCGACTGGTGCGCGAGCGGCGCGAGGCCGTGCGCGCGCTCGCCAACCGGAACGCCAGCCCCCAGACCCTTCCATGACGATCGCCGAGCCCCTCCAGGTCATCGCCCAAGACGGCAGCGTTCCGGGCTACACGCCCGACTTGTCGAACGAGCAGCTGCTGCACTGCTACCGCACGATGCTCTCGGTGCGCGCTTTCGACGACATCTGCATGAAGCTGCAGCGCTCGGGCCGCATCGGCTTCTCGATCCCCAACCGCGGCGTCGAGGCCTGCCAGGTGGGCGCGGCGAGCGCGCTGGAGAAGACCGACTGGATCTTCCCCAGCTACCGCGACTTCGGCATGGCGCTGTACCACGGCGTCAAGCCGGTGGACATGATGCACAACATGTTCGGCAACGACCGCGACAGCGCGCGCGGCCGCCAGATGCCGGTGCACTTCTCCTTCGTCGAGCCGATCCACTTCGTCTCGATCAGCTCGCCGATCGGCACGCACATCCCGCAGGCGGTCGGCGCGGCCTACGCGATGCAGCAACGCGGGGAGAAGCACGTCTGCCTGACCAGTTTCGGCGACGGCGGCACCTCGAGCCTGGGATTCCATTCCGGCATGAACTTCGCCGCGGTCTGGAAAGCTCCGGTGGTGTTCCTGTGCCAGAACAACGGCTACGCGATCTCCTGCCCGAGCGAGGAGCAGACGGCGTCGGAGAGCTACGCGATCAAGGCGGTCGCCTATGGGATGCCGGGCGTGATCGTCGACGGCAACGACCTGCTCGCGGTGCGCAAGGCGATGCTCGAAGCCGTGGCGCGCGCGCGCAACGGCGGCGGTCCGACCTTGATCGAGGCCAAGACCTTCCGCATGGGCGGCCACTCGACCTCGGACGATCCGACGCGCTACGTGCCCAAGGAATTGGTCGACGCCTGGGCCAAGAAGGACCCGGTGGCGCGTTTCGAGCGCTTCCTCGCCTCGCGCAAGTTGTGGACGCCCGAGCAGGGCGCCGCGCTCTACGAGGCCTGCGTCGCCGAGATCACCGCCGCCGTGACCGAAGCCGAGGCCACGCCGGCGCCCGCGCTCGAATCGATTTTCAGCGACGTCTACGCCACGATCCCGCAACACATCCGCCGCCAAGGCCAGGCCGCATTCGATCTCGCCGCGCGCAAGGGCGACGCGTCGACCGGCGGCGGCAAGTTCCCGCTCTGATTCCGCGGCCTTCGAACACCGAGCCACCATGCCCACACTGACACTCGTTCAAGCGGTCAACGACGCGCTGAAGACCGCGATGCGCCGCGACAAGACCGTGATCCACTTCGGCGAGGACGTCGGCCCCAAGGGCGGCGTGTTCCTTGCTTCGGACGGCCTGACCAAGGAGTTCGGCAAGTCGCGCTGCTTCGACACGCCGCTGTCCGAGGACGGCATCATCGGCACCGCGATCGGCATGGCGATGAACGGCCTGCGGCCCGTGGCCGAGATCCAGTTCCAGGATTTCATCTTCCCGGCCTTCGACCAGATCGTCAGCGAGGCGGCGAAGCTGCGCTACCGCTCGGGCGGCCAGTACACCGCGCCGATGGTGATCCGCACGCCCTACGGCGGCGGCATCCGCGGCGGCTTGTACCACTCGCAATCGGGCGAGGCCTACTTCTGCCACACGCCCGGTCTGAAGGTCGTCGTGCCTTCGACGCCCGAGGACGCGAAAGGGCTCTTGCTCGCCTCGATCGAGGATCCCGATCCGGTCTTGTTCCTCGAGCCCAAGGCGCTCTACCGCCAGGTGAAGGGCGAAGTGCCGGAGGGCTTCTACACCACGCCGCTGTCGACGCTGCGCACCGTGCGCACCGGCAAGGACGTGACGGTCTTCTGCTACGGCGCGATGGTGCCGGTGTGCCAGAAGGCCGCCGAGCAGGCCGCGGAAAAAGGCATCGAGTGCCTGATCGTCGACCTGCGCACGCTCATGCCGCTCGACGAGGAAGGCGTGCTCGAAGCCGCGAAGCAAACCGGCCGCGTGGTCGTCGTGCACGAAGCGCCGCGCTTCTGCGGCTTCGGCGCCGAGATCAGCGCGATGATCGCCGAGAACATCATCGAGTACATGGAAGCGCCCGTGGCGCGCGTGACCGGCTTCGACACGCCGTTCCCGAACACGCTCGAGCACCACTACATGCCGGATGCGCGCCGTGTGCTCGATGCGATCGAGCACGTGGCCAAGTTCTAGTTCGACCCCGCACTCACGAAGGACGCGACATGGCTCTGGAATTCAAGCTGCCCGACATCGGCGAAGGCGTTGCCGAGGGCGAGATCGTCAAGTGGTTGGTCGACGTCGGCGCGACGGTCAAGGAGCACCAGGCGGTCGTCGAGGTGATGACCGACAAGGCGACGGTCGAGATCCCCGCGCCCGCCGCGGGCAAGATCACCGCGATCAAGGCCAAGACCGGCGACGTGGTGCCGGTCGGGTCGGTGCTGTTCGTGCTGGAGACCGCGGCCGGTGCCGCGGCGCCCAAGCAAGCCGCGCACGCAGCTCCCGCGGCTGCAGCGCCCGCCGCACCCGCCGCACCGAAGCCCGCGACGCCGGCTCCGGTTCCGGCTGCCGCTGCACCAGCGCCCAAGCCCGCGGCGCCTGCTACCGCGCCGAGCGGCGGCCACGGTCCCTCGAAGGCAGGCCCCGGAGGCCGCCTGGAATTCAAGCTGCCCGACATCGGCGAAGGCGTGGCCGAGGGCGAGGTCGTCAAGTGGCTCGTCGAAGCCGGTGCGAGCGTGAAGGAGCACCAGTCCGTCGTCGAGGTCATGACCGACAAGGCGACGGTGGAAATTCCCGCGCCGGCCGCGGGCAAGATCGTTTCGCTGGGCGCGAAGGCCGGTGACGTCGTGCCCGTAGGCGCCGTGCTCTTCGTGATGGAGACCGCCGCCGCCACCGCGGCTGCGCCGGCTCCCGTGGCTCAACCTGCCGCCGCCGCCGCTGCACCCGCGCGCGAACTCGTCGCGGTGGGGGCAGCGCCCGCGGTGCAAGCCGCGCCCGCGCGCGCCGACGACAGCCGCGTGCTCGCCGTGCCCAGCGCGCGTCGAGTCGCGCGCGAACTCGGGCTCTCGCTCGCCGACGTCGCCGGCAGCGGCCGCAACGGCGTGGTGCGCCGCGCGGATGTCGAGGCGTTCGCCAAGGCGCGCGAAGCGGCTCCGGCCGCAGCGCGTGCGCCCGCGGCCGCCGCCACGGCCGCTCCGGCCCGTGCAGCCGCGCCGGCGACGAGCTTCGCTCCCGGCGAGCGCGAGACGCGCATCCCGTTCCGCGGCGTGCGCCGCAAGATCTCCGAGGCGATGGTGCGCTCGAAGTTCACCGCCGCGCACTTCACGGTGGTCGAGGAAGTCGACGTCACCGACCTCGTGCGCCTGCGCGAGCAAGCCAAGGCTTTCACGGAGGGCAGCGGCGTCAAGGTGACGTACATGCCCTTCATCATGAAGGCGACGGCGATGGCCTTGCTCAAGTTCCCGATGCTCAACGCGCACCTCGACGAGAGCGCGGGCGAGATCGTGCGCTACGGCTACGTGAACCTCGGCATCGCGATGGACACCGAGCAGGGACTGATCGTGCCGGTGCTCAAGGAGATCCAGTCGAAGAGCATCCTGCAGATCGCCGCCGAGCTCGCCGAACTCGCCGAGCGCACGCGCGTGGGCAAGGTCAAGCCGGAGGAACTCAAGGGCTCGACCTTCTCGATCACCAACGCCGGCAACATCGGCGGGATCATGGCCACGCCGATCATCAACTTCCCCGACGTCGCGATCCTCGGCGTGCATCGCTTGATGAAGAAGCCGGGTGTCGTCGAGACGCCGCAGGGCGACAAGATCGAAGTGCGGCAGTACATGAACTTCTCGTGCTCGGTCGACCACCGGCTGGCGGATGGAGCCGATGGGGCGCGCTTCCTCGTGTACTTGAAGAAGCTGCTGGAGAGCCCGGGGTTGCTGGCGCTGTGAGGAGTACCGAGCTCGGGCTCGGGACTCACGAACGATCGATGGTCGCGTAGCATGCAGGTCGGCGCCTCGGCATGGCGGTCTGCCGAATGGCGCAGCGCTGCGAGCCTGGACAAGGACGGGACTCGCAGGCCTCGCTCGAACAAGGGCCGCAGGAGAAATGCAATGAAGCACGCATTGCCCTGGATCGCGCTGGCGCTCTCCGCCGTCGCGCTGACGCGCAGTCTCTTCGTTTCGGATGCACCGGCACGCGGCGCCGAGCCGCAGGTCGAGATCGACCTGACGCCGCTGGTCGCGCGGCTGTCTGCGTTGGAAGATCAGTCGGGCAGGCTTCGTTTGGAACTGGAGGCCGCGCGCCTCGACGCGCCGACACGGGAAGGAGCATCCACGGGTGGAGAGAGCCCCGGTGGGAGCGGGCTCAGCGAACGGCTGGAGGCGATCGAGCAGGCGATCGTGGAGCTGCGCGCGCGGCCCCAACTTCCCGAGCTGAGGCTCGGCGCCACCAATGCGATCCTGGATCTCAGGCGTGAAGCACGGCTTGCGCCCGAGGAGGCTGTGCTCCGCGCACGCGACCTGGCGCTGAGCGAGGCGCAGCGACTCGAAGCGCTGCGCGCCCTGCGCGGGGCGAAGCTCGCCGACGGCAGCGACGCACGCCTTGGAGCGCTCGACGACATGATCCGCATGGCCCAAACCTCAGCCGATGGAGCGGTCCGCGCGGACGTTTGGCGTCAGCTCAGCCATGTCACCGATGCACGCTTGAAAGGCCCGCTGCTGGACGCTCTTGCCTTCGACAAGGACGCGAAGGCGCGCGAGGAAGCCGCCGAGACTCTGGCCGATTTCTTGCCCGATGCGCAGGTCGAGGTCGCGCTGCGCAATGCGGCGCAGAACGATGCATCGGCCGACGTGCGCCGACAGGCTGCCTATTCGCTGGCGGGCGGTTGAGGCCACGCAGCCCGAATCGTCGCGCATCTGCCAGGAGTTCAACTACGCCCGCGAGCTGGGTTTCGCAGGAGACGATCGAAGGGCGCGATCTGACCTCCGAGGAGGAGCCCCTCAGCCTCGTGCACGCCTGCGCTTGACGAGGTAGAAGATCGACGGGCCGGTCACTGCGAGCAAGCCGCTGCCGACGATCGTGATCGCGACGGCAATTCGCAGGTCGTGGATGATCCTGGGCTTGAGCACCGCCAGCGTTTGATTGCCCTCTGCCGAGACTCCGTCGATCGGAACGTACAGGACGCCGAACATGACGGGGGCAATCAGAAGAGCAAGGGCGCTCGCCCACAAAGCGCATTGGACCAATTCATGTCGCGAATGGCCGGGACTGGAGGCATGCCGCCGAGACAGGATGACGCTCGCGAAGATCAATCCTGTGGTTACAAGCCCATACAGGGCGGCTGCCGCGAAGAAGAACAAGAGCCCAATGATGAACATCGGGTGGTCGGCGAACTGGATGCCGTGCCCTGAAGCGTAACCTGTTCAGAGTACCGAGATGGAAGGAGCCGGCCACTCTTCTCAGGAGGCTCGATCAGACCATGCCTGTGCCACAGAGGAGGGTGGCCCGCTCCTTGCCTCTCGATACTCCGGTCGCCTCGTGCCGGGGTCCGCATCGATGAGTTCGGGTTGCAGGATCGGGTTCAGATCCCCGCTCACCCTTCCAGTCCATCCCGGTCAAGACGCTCACGCACTCGCGCCACGAGATCCATGTTCTCGTGAAGCACTGCAAGGACCAGCGGAACGTCGACCTCGCGCATCAGGAAGAAGATGAAGTGGTGCTCACACCGGGTGACCAGCAGCTCGGGCCGGTGCTCGAGGAACGCTCGTGCCTGCATGCCCCGCTGGCCGAGCTCGGAGAAGCGACGCTGCAGCGCTGCTTGATAGCGCTCAGCCTGCGCTGGTCCCCAAACGGTGATGGTGTAGATGGCGATCTCGAGCAAGTCGCGTTCGGCGCCAGGCGAGATCTCGTATTCAGCCATCCCGTTTGTCGGCGTCGAGCTTCAGGCGGGCATCCTTGAAGATGTCGCCGACGGTTCGACCTGACTTAGACCTCTCCTGCGCCTCGCGGTGGCGCTGGTCGAGCAGCTTTTCGAGCTCAACCAATCCATCGACGGCTGCGGCACCGAGCGTGCTCTCGAGCACAAACTGCTTGATGGACTTGCCCTGCAAGGCCGCTAGCGCTTTGAGGCGCTGGTGCTGTTCCGGGGTGACGTCGATCGAGATGCGGTTCATTCCGGTTGCCTTCGAGTTGAGCGCTAGCAGAGCCTAGCACGGTGCCCACATTTTGTCACATTGTGGGCCAGGCGCGCACTTGCCGCGCTGGCCCGGCACATCTCATGCAACAGCTCGATGCCAGGGATTGCTGAGGCAGAGCCCTTCTTCCCCGGTATTCCGCGCCTCTCCCGCGAGGCGGGATCTAGCTCGCTTCCGCCGAGAAGCGGGGAACAGCGGGAAAAACAGGCACAGGCTCAGTACTTCGGTAGTGCGCGGCGCATGAGGTCGAACTTGCCGCTGAGCGAAGGCGTGGACCGACGCGCGCTCAATCGCGCTGGCCAAGGGAGCGGAAACATCAATGCGGCGCCGGCAGTGAGAACGTAAACGTCGTGCCGATGCCTAGCTGGCTCTCGACAGTCACTTTGCCTTCATGCGCTTCCACGAATGTCTTGACGATCGCAAGACCCAATCCCGTACCCGAGCCCTCCGTTTTCTGGTCGTCGGATTCCAGCGGGTCGAATATCGCGTCGATTCGCTCCGGCGGAACTCCGGCTCCGTTGTCGCGCACCCAGCACACGACGCCGCGCTCCGGAGTCATCTCGCGCGCGCCGATCTCGACTTCGCCATTCGGCGTGTAGCGGATCGCGTTGGCGATCAGGTTCTGGAGGATGCGGCGCAGCAGGCTCGCATCTGCGTCGACGACCAATTCTTCGGGCACGCGGTTGGAGAGGTGCGTCGAGGAGGTGCCGGCCACCGGATGGAGATCGTGGATGAGCCCTTCGACCATCGGCCACAAGTCCAGCTTGCGCCGCTCGAGCCGCACTCCGACCTCGGTGACGAGGTTCGTGTTCTCTTCGATCACCTTCGTGACGAGCACATCGAGCTGCTTCACGTTGCGATGCAGGCTGTTCAGCATGCGCCGGGTCTCTTCGGGCTTGTCGAGCTTCGTACAGGTGAGCTCCAACACGCGCGCCGCGAGCGAGATGGCGTTCAGCGGAGTGCGCAGATCGTGCATGACGAAGGCGAGGTACTCCTGACGGCGTTGCTGGACTTCGAACGCCTGCTGCGTTGCATAGGACTGCACCGCCGATCCGATGGCACCGTCAAGAACGCGGTTCAGGATGTGGAACGGCCGACCCTGCATCGTCAATCCGTTCTCCTCGACGAGATCGGAAATACAGCCGCGCAGGATGTTGTACTCGGCGACGACTTCTTCGATGTCGAAACCGTCGACGAGACGTTGCGCGCCATGCGCCGGCGGGCTGGCTTCGACAAGTGCTTCCGCGATCGTCTCCGTGGATCGCGCGAGCAAGGCCTCGGTCAGCTCGTCGATGAGCATGGGCACGTGATCCGTCAGTGTCGGCGTATCCAGGTGCTTGGCCGAGGGCAGTTCACGAACTTGAGTTCGCCACCGCGAGAGCAAGTTGGCGCGCTCCTGCTGGATGAGCCGGGCAATCTTGGCGAGCTCGGTCATGGTCGATGTCTCCGGTGGTTCGCGTGGACCGCTGCGCCGAGGTTCAGCTCCGATGTTCCGGGCCGGCGCAGGGACCTCCGAGGGGACGGCGCGGTCAGAACTGACGGTTGTACCGTGATTCAGCTGCCGTGCTCGCGAAGCGTCGTGAATCGCAATGACATCTTGCCCGAGATGGCACAGGCAATCAACAGATGCGCATCGCCGCGACCAACGCCCTGGGAGGCGCCTGCTCAGCGCCGCGTCTCGAAGCGGTACTCGAAGTCAACTAGGTAGTTTCCCGCGAGGTCGCGGAAGGCTCCGCGCAGCGGGAGCATGTAGCGCGCGCCGGGCTCGAGCGGCGCGCTGAGCTCGTAGACGAGCACCCGGCCGCCCTTGGTCCAGTGCGAATCGTGGCTGCGCGGCTGCAGCGGGAACTTCCAGCCCTGCTGCCCGAGCTCGCGCACCTCCGTTCCGGAGTAGCCGCGGCCGGAGCGCATGGGCTCGGAGAACTCGATGCGGATTTCTTCTAGGTCGAAGTCGACTTCCGTCGAGCCGGCTTCGGGCGCGGTGGCGATGACCACGGGGCGATCGTGCTCTGCAGCCTTGGCGGCGCGGAAGCTGAGCTCCACCCCCGTGATCGGAATCCGGTTCGAATCGTCGAGCGCGCCGTCGAACGCCACGAGGATCTCTCGTCCGGGTTCGAGCGGATGCGTGAGTTCGAGCACCAGCCGCTTGCCATCCTGCTCCAGCCGCGGCTCGGCGATCGAAGGCCACTTCGCGTCGCGTTCCCGGGCGTGCTCGATCAGGGCGGCCCGCAGGCGTGAGCGAGCGTTTGGCGGCAACGGCGCCAACGCGCGGTCGAACTCGAGTTCGATGCGCGGCAGCAGGTAGGGGACATCGACGGCTCCCTGCGCGGGATCCGAGCGCAGCAGCTGCAGCCCGCGGAAGCTGTGGCTGCGCTTGCCCGCGGCGAGCGCGTGCACGTCCTCGTCGAGCAGGATCGCGTCGCTGCGCGCCGTTCGCGCGAACGCCGCTCGGCCGCGTGCATCGAAGCTGCAGGTCTGTCTCTCCTCGCTCTCGCCGGCGAAGCGCAAATCGATGCGGTCCAGCGCGACTTCCGCGATGCCTTTCGGGCAGGGCACGTGGATCACGGTCCCGCGCGTTGCGGGGATCTCTTCGTCGCAGACCGGTTGCTCCAACTCCAGGTGGGCGTGACCGTCGCGCACGACCCACGGCATCAGCGCCGCGCCCTGCTCGGCCGAGCCGCACAGCGCGATCAGCAATCCTTCCAGGGTTCCGCCGGTTCGGCGGCTGGCCTCGACGTAGCGGCGCAGACCGGCGTCGAACGCATCGCGTCCGAGCTGTTGCTCGGCGGCGCGCAACACGAGCGCACCCTTGGAGTACGCCAACTGCGTGTAGCCGGGCGTCTTGAAGTCGACGCGCGCGAGCGCGGGATCGCTGCCAAGCTCGTGGACCTTGTCCAGGTACTGCTCGCGCTCCTGCTGCGCGAGTCGGCGGGCAGCTTCGATCCCCAAGACCTCCTCGACCCAGCGCCAGGAACTGTACTCCGCAAGCCCCTCGGTCAGGAAACGCTCGCCCTCGCCGCTCGAAGCCACCGCCTGTCCCCACCATAAGTGGGCGAGTTCGTGGCCGAGCTTCTCGGCCGGCAGCCCGTGCTCCTGGAAGGCGCCCGACTCGAAGGCCGCGACGCCTTGAGAAGCCCAGTTGTAGCTGTCGCCGCGGCCTTGGATCTCGATGATGCCGAGCACCTCGCCGCTGATCGGGCCGAAGCGCTCGCTGAAGAAGCGCAGGGTTGCGCGCGCGTCGTCGATCAGCCGCGGGCCGAGTTTCGCGTGCGGCCCGCACAGCAGACTGACCACGCGAATCCCGTTTTCCTCGAGTTCCAGGCGCGTGCGCAGGCCGCCGAGCAGGCTGAACACCGTGGGCTGCTCGAATTCGAAGCGCCACTCGCGCGCGCCGGGAGCGGCGGCGCGGCTCGCGGCGACTTCGCGGCCGGGCGCGAAGAGTTCGAAGGCCGCGGGCGCTTGCACTTCGAGCTCTCCGCGCGCGCGCGCGACTCCGGGGCCGCTCGCATCCAGCGCGACCTGCGGGTAGAAGACCGATTGCTCCGACATGCGCACCTCGTCCGGCGCGAGCAGCACGATCCCGCGCCAGTCGCGTGACTCGCTGCCGTCGGCGGCACGGCCGCCGTAGTCGAGTTCCAGTTCCACGCGCTCGCCATCGGCCGAGGGCTCGCGACCGAGATCGAACCAGAGCAGGCGCGACTCGCGGTGGTAGCCGGATCGCAGCGCCTTGCCTTCGCTCCACTCGACGGCGGCGCCGTCGATCGTCGCTGCCGACGTCGGCTCGAGGGCGCGGTTGAGCAGCAGCGGAATCCTGCGCTCGCGCACCTCGGCCAGCGCGAGCCGCGCATGAGCCCTGAACTCGGGCGCGTTCCGCAGGTCGAGGCGCAGCTCGATCGACTCCATCCGCGGCCAGCGCTCCACCGCCGTGGTGCCGATCGCCCAGCGGATCTCGTCGCCGAACAAGCCCAGGCCCAGGCCCACGAGCAGGCCGCCGATCCCGATGCACAATCCAGCTGTCCCGCCGAAACGGGAGAGCCATCCGGTTCGACCGCGGGATGCGGCGCGAGGCTCGTCGGCATGGCTCGCCATGGCGCGGCCCATTATGCATCGAGGGCAGGATGCGATGGGAGCGCGCGCGCTTGCCGGCTCGGCGGCGCCAAGGGGGCGCGCGGCGCGGGCGTGGCCGGGCTCAGCCGGCGCTCGGGTCGAGCTGCATCAGGCCGAGCACGTTGCCCTCGGGATCCTCGACGTAGGCGAGCCAGCCGACGCGCACAACCGGCATCCTGGGCAGGACGAGCTCAGCTCCGAGCTCGAGCGCGCGCGCGAGCGCCGCGTCCAGCGACTCGACTTCGAAGCTGCAGATGAACGCGTTCCGCGCCGGCGGGTCGCCGCGCACGGCGTCGGGCCGCTGCACGAGCCCCGCGCTGATTCCCGAGTCGCCCCGCGGGTCCGTTCGGATCGTCCACCATCCGCCGGGCTCGACGCGGCAAAAGCTCCAGCCCAGGGCCGCGCTGTAGAAGTCGATCAGCCGCTGCGGCTGCGAGGCGTGGATTTCGAAGCGAAGGATGCGCGACATGGGTGCCCGGGCCCGTTCGGCCCGATCCTAGGGAAATAACCAGAGACCTGCGCCTGCGAGCGCGGTTCCAGGCTGCATGAAGCTGCTCGCTTGCCTCACCCTGCTGCTCGCGGCCTTCGCCCTGCCCGCCCGCGCGCAGGCGCCGACGCACCCGGATCTCGCCTACGCCACGCTCGGCGCGCAGCCGCTGAAGCTCGACCTGTACCTGCCCTCCGGGGGCACGCCGCCCTATCCGCTTTGGATCAGCATCCACGGCGGCGGTTGGTCGGGCGGGTCCAAGTTCCCGCTGCCCGGGCTCTCGAGCCAGGCCCTGCAACAGGGTTTTGCCGTGGCGAGCCTGCAGTACCGCCTGAGTTCGCAAGCCGTGCAGTTCGCGCCTTTCCCCGTGACCTTCCCGGCGCAGATCCACGACATCAAGGGCGCGATCCGCTGGTTGCGCGCGAACGCGGCGAGCTACCAGCTCGATGCCGCGCGCTTCGGCGCCTTCGGCACTTCGGCGGGAGGTCATCTCGCGGCGCTGCTCGCGACCTCCGGCGGCGTCGCGGCCCTCGAGGGCGACGTGGGCGGCAACCTGGGGTTCTCGAGCTCGGTGCAAGCCGCGATCGATTTCTTCGGGCCCACGGATGTGCTGAACATGAACCCCGACGTGACCACTCCGCCGGGCAGCGGGATCGACCACGACGCGCCCGCGTCGCCGGAGTCACGCCTGGTGGGATGGAGCGCGGCGGGGCAGGGCATCGGCGACATCCGCGCGCACCTGCTCGATCCCACGGCTCCGTATCCTGCGCTGGTCGCGCTCTGCAACCAGATCAACCCGGTCAGCTGGGTCGATGCGAGCGATCCGCCGATGTTCATCGGCCACGGTACCCATGACACCTCGGTGCCGATCAACCAGAGCACGCGCTTGTCGGCGGCGCTGTTCGCCGCTGGAGTCGCGCACGACTTCCGCGCCGTGCCGCTCGCCGGCCATGGATTGGGAGGCGCCATCAACCCGCTGGCGATCGCCTTCATGCAGGAGAAGCTGCTCGGGCCGGTCGTGCCCGAGGCCGGCAGCGCTTATTGCGCGGGCGATGGCAGCGCGAGCTCCTGCCCTTGCGGCAACGCGAGCTTCGCCGGCGCCAACCAGGGCTGTCGCCATTCTCTGCTGGTCGGCGCCAACTTGAACGCCGTGGGCACGGCGAGCATCGCCTCGGATTCGCTGCTGCTGCGCGCGGACAGCATGCCGAACACGCCGATGATCTTCCTCCAAGGCAGCGCGGCGGCCGGTGCAGACGCGGGCGCGGTCTTCGGCGACGGACTCTTGTGCGTCGGCGGGACGATCCGGCGCCTGGGGGCGAAGCTGAACACGCTCGGCTGGTCGAGCTACCCCCTGCCCGGCGATCCCCCCGTCTCGGTCAAGGGCGGCGCGAGCCCGGGCGTGACATTGCACTACCAGGCCTGGTTCCGCGATGGGGCCGCGTACTGCAGCGGCGGCACCTGGAACCTGAGCAACGCGCTCGCGCTGACTTGGGGGCCCTAGCCTTCGACGCAGGCGCGAAGCTCAGCGCGGCCCGAGGCCACCGGTGGCGCCGAGGTGCTCGAGCAGGATGCGGCGGACTTCGAGGATCGTCGCCGGGTCGGACTGGCAGGAATGGGGCGAGTTCACCAGGAACTCGGACTTGACGCCCGCGAGGTGCGCGCTGGAGTACTCGACCACGCCGTCGTCGGCGTCGGCGAGCTCCTCGGCGTCGGTGGGATCGCAGTCGCCGATGGAAATGATCGAGTGGCTGACGACTCCTGCCGAGATCGGCGTGTCGAGCAGGACCTGCAGGTAGGGGTTGCCCGCGGACATGTTGTTCAGGCTGGTCAGCTTGAAGCCCCTGAACTGCTTGGGCAGCCGCTTTGCGCTGGCATTCAGGTTGCTGCCCAGGTTGGCGATGTTGCTCGGCAGGCTGATCAGGCCCGCCATCACCCGCGAGTACCACTTGTCCGCCAGGAAGCTGCCGCGGTGCGGCGTCGAGATGAACACGAGGCGCTTGACCGTCGGGACGGGCTTGAACGAAAGCGCTCGCTCCATGAGCGCGCGATCCTCCGGCGGCAGCTCGAGTTCCTCCAGCGAACTGCCGATCGCGGACTCGAGCCAGCCCATGTCTCCTTCGACCGCCATCATCTTGGACAGCAGGCCACCTTGGCTGTGGCCGATCACGACCATCCTCTGCAATGCAGGATCTTGGCCGTTGGGATCCAGGGTCTTCACGGCCTCGGCGAGTGCGTCGCGCAGGTCAGCGGCCGAGTAGGCGATCGGATTGCCGGTGGTGTAGCGGAAGAACCAGAACTGGAATCCGTCGCGCAGCTGCGGGTCGGCCCACACGGAGTTGAACAGGTCCGCCCAGTAGCTCGGGCTCGACGCCGTGCCGTGCACGAAGACCACCGGGATGCGTCCGCGCTTGTAAGGCTGGATCAGCATCAGCTTGTTGGCGGTGGCGACCTTCTCGCTGGAGAAGAAGCCGCGCAGGCTGAAATCCCACATCTCGGGCCGGTTCAGCACGTGGGCCAGCGTCGCGCTGCGATCGGTCTCGAGCGGAACGCGTCCGGAACCGACGGCGATCGAGGCCGCGTCGAAGGCTGAATGCAGCTCGAGCCGGGCATCGATGCCGGTTCCAAGCGCCGACAGCGGACCGTTCAGGCGCAGGAAGGCGCTGACCGGCATCTCCTTGGAGCCCAGTTGCAGCAGCCCGGCGCTTGGTTTGCCGGACGCTCCGCTCCGCACGCCGATCAGCGGCACGCCCAGGCCCGAGTCGCGCAATCGCAGCTTGAGTCCGTAGATCAGGAATCGGTCGGCCGGCAAGAGCAGCATCGGCGTGCCATCGGCTCCGGCGCTCTGCGGGTTGACGTCCCCGGGCAACTCGCCGTGGTCCACCTCGATGCGCAGGCTGCCCGCCAAGAGCGTGCGCGGGCCGTCCTTGGCCTCGAAGCGCCGCTCGTCCGGCGAGGCGAACGCGAACAGGAGTCCGTAGTTGTAGAGATCGCAGGCCCAGCGGAAGCGCCGGTCATAGGGGTTGGCGAGTTCGGGATCCTCGCTCGAGAACAGGTAGTAGTAGGCGTAGACCGCCGCCGAGAGGTAGCTGTCGCGATCGTTGCTCTTGCGGCCGATCAGGAAGCTCAGTTCGGAAAGCGCGAACAGCGTCTGCCGCTTCGGCTCCCCGACGGCGATCGCGTGCAGCGCGCGCAGCGCCGCGAGCGGATCCTCGTCCTGCACCTTCTGGAGATCGTAGATCTGCAGCACTTCGCTCGTGACCGAGCTGATGTACTCGCCCTCCAGCGCGCAGGACGAGATCACCCTGTAGACCTCCTGCGGCCCGACCTCGTTGACGCCGACCTCGACCGGCGTGAGGTTGCAGGCGGGCAGCCAGCACAGGCAGAGCATCAGCCCGAGTCGCAGGGCGACCGAACGCGGCCCGGGCCTTCGGGTTGGCATGGCAACTCTCGTGGGGATCAATGCAAGCCGCTTCGTTCGGAGAATCGAGGGGTGTTGCGCCAGGCGCGAGCGCAGACCGGGTGCTCGAGGCGCGGCAGCATGATAGTCGTTGCACGGGGCGCGGCGGAGCAGCCTCCATCCTGGCGCCCGAGCACGCGTTTCGTTCTCATGCTGCGATGGATGCAGGAGCCCCTACGCGGGCGGCACGGCCGGGGCTGGGGCGAGTCGTCGCGCGCCGTTGCGCATGGGCGGCACTGGTCCTGGTCGAGATCGTCTGCCTGGCCTGGAGCGCTCTGGCCCTCGCCTTGGACGCCGGCGCACCGCCGTGGCTCGTCGCGCTGCTGCTCGCGGGCGCCATCGCCTCGCTGCTCTTCGTGCGGCCGCGCGCACGCGGACACGGCTCGTTCCTGCTGGCCTTCGCGGGTCTGCTCGCCTGGTGGTTGTGCATCGAGCCCCGCAACGATCGCGCGTGGATGACGGAGGTCGAGAAGCTGCCGCGCATGGAAACAGAGAGCGAGCAGCTCACCGTACACAACCTGCGCAACTTCGAGTATCGCAGCGACACGGATTTCACGCCGCGCTGGGAGACGCGCCGCTTCGACCTCGCGAAGCTGAAGGGTGTCGACGTGTACCTGTCGGACTGGGGCGCTCCGGGCATCGTGCACACCATGCTCAGCTGGGAATTCGAAGGCAGCGAACCTCTGGCGATCTCGGTCGAGACGCGCAAGGAGCAGGGCGAGAGCTACTCGGCGCTGCGCGGCTTCTTTCGCCAGTACGAGCTCTACTACGTCGTCGCCGACGAGCGCGACGTGGTCCGCGTGCGCACCAACGTGCGCGGCGAGCGCGTGCGGCTCTACCGCCTGAACGCCTCGCCGGCGCTGGCCCGCGCCCTGCTGCTGGGCTATGGCGAGCGCATCAACCGCCTGGCGACGCAGCCCGCCTGGTACAACGCGCTGACGCACAACTGCACGACCACGATCCGGCTGCACATCAGCGAGCTCGGGCTCGCGCGACGCCCGAACTGGCGCCTCTTGGCCAACAAGTACAGCGACGAACTGCTCTACATGCGTGGGGCGCTCGGCACCGCGCTGCCCTTCGAGGTGCTGCGCGAACGCAGCGAGATCACCGACGAGGCGCGCGCCGCGGGCCTGGCCGCGGACTTCTCGAGCCGCATCCGGCGCGACCTGCCGCCGCGCAGCGCGCCCGCGCGCTGATCAGAACGGATTCCAGTTCCCGAACACGTTGCCGAAGACCAGGAAGATCGCGGTCTCGCCCGGTTCGGTCAGTCCGAAGCCCAGGAAGATCGGACCGAAGATCGTCTGCACGGCGACGAACAACGATCCCGAGTAGCGCAGGTCCGAGGCGGAGATGTCGTCGCGGTCGCTCCACGTCTGTCCGGCCTCGAGCGAGGCGCCGAGGTTGAAGCGCAGGCTGCGATAGTCCATGCCGTGGCGGCCCAGCTCGGTCCAGGTCACGGCGCGGGCGAGTCCGACGTGCGCCCCGCTGACGCTGTCGCGGCCCAGCCCCGACAGGCGCAGGAACCCGCCCAGGGGAAAGGCGTTCTGCAGCGCGTCCTGGTCGTCGAGCGCGGTGTCGAATTCCGCGCCCAGCGTCAGCGTGGTTCGATTCCAGGTGAGCGCCTTGTCGAACTGCGAGCGCAGGTAGCTTTCCTGGTCGCCGCCCATCCACTCCGCCGGCGCGGTCACCAGCACGCGGCCCAGCGAGCCCTCGCTCGGCAGCGACAGCGAATCCACCGTGTCGACGGTCAGCGTGGCCTCGAAGAAACCCTGGTCGAAATCGAAGCTGTCGAAGGCCGCGGGATCGCCGACGGCCAACGAGGCGCTGCCCGCCTGCTTGACCAGGCCCAACCGAACCTCGCCCCATTCCCCGAGCACGCGTCCGGCGTCGAAACGGCCGCCCACGGCCCAAACGTCGTAGCTGGCCAGGACATCCTCGTCGGCCGTGATGTTGACGCGCTCCTGTTCGTAGGCGAGCGCCGGGGCGATGAACCAGCGCGCGCTCGGATCGATCGGCTGCCAGAATTCGCTGAACAGCAGGATCCGGCTGCCGACCTCGATGCGGTTGCGCCATTCGGCGCCCAGCCCATCGATCGGCCGGAACGTGGCCGACGCGCCCATCACGTAGGTCGCGTCCTCGCCGAACACGCCTTCCAAGGCCGCGCCCGCGCGCGGGTTCCAGGCGTATTCGCTCGCCGAGTGCGCGTGAACGACCAGGTCGGCCAGCTCCTCGTCGCTGGGGCGCAGCTCGATGTCGATGCGTTCGTGGTAGTCCAGGCCGTACAGGCGCAGCACGTCGCGCGACACGCGCTGCTGGCTCAGGCGTTCGCCCGGCTCGCTCTCGATCCGCGAGAGCAGCACGGAGTCGCCCAGGCCCGAGCTGTCCTCGATGCGCAGCGTGCCCAGCCGCGGCAGCGGCGGCCGGCGGGCCTCGCGCTGCGCGAGATGCTCCGCCCAGGCGATGGGATCGAGCGCCAGCTTCTCCAGCTCCGCGCCGCACGAGCCGACCGCGGTGCGTCCGCGCTCGAACAGCTCCTGGGCGCTGCGGTAGTCCTCCTCGCCGGCACCGCCCAGGTTCGGCGCGACGATGATGTCGGCCGGGCGCAACAGCGCCAGCGCCGAACGGCGCGCGCGTTCACCGGCGAGCACGCCCACGTGCGCGTTCGCGGAGAGGAAGGAGTCGAGGCGCTCGGGATGGGCCGCGGCGAGCGCGCAATCGACCAGCACCACGACCGTGCAGCCGGCGTCGAGCGCCGCGCGCACCGGGATCGGGTCGCTGAGGGCGCCGCTGCCGAGCTCGCGACCGCCGATCTCGACCGGAGCGTGCAGGCCGGGCGTCGCGAAGCTCGCGAGCATCGCGGCGGACAGGTTGCCGTCGTCGAGGGTCACCGCGTCGCCGGCCAGCAGATCGGTCGCGGCGATGCGCAAGGCCACGGGCAGGTCGTCGAAGTCGCGCACGCCGCTGACGCGCAAGGTCGTGGCGGAGAGCAGCCACGACAGCCAGCGCGTGCGCACCAGTCCGCGAGCCAGGCCCATGCGTCCCGGCCCGAAGGACACGGGCAGGGCCAAGAGGAAGTCGTGGTCGACGGTGCGCTGCCGCCAGCTCAACAGCGGCCGCGCGATGGAGCCGTTGAGCGCATCACCCCATTCGCGGTCCGAGATCAGCGCTTGCATCTCGGCGGCGCTCATGCCGCTGGCGTACAGGCCTGCGACCAGCGCGCCGCCCTCGCTGCCCACCAGCAGATCGACGGGCACGTGCAACTCCTCGAGCGCCGCCAGCACGCCGATCTGCGCCAGCGCGTGCGCCCCGCCCGAGGACAGCACCACGCCGACGCGCTCGCGCGCGGGCGACGCCGGGCTCTGCTGCGCCGCTCGCAGATTGCCGGCGAGGACCAGCAGGGCCAGGGCGAACGTCGCGCGCATCCCCTGTAGGCTACGGCGGCGTCAATCGGCGGTGAAGCAATTCGTCGCGCGAGCCCGTTCGCGCTCGACGAGCCTCGCGATCGCGTGAACGCGATCCGCCGGCGAGAAGCCAGTACTTGGGCGCACGAAACCCGACCGGCCCGCTGCGCGCGGCGCACTGGAGCTGCAGCGCGATCCCGACCCCACGCGCTGGAAGCGCTTCACGATCTGGCTCTTCGGCTTGCTGCCGATCGAAGGCCAGCCCGGGGCGCGCGTGGTCCCGCTACAGCCCCTGCGTGAAGGTGATCAGCGCCTGCAGCCCGTCCATCTCGAGGTCGCCGAGGCCTCCGCCGAGATCGACGCTGGTGTCCGACCAGCGCACGCCGAACCCGATCATCGTGCGCGTAGGCAGCGCGAACTCCAGGCCCGCGCGCGCATACCAGCCGCTGCCGAAGCCCGAGCCGCCTTCGTCCAGGCCGCTGCCCGATTGGTCGTAGTCGACCCACTGCATCAGCGGACCGGCCGCGCCATAGGCGCGCCACTTGTCGCCGAGGAAGAAGCTGAGGAAGGGGCCGCCGTAGAGTTCGAACACCGACATGTCGACGTCGATCGCAACCGCGGCGCCGCCGCCGCCGACCGCCCAGGCCTCGGCGTTGGCGCGCCAGGAGAAGGCGAGCAGGCCCTCGATGCCGATGTCGACGCGCTCGCCGCCGAGCTTCCATTGCGCGCCGCCGCCGAGCACCGGCAGCTGGTCGAGATCGCCTTTGTCGCCGTCGATCGAGGCGTCCTCGACCTCGACGTTGGAATAGCCGCTGACTCCCAGGAAGCCCTGCATCAGCGCCTGGCCGCTCGACCAATGCAGCGAGTTCGCGCGCTTGGTCGAGTACAAGCTCGGGTTCTGCCCCGCCGCATTCCGCAGCGGCTCGAGATTCAGCTCCGCCGCGGCGACTCCGTGCAGCGGTGTTGCCTGGGCCGCGGGAGCTGCATCGACGCGCAGCGCCCCGGAGGCCAGCGCGGGCTCGCGCTCCGGCGCGCTGGCACAACCGACGATCAGGATCGAACACAGCGCGCCTGCGATACGTGTGGACATGGGCGGGGATCATAGCGCAGCCGGCTCCGCGGCGCTCGTATCGCGCCGGCGGAACCCGCGAGCTTGCGATCGACGCCCGACTCGCCCAAAGTAGGCCATCCCTCACGCCAACGAAGGTCCGATGTCCACACGACTCCAGCGTCTCTCCCGCGTGCTCGCCTGCCTGCTGCTCGCCACCCTCGCGGCCTGCGCCTCGACCGGGCTCGCCGAGAGCTGGGTCGATCCCGATACCAAGGAGCTGCCGCGCTTCCAGAAGGTCTTCGTCGCCTACGTGGGGGCCGACGCCGCCGCGCAGCGCCTGGCCGAGGACGCGCTGGAGCGCAGGCTGAAGTCGGTGGAGGTGCTCAAGTGCTACGCGCTGTTCCCCGACGCGCGCGAGCTGGACCCCGCGCGGCTCAAGCTCGATCTGCGCGCCCGCGGCTGCGACGGCGCCGTGGTCATGCGCCTCGCGCGCGTGGAGCAGGAGATCTCGGCGACCGGCGCGTACCCGACGCCCTACCACTCGTTCCACTCTTATTGGGGCTACGCGTCCCCGGCCACGATGGACGTGCGAACCGACGAGATCGTGCACGTCGAGACCAACGTCTACTCGCTGGCCGACGACAAGCTGATCTACACGGCGCGCAGCGAGAGCTTCAATCCGAGCTCGACGGCCGGGCTGGTCGACGAGATCGCCGAAGCGATCGGCGAGGACCTGCGCGACAAGGGTCTGCGGCGATAGCGCTCAGCGGCGCGCGGGTGCGAAGCGTCGCAGGACCCACACCCCGGCCATCGCGGCCGCGATCAGCGCGAGTCCCGTCAGGAGCACGCGGTTGAGCGCGTGATCGACGCTGCGGTCGCCGCGCTGCGCCGCGGCGTCGAGCAGGCGCTGCGCCTCGGGCAGGCGCGTGTCGAGCTCGCCGAGCAGCGTGTTGAGCTCCTTGACCGCGTTGCCGACGCGCTCGGCCGCCGCGCCGTACTCGCTGACGTCGAAGGGCTTGCCCGGCGGCTGCGGCTCGCTTGGCGCGACGGCGCCCGGATCCTCGGGCTTGTCGAAGCGTCCCACGAAGGCGTCGAGGGCTTTCAGCGCCGAGGTGAGCTCCACGGACATTCCCTCGCCGGCCTCCAGCGTGTCCTTCGAGTCGCGCAGCAGGCCTTGCAGCGTCTCGTGCGACTTCTCCAGGTCAGCGACCAGTCCTTCGCGCTGCGCGGTCAGCTCCTGCGAAGCCTGCTTCAGGGCCGCCTCGCGCTCGGTGCTCAGCGCCGCCGGCAGCGCGGCAGCCGTCGCCGCGAAGCTCTCCAGCGTGGCCG
>Ga0315910_10000414_pt1 | contig 42535 bp, 32 predicted proteins | sample EdamamesoilMG_FD_204470 | JGI IMG/M metagenome (GOLD analysis project Ga0315910, IMG submission 204470) | Garden soil microbial communities collected in Santa Monica, California, United States - Edamame soil | ecosystem: Environmental > Terrestrial > Soil > Garden | place: USA: California...
GGCAACAGCTTTTGCCTGGAAAAGTATTAAAGCCAAGAATATCAAAGCCCATCAGCAGTTTATGGTTCGAAGCTTCATTTGCATTTTTTCATTTGTGGCCGTGCGCATAGATGATGTGTTCTCGTTAAACCCGCTCTTTGGAACAATCGAAGATGGTATGTTCAGAAGAGTAGTTAATGAATACTTCTTTTCTTTCGTGCCCTTGCTGGTAGCCGAAATCGTGATGACCTGGATACCCGCCCTTCACCCTGCCGGAAGAAAATAAGCATGCAACAATCCTTCTCGCATCAATATGCTATTTTATCCACCTTCACTATTCCCTATCTTCACCTACCCAATTACTTTACCTAAAGTCTCCTAAACAGCATGGAAGAAGTGTCGCTTCAGACCCACCCGGCCGAACCCATAAAGCCACCGTTAAAAAGTGTTCGTATTCACCTGCTGGTAACCTGTTCACGATGTAACACCCAAACCGGTATCAATTCCATAACTCCAGAAATTACCTGCGCAACCTGCCGACAGAAGATTAGCATCAAAGACAACGATTGGAAAACACTTTTTGAAGACGTCCTCAAAACGTGTAAGCGCGTTCAGTCAGACTATGAGGGCAGCACTATGGTTCAATATCCAGGTCACCGTCTTATCCTTGGCTATTCTAAAAAAGCTATTCAGTGTACATCATGTTTTGCCGATATACCATTTTCCACCGAAACGGAAGGGGTAACCGCACTCACCTGTCCTTCCTGCCAATCAGAAATGTCGCTGCGTAAGGCCACCGCTGAAATCAAAAAAGTTGCGAGAGATATTGAATGGTTGGTTGGCAATGATGTAGACTCAAGAACAGAACAATCATCATACTACCCACCTGCGTCAACATCGGTAGCCCAGTGTCCTTCGTGTGGTGCATCACTGCCGGTGGATGGAAAAAGCCGGGTTGTCAATTGCGAGTTTTGTCTTTCAACCGTTACGCTGTCGGACGAAACCTGGCAACGGCTTTATCCAACCGCTACCAATAACGTGTGGTATATTTTGTACAGAGGCACACCTCCGCGTAAAGATTATAGCCTTACACCCGCCCAAAAAGAAAAAGTCCATCGCGACTGGAAAAAACAGGAAAATCAAAAAAACATCAATCAACCTCAGGCAGCTACCAATACACGTGGTGCGTTTAGAACCTGGCTGCTTGAAGAGGGAGGATTTGTGTTACCATTAATGACAGGCGTAATTGCCTTTTCACTGGTGCGCGGTTTGGCAGAATCTGGCATGACGATTTCCGATTACTTTTCACGTACAGATTCCGAGCTAACACCCATGGGTGGCGTTATCACCATGGTCATCATGACGGTTATCAGCATTATACATTATATCTCCGTTCGAAAAAAATGGATGAAAGACCAATCCGGAAAATGATGCCGTACTCGTTATTATCAAACCGAACCTTAAACTTCATCAACTGATATGAGCGCAAAAGAAACAATCAAAAAGCAACTTCGGTCGGTTATTGAATGGCAGAATCCCCATGCCGATCTTATCATCGAACGCTGGACAGAAAACGGTGACGAAATTAAAAACGCTTCCAAACTTATTGTCGGCCCGGGGCAAGGCTGTCTCTTTGTGTATCAGGGAAAAGTAGAATCCATTCTACTACAAGAAGGTGTCGTTACGCTCGCTACCGCCAACATTCCGTTCTGGACAACCGTTACCAAGGTAATGCAGGCGTTTGAAAGTGAGCATAAAGTGGGCATCTACTTCTTCCGCCAAACGCAATTTTTAAATTTGCCCTGGGGTACTACTTCTCCGGTAAAGTATGATGACCCCAAGTACAAGTTTCCGGTTGGTTTGGGTGCACACGGAAATTTTTCACTGAAGCTTGGTCATGCCGAAAATTTCTTTAAACAGATAAGCGGCACTCCGCACGAGTATAAAATCCAGCAGATACAAAGCGTCTTGCGCAGTCGCATTACGCAACCCCTATCCGATATACTGGCAACAGCAGGTTACAGCTACGCTGAAATAGACAAATACCGCGAGGAGCTATCCGATACTCTTCGCGAAAAAGTTACTGTCATTCTTCAGGAACTGGGACTTGAACTTACCGATCTTCGCATCGAAGGCACCAACTTCGATGAAGCCACACAGCAGCGCATCAACAAAATTGCCGATGCCCTGGCCGACTCACAGGCCTATCAAAACCTGGGCATTAACTACACCCAGAAAGAACAACTGGAAGCCATGAAAATTGCTGCGGGCAATGAAGGTGGTCTTTCGGGTATGAGCGCCAACCTGATGGCCGGTGCTCAGATGGGAGCACTCATGGGCAACCAACTAAACCAACACGTCAATCAACCTGTACATGCTCCAGCCGAAGATGTAACCACAAAACTTCAAAAGCTAAAAGCTTTATTCGACCAAGGATTGATTGACGAAGGCGAGTTCAAAACAAAAAAAGCAGAACTCCTGAAAACACTGTAGTCTCCAAAAAAATAATCCAAAAACAAATCACGCCTTGAAAACTACTCCTTTCTTCCTTCTCCTGTTGCTCCTCATCGGCTGCTCCAGCAAGCCGCAATTCAATTACCCAGCCACGCGAACAGAACCCTTTGATACAACCATCTATGAAACAACAATCTCCGATCCATACTTCTGGATGGAGCGCAATGCTAACGAAGCAGAATTAAAAACGTGGGTGAATGAGCAAGGAAAGTTAACGCAAAGCATACTGGACAGTATTCCAAACGGAGAAACGCTATCAACCGAAATTGAGGAAGCGATCGTCAGCATGCAGGATGAGATATGGGGCTTGACCATTGTAAATGAAACATTCTACTACAACCGCGATATACCAGACGTTGGCGTTTCGTGGTGCCGCAGAAAAAACATAGCGGCCGAAGAAGAAATTATTTTTTCCGGAGGCATTACGATTAACGGGCAGCGGTACCGCAGTCGCAAAAAGGTGCATGCGCATAAAAAATCGCTGGTTGCACTAATGCTGGTTCAGCGTGGAGAGGCTAATCCGCACATTCGTATTTACGACATCGATAAAAAAACTTTTCTAGCCGATAGTATCGGCCCGGTGATGTTCAACGACTCGCGTGGCGTATCAATGACCTGGCTACCCGATGACAGTGGCTTACTCTACGCACAGGCACCGCCATCAGCCATCGAAAGCCAAAAGTATTACAACGGGAAAATCAAGCTTCATACACTTGGCAAGCCAACAACAGATGATAAACCTGTTTTTGGTATTGGCGTAAACAACACCATCGAACTCAAGGATTATGAAACGCCTTATATCTACAGTTTTGATTCATCGCCATACCTGGTGGCGCGTATTCGCACAGGCGATGAAGACAACTACGCCTTTGCAGTTCATTATGCTGAACTAAACGGAGCTGAAACACCCTGGAAGCGACTCCATAATTATGTAAACCTTGGTGATGGATTCGATGCAAAAGACAACGTGTTGTATGCCGCCACAAACAATGATCCGCACTACACCATCGTACAGATTGATATGTCGACAGGTGAACCTCCGGTAACGTTTTTACCAGCGCAAGATGAAGTATTGTCGTTTGTGGATGCTGCCCATGCCTCGGGCATCGTGGCCTGCAACGATGTGTTGTATGTGGCGTATCGAAAGGTGGGTGAAATGGGATTCTATAAAGTCGATTACCAAACCAAACTGGTCACCAAAGTTCCGCTGGCAACCAAAGGTTCCATAGCCGAGTTGTCCAGGCTCGGTAGTAACGATCTGGTGTTTGCCCAATTCGGTGCCTTGCAATCGCAACACTATAAACACTATACGTTCGACAGCAGTGGCACAACAGCCCTTCCGTTCTCTAAACTAAGTCTCGATATTTCCGCTGAATTTGTAACCGAAGTGTTGGCGGTACCATCACGTGAGGGAAAAAATATTCCGGTTTCCATCGTATATAAAAAAGGACTGAACCTAAAAAACAAGAACCCGCTTTACATCGAAGCGTATGGTAACGGTGGTGCCGTAAACGACATGTGGCTGGACCCGAACAGACTTCCCTGGTTGAACCGCGGAGGCATCTATGCGTACGCCCATGTGCGTGGTGGTGGCGAACTAGGCTTCGAATGGATAACAGGCGGTCAGTTCCCCACTAAAATGAATTCCATTAATGATGTGGTGGATGTTGCTGAATACTTTGTGAAAAACGAATACACTTCGGGCGATAAGCAATTTGTAATGGGCGGAAGTGCCGGCAGTTTTCTGGTAGGCAACGGCATCAACCAACGCCCCGATTTGTTTGCCGGTGGAATCTTTCAGGCGGGCTTACCCGACATTGCCACGCACCGTGATGCCGCGTATGCCCGGGAGCGTGGTAATGTTGGCGATGTAAAAACAAAGGAAGGTTTTGAATCGGTGTACAGTCTCAGTGCGCTGTATCACATACCCGATAACACAGAACTCCCGGCCATGCTGGTAGTACACGGAGCCACCGATTACATTATCAGTCTGAAAGGCCCATCGCGTTATGTTGCTACCCTGCAAGCAAAACAAAAGGGCACCCGACCACAATTATTTTTTGTCGACTGGGAAAGCGGCCATTCGGGCGGAGGCGTTGATGAAATTATCGGAACGCTGAAGTTTATGCTTTGGCAATCGGGGCACGCTGAATTTCAATTATCGCGTAAAGACTAAGCACAGCATGATAAAAAAAATCGCGATCGGTTCTTTTTGGTTTTTGTTTTTCTCATTCCTGCTGTTATTTCTGATACTCCATTTCAGCGGCTACATCACAGAAGGATTACCTCCATCTATGGGAGAAAGTTTTTTTCACAACAGAATCTGGTTTGGGCTTCACATATCATCAGGCATCGTGGTCTACACAACGGGCGTAGTTCAATTTTCGCCAGCGATACGCAACCGAAATCCAAGCCTTCATCGTACCCTGGGAAAAATCTATATACTATCCTCAATCATTTGCATTTTGTCACTGTACATTATTCTTCCCAACAGCTCATGCGTAGCCTGTAAACCATCGCAGTATACGGTTACCAGCTTATGGTTGATGTTCGTGCTCCTGGCATACTGGTTTATACGCAGAAGAAAAATCGAAGCTCACAAACGCATGATGATCAGTAGTTTTATATGTGCAGCGTACTTTGTATCCATAAGGATCGTAGATCGACTTGGAATGGATGTATTCCGAAAATTATTCAGTACCGAACAGGCGCAGTATTTGGCCTCCGACATTTTTGTATGGGCCCTGCCCTTGGCCGGATTTCATTTCTATTGGTCTATTACCACATCACGCATACAACGTGCTGCATGAGAAAAAGTCTTTACTTCATCATGAGCATCGTTTACTGGCTGCTCATGTGGCCTTACTTCTGTCGAATAATTCTTCGCATAGCGTCTGCATAATCGCGCATCATGGCAGGCGAAAAGTCGTGACCCAGGCCGGGATAGGTTGTAATCGAAATGGCAAAGTATGGTTTTAAGGCTGCCACCTCTTTCCTGGAGAAATCAACAGCAACGATTTTATCGGCATCGCCCTGGTAAATATAAATAGGAACGGATTTTTGTGCGTGCTTCGTTGCATCATCCCACCGTTGATGATGAATAAATCCTGCGAATGGAAAAGCCGCCTGAATCAACCCAGGATAGTAAACCGCCAACAGAAAAGAAAGATCGCCACCTTGTGAGAAGCCCGCAACGATGGGCTTGGTTTTATACTTCTCTCCAATCGCCTTAACAAACACAGCAATACTATCGAGTGTCTGGCGCGACAAGGTCATTTGTGTAAGGCTATCCTTCGTGTAGTAGTCAGCCGGAAAGTAGGAGTAACCATCACGCTTCCTGAAATTTCCACGCGGAGCAATGATGCGTACCGGAACTTTCAAACTATCATACTCGGCAATGGCATCAATCGGTTTTGACGAAGAGAAATGGAAAGCAATGATCACCGGCAGTTCAGCAGAAGAACCTGTTACTTTCTCAACATAGCTAAACCCGGCAACTTGCTGATACGACTGACTATAACCTGGGCAAAAGCCACCGACCAGAATGGTCAGAATTAAAAAGCGCATAGTGTGTTTGTTATGTATGCCCACTCTAACGGTATTGCGTCAAAAACGTTCTAAACGTAAACTGCCGCTCAGGGATTTAACAATGCAACACCTAAAACAGATCGGGTGCAAGTTGAAGGATTATCCTGGCTTGCACCCGCTCTTTATAAAATTTCAATTACAAATTGTCAACAACAATTCTACTTCTTCAGAATGCGATATTCAAACGGCTGCAACGTAATACTTGTGGTTAATGTCTCCGCAGCTTCATTCAGTGCGTTTGTCCACGTTGTATTTTGCAACGAGGTATGGAGCTCGGCCGTTTTCTCCGTATTGCGCACATTCACCAGCACCAAATATTCTTCACTGTTGAACGAACGCGTAAAGATAGCCACATCGGCAGTGCTGAATGACTGCACGGTCCCTTTCCTGAATACTTCGCTGCTGTTATACAAACTCATCAATGTTTCATACGCAGCTTTCATGGAACTATTCGCTGACCAATCGATAGGGTCGCGTGTAAAAAATGCCAGTAAGTCGCTCTGCCCTACCTCCTGACTGCTGTACAACAACGGAACCGCGCTGGTAAAGATTGTAACCACCGAAGCTGACAATGCTCCTTGCACGCCTCCAAACAATGCAATAGGCGTTTCCTCCCATGCTGACTGATCATGATTTGTGGTGTAACGTAACTTCATTGCACCAGCAGGAATACTAGTATACTCCGCAGTGTGTGTGGTAAAAATTGATGTAGCGGTTTTGTTCTCTTTATACACCTGGATCATGTTGGTATAAAAATCCCAGGCGTAATTCATCTGAAATCCTGCGGTGAAGTTCTCAGGCTTTCCACCTTCCGCCAGCAGGATCAACTCGCGACCTTCAATTTTCTTCAGCTCAGCAATGGCTTTAGTCCAGAAGTCGGTTGGCACAAAATCAACAGCATCGCAGCGAAAGCCGTCAATGTTTGCTTCCAGCACCCAGTACTTCATCGCGTTGATCATGGCTTTGCGCATGTCGAAGTTGTTGAAGTTCAGATCGGCAACATCCTGCCAATTAGTGCCAGCCGGAATAACAATATTTCCGGAGGCATCCTGTGTGTACCACGATTTGTTGGTAATCCAGGGATTATCCCACGCGGTGTGGTTGGCAACCCAATCAATAATCACAGCCATGTTTTTGTTGTGTGCTTTCTCCACCAATTCGCGAAGCTTGGCGAGATCACCAAACTCCGGATTTACTTCGAGGTAATTTTGCACCGCATACGGAGAGCCTAACCCGCCAGCCGATTTTAATTTTCCTACCGGATGTATCGGCATCAGCCAGATGGTGTTTACTCCAAGTGCCTTGATGTTATCAAGACGATCAATGATACCTTGAAAATTTCCGGCCGCACTGAATGCACGTGTATTGATTTCATACATCACCACATCTTCGGGTACCGGCACATTGGCAAAGGGAACTCCATATTGTTTTGGTCCTTCGTCAACGGGTGTGGGTTTCGGAGACTCACCCTCCGGACTGCATGCCAAGAGCATCAACAGCACAAACCAGGTTTTCTTCATCATCATAAACATCGATAAATTTGTAAGCATTTTCAATTCAATTTCCTCCGTAATTATTATCAAACTCATTCACTCTTTCCTTTAAAAAGGAGAAGCCACCTGCGCGGCTCCTCCGCCCAAATCAATTGATCGATGATCAACTCATTTATGTTTTTGATACTACGCTGTGCATCCTAATTTTTTACTACCGAATATGTGTACTTGTAGGGCGCATCAGCGCGTGAGAAATCAAGTGTAACTGTATAGTTACCCGCTTCTGGAATGTTGATGGAAGGGGCATCGAACAGAAGATTACCCACCAATGCATTGATGTCGGCCACACCATAATTGATACCCCAGCCGTTATTGGCTCTGAACTTCAACGCCCCTTGCGCCAGGTCTGCTGTTACCTTCCATACATCGTTGGCCTGATCGTAGGTCATTGGTGTTGATGTATCCCAGCCACCTGTAGTAGCGGTACCAATCAATCCCCAGGTTTCGATCAGATCGATGGCGTAAGCAAGCGTACCGGTGTTGACATAAAACTTATAGTAACCCGCTGATGAAAGGGAAAGGCCTGGTTGGGTGCCATCGGTTGTTAACAAGTTTGGTGTACCCGAATCGCCATAGTTGATATGATCCCAATCCGGTGCGCTGGTAAATTTAAACCCTGCACCTTCGTGGATGTAAACGTATCCTTCGTATGCTTCATCATTGATCGCATAAATTGTTGGCGCTGTTGCAGGGCTCCATCCCTGGTAACTTCCCGGCAACCAAAGTTTAGAAGGCTCTGGTACATTACTCGTCTTTACTACACTGTAGGTAAATGCGTACGGAACTACCGTCTGGCTGAAATCTATACTTATCATGTAGTTGCCCGACTCTGCAATGTCAATGGCTGCAGCATCGAATGCCAGTGAACCGGTGAGCGCATTAACGTTACCCGTACCGTAGTTGATATCCCAGCCGTTGTTGGCTCTGAATTTCAACGCACCGTTAATGAGTGCTACTTCTGTTTCCCAGGTATCTTTGGAACTGTTGTACGTCAGTGGTGTTGATGTATTCCAACCTCCTGCCGTTGCTGTTCCGATCAATCCCCATGTATCGATCTTTGTTAAACTATAGGTAAGCGCCTCAGTGTTGGCTTGAACACGATAGTACCCGGTTGATGGAATCTCAATTTCTGCAGAAGCGATTCCTTCCTGAAGCACACCTTCTGTACCATTGGTACCAAACACATCACCTTCACAAACCGGGTTAGTAGAAAACCGAAAGGCAGTACCTTCTTCCAGGTAGCGATACCCTTCATAAGCAGTTTCACTTGTTGCCAATACAACGGGTGCCGAAGTACTTTCGCCTATCCACAGGGCCACGGGGCGTGCACTCCAGGGCGTAATCGTAAACGGGATTGCCGCTGAAATACTTTGGTATTTGTTGTTGACAACAGAACGCACCCGGATCTGCAACTCCGCCAATTGATGTGGCGCCAGCTTCAGCTCATTTACCAGTTTGGCGTTGAGTGCTTCAAGCGTCATCGGCAAGGTGTGGTCGGTGGTTACGCCAACAACAACAGGCTCCTCGAACGCATTACACTTCGAATCAATCTCCAGCGTGTACGTCACTTCTGTGTTGATACCATAGTCGGTATCGCTCCACACAAATTCCACTTCTTCACCCAAGGATGGTTCGGTGATGGTTAGCTCCGTATCAGCAACAGGCAGGCTGATGGCCGGTGGTGTACCTTCTGTTTTCAGCACAGCGCGTGTCTCGTCTTTTTCGCAGGCGATGAGCGCCAACAACGCGTAAATAAAAATGATTAATCGTTTCATACTGATGTTGGTTAGTAGCCGGGGTTTTGGTCCAGGTTAGTATTTACAGCACGGTCTGATGCCGGCAGCGGAAAGATATCGAAGTGATCATCGGTGGCAGTACCTTCTTTTACATTTCCTTTCCAATCCCACAGGTATGCGCTACCCGTGAATTTACCAAAGCGAATCAAATCGGTTCTGCGGTGTGCTTCCCAATACAATTCACGTCCGCGTTCATCGAGAATAAAATCAAGTGTAAGATCCGCGGATGAGATATTGCCGGATGTATCACCATAGGCACGCTCACGCAATTCGTTAACATACTCAACGGCTGTGTTAATGTCGCCACCGTTGCCGCCACGCGTCACCGCTTCGGCATACATCAGGTACACATCGGCATAGCGAAACATCGGAAAGTCAGTATCCACAAACGTGGCGTTCTTGCCTTTAACTCCGGCTGAAGTCAGATTCTTATACTTCGTACACAAGTAACCTTGTGTAAACACGGTGGGATTGGTAATATCCAACGTCTGGCCATCGGTGTAAACCAGTTTGCGCTGATCGGCATCATCTGTAAATTTTTCAACAAAGGCATTGGTAAACCGATTGCCCGACCACCCACCGGAGGCAATTCCAAAACCGTTGTCAGCATCCTGCGAGCCGCCTACGGCAGCGTGAATGATGAAGGTTACGCCTCCGTAGTTACGGGTATTGTCGCCATCTTCGGCCACGGTGAAAATAATTTCATTGCGCAGCAAATGATTGTCGGCCAGAAAAAGATTGCTGTAATTGTCATTGATCGCATACTGTCCGGAAGTTATAATCTTATTGCAGTATGTAATAGCATCCGTGTACCGGTCATTGCCGCTGCCCAGATACACTTCAGCATTCAGGTACATTTTTGCCAGCAGCATCCAGGCTGCAGCCTGATCGGCCCGGGCGTATTCATGTTGCGCTGGAAGCGCCAGCTCAGGAATAATTTCAAGCAATTCCGATTCGATGTAGTTAAACAAATCGGCACGAAGAATCTGTTTTGGAAGGAATGCTCCGGTTTTGTCCTGCTCGGTTACAAAGGGAACATTTCCCCACAGGTCCATCGCGAAGTAGTAATACAACGCACGGAGGAAACGCGCTTCGTTCACATACTGCTCAAGATCGGCACGCATGTCGGCCGGCACCTCATCGAGGTGGCGTGGCACTTCACGAATGTACTCGTTACAATACGCGATGTTGATGAAGATACGCTGATAGAGCAACTGAACATAGTAATTCTGCTCGGACCAAAGGTGTCCGTGAAATTCCACCAACCCCGGATCGCCCCAGGCGCTGATGCATTCATCGGTGGTGATTTCCTGTGCACTCCAGTACGTGCGCAGAAAAGAGGTAGTCCCTTCATCGGGTGCAGAAATTTCGGGCTGACCGTACTCTCCCCGTTGGCCGGTAAGGGTCATGGCTCCATAAAGCTTGGCGAGAAATTCTTTGTACGATGCCGGATCGTCAAAGATCATGTTAGATGTTGTTACTTGTTTGTTGAGTGGTTCACGATCCAGGTCGCCAATGCAGGCACTGGTGAGCCACGCTACTGTAACACAAACAAAAGTTGATAAGGTATAGCGATTCATAACAATGCTGATTTAGTATTGAATGGTGAGTGAAAGCAGGAATGACCGGGTACGTGGAAAGAAATTATTGTCAATACCTCCGGAGATTTCAGGATCAAGGCCGGTATACTTCGTGATAACGAAAGCATTTAACACTCCTGCACCAATGCGCATGTTCAGTTTATCATTGGCAAGATGATCGAAGGTGTAGCCAAGACTGATGTTGTCCATGCGGAAGAACGAGGCATTCTCAATGTAGTAGTCCGAGAAGCGCGTGTTCAAGGCATTGGTAAATCGGGTATCGTTGGCGAGGGTACTCACATTGCTGAGGTACTCCATCGAATTGTACAGTGAACGGTACGTGCTGTTGGACGCTACATTGTTGTACACATAGTTACCCAGGCTTACACGCCCGGAGAACGACATATCCCAACCTTTGTATGTGGCCCGCGAATTAATGCCCATCATTACCGTTGCCTCGGGTTTCTTGTACACGTACAAGTCGCTGGTGTTGATCACTCCATCATCGTTGCGATCGATGTACACATCCTCAATCGGGTTGCCTTGTTCGTCATACACCTGCTGATAGACATAGAATGATGAACGCGGATAACCAATCTTCTGCACTTGAATGGTTCCGGAAGTAGTACCACCAATTCCACCAAGCTGAACAAAGTAGTTCGGGTCTTTGCTCAGGTTAAGTTGGGTGATTTCATTTTTGTTGTAGGCAATGTTGAAGCCGGCCTCCCACTGAAAATAATCGCTTGAAACAAGCTCGGCATTTACATTCAGCTCAACACCACTGTTCACAAGGCTTCCCACGTTGGTGGTAAGTGAACTCACAAAGTTTGTTCCCGCAGGAATCGGCACGAAGGCAATCAGATCTTCCGATACTTTTCGGTAAACATCGAGTGTACCGGTGATTTTATTCTGGAAGAATCCATAATCAATACCCGCGTTTATCGTAGCGGTGGTTTCCCACCGAATGTTGGCATCATAACCATCCGGACGCAAGGTGTTGTAAAACGTATCGCCAAATTGATAGCGAGCCGCATCATCACTACGCGTGTAGGTTGGAATGTATGGATAGTCGTTGCCATAAATATCCTGCTGGCCGGTTACACCATACCCTACCCTGAATTTCAACTCGGATAATTTTTCAAAACCCTGCAGAAAATTTTCCTGCTTCATTTTCCAGGCTAACGCAAAGGCCGGAAACATTCCCCAGCGATTTCCATTGGCTTTCGAGAACCGTGAGGTGGCATCGGCACGCAACGTAGCTGTGAGTAAATACTTGTCTTTGTAGGTGTACGTGCCGCGACCAAAGAAGGAAAGCAATTGATAATCGGTTTCGTAAACATTCTTACGCGTCATTTCCTCTTTGTAAGCGTTCATGGTTGAATCGGCTCCTTCACTGTGGAAGTATGCCCACGAGTAACCGCCCATTACTTCTACTTTACTATCAATTGATTTTAAATCGTTGGTGTAGTTCACATAAAAATCAAGCAAGGTGTTATCGCTGGAAGCTTCATACGGATTGTAGCGACCACCGGCAACCGTAGGCAAGTAAACCCATTGCGTACTGTCGCGTACATTGTTGTGCCCGTTCGTGCGGGTGATATCGTAACCGAGGTTGAGGGTAGTAGTAAGACCGGTTATCCACGGCAGCGCGTAGTCAAGTTTGATGTTACCAATGCTACGCTTTACTTCAGATGTATTGTCGGTAAGTTCAAGGCGTGCTACCGGATTTCCAGGCGCCAGGTTAATGCTGTTGCCTTCAATGCCTCCGGTAGTCCAGGTTGTATATCCTCGCCAGCGTTCATTGCCGTTATACACCGGTTTTGTTGGATCATAAATTACAGCATCGCCAATAGCACCCTGATCGGCAAAGTTGTTGTTGTTCAGCATGCCCTTTACGTTGATGCTTACCTTGAGGGAATTATCGAAGAAGGTTGGATCAAGTCCTAATGAAACGGTGCCCCGTTTGTAATTATAAGTCTTCAAAATACCATCGGTGTTGTTGTAGCCAACGGAAACACGGTACGGCACTTTCTTCGCTGTTCCCGAAAGGTTGATGTTGTGATCCTGGCCGAAAGCGGTTTGATAGATTTCGTCTTGCCAGTCGGTATTGGCATCGCCCAGCAACGAGAGCACGGCATTGTTTCCTGGAAACTGCTCATTCATCAACGCGCGATACTCATCACCGCTAAAAACATCTACTTTCTTCGGCATGGTGTACACCGTGCCTGTACCGTTGTAGGTAACTTTCAATTCTTTTCCGCCCCGTTTGGTGGTGATGATGATCACACCGTTTGATGCACGCAATCCATAAATGGCCGTAGCGGATGCATCCTTCAGCACCGTGAAGGTTTCAATGTCGTTTGGATTTATAGTCGATAATACATTGGGCGATCCTCCCAAATTGTTGTTGCTCATTGGCACGCCATCAATTACTATGAGTGGATCGTTGCTGGCATTAAGCGATGAACCTCCGCGAATGCGAATGGTGGATGTATTGCCCGGAGCGCCACTGATGGAGGTTACTACCACACCTGCCGTTCTTCCGGCAATTAATTCCTGGGGTGAGTTCACAACACCTTTATTGAATGTTTTGTTATCCAATACTGCCAGCGACCCGGTGGCATCCGATTTCTTCACACTTCCATAACCAATCACGACCACTTCGCTGAGGGTTGCAATATCGGGAGCCAGCGTAACGTGCAGTGTAGTTTGATTGCTCACCACAACTTCTTGTGAGGCATAGCCCACAAACGAAAAAACCAGCACCGCGCCTTCCTTGGTACGGATGGTGTAGTTTCCGTTGGCATCGGTTACCGTTCCATTGGTGGTGCCTTTTTCTAAAATGTTTACACCGGGAATGGACGAATTTTCGTCACCGGCTATAACCGTTCCGGTTAGGGTTCGGCTTTGCGACCAGGCCACCGAGGCCACAAAGCACAGGAGCACCACTAAGCTGCTCCTGAAGATGCGATAGAATTTTAGCATAGGTTTTTTGGGTTTGATCCACTCGCTGACGATTTAAAAGTCATGCTTTCGTAATCGTTTGCGTGGAGCAAAGAAATGCCGTCAAGGAGGGGTCGATCAACTTGTCAGGAAAAAATCAAGAAAAATATTGAGGTCTTTCAATCCTAAAAAAATGGATGTCAGGGTGTTATAAAAAATGGATTGCAAAAAAATCTCGACCGTATCAAGGGTGATATTCCTTACCCGATAGCCCGGATGGCCATAATCTGCCGGTCGAACTCGTCATTATCGAGTATGGACTTGCTGCGAACCCGGGTTTTGTAGGTATAAATAGTGGTGACGGAGTAGTCAAGAATTTTAGCAATCTTCTCACTGTCGTGGATGCCCATGCGGATAAGGGCAAAGATCCGCAACTCAGTATTTAAGAGGTGATCGTCTTTGGGATGAACCCGGTCTTCTTCTTTAAAGAAGGAATTAAAAACAGTAACAAAGTCGGGAAAGAGTTTTAAGAATACCTTATCGAAATTGTGGTACAAATCTTCGCGCTCTTTTTTAATATTAATACTATCAACAGCAAACCGAAGGTCTTCCAGTTTTTTTGTCAACAGTTTCATATCCAGGGTCTTTTTTAGTGCATCCAACTTAGTGATGTAATCGGCTGTAGTATTGAAGTAATACCAGATATATTCCTCCTTTATTTTATTGGCATCGCTCAGTTGGTGATTGGTTTCTGTCAACGCTTCATTTGCTTCCGAAATAATTCGCTTGGCCTCCTTCAGGTTTTTAAATTGCTTGTAGATAATGATGGCAAAAGCGATTGTCATTAGGGTGAGTACCGTAATTACCGAAGAATATAGAAACAACATTTTTCTGCGCGACTCCACCATTGTCAACTGTTGGCCTTCAATGATGGGAAACACAGCCGCTACCTGTACCTTGCGATGGCGTGCCCCATAAAAGTTTGCATCTTCTAATGCAATCTTCACGTAGGTGTAAGCATTTTCAAGATCGCCTTCTTTGTACAGCATGTCGGCCAGATTCAAGGTAGCCAATGTTTCCTTGGTACACGAGCGAATGTCTGCGATGGCCGCGCGGATCAACATCTGTTTCGATTTTTCCGGTTGCTCACTATAAAAATAAATGAAGCTGAGGGTGCTGGCCGCAACGGCAAATTCAGGATCGGTCAAGTAAAAATCACGCATCATTTTTTCAAACGAAGCTTGGGCGCCATTGATATCCTGAAGGTGTAATTGCTTCAGACCAACCAGCAACAAGTATTGAGCGGATTGTGCCGGCACCAGCACCAACGCTGAGTCGATATAATCATTACCCCGTGTATTGTAGCGTGTGCTATAAAAATCATCGCGGTTGAAATCCGCGAGGTCGTAACACGTGCGTGCCATCAGGTAGTAGTACGCGGCACGTAGGCTGTCGTGAAGTGAAGCTGCGTGCACCCTGCGCAACGTATCCAGGGCCTCATTAAACAATCCGGACGATACCTGAACAAACCCCAGGTCAATGCGACTTTCGGCAATGTGCTGCGGATCGCCCATCTGATAAGCCAACGCCTGAAGTTTACCGGCATAGCGAAAGGCCGAATCGTAAATGAAAGACTTGTACTCATCATAGATTTTCTTGTACAGCAAAAACCTGTCATCACCACGAGCGGTACGTGCCTGCGTTTTCAGGCTTTCGATTCGCGCATTTTTTTGCTCCAGAAAGTACCCACGCTGGGCAACAACAGTATTCAATTGATGAAGCAAACTGTCGGTATCGGGGTTGGCTAGGGCCAGCCTGATAAAAAAAGTAAATACAATGATCAATACTACCCGCATGCCTATTGATTTCGATATGATTGGGCTAAAGTATCGATTTCTATCAAGACAACAGGTTGGCTTTACAATTTAATCCTGGTGCTTCAAATACCAACGCCATTCAAAAAAGTTTGGTGGACAGTAATCCAATCCACAAAATTTTAGCTACCTTAATACTATCTCACAGCCCATCCGTGAAGAAGCTTTTTATTGGTTTATTGATTGGCTTGTCGCACCACGCAGCGATAGCACAGGAATACTATGTCAAGCAGTACCGTGTTGATAAGGGACTGCCCAGCGATATAATCAAAGCCTGTGCGCAGGATTCGCTTGGCTATTTCTGGAGTGCTACCGATGAAGGTCTTGTTAAATACGATGGCGTAAAATTTACTACGTATCGCAAAGCGATGCACAGCAACTACGCTAAAGGATTTCTTACAACACGCTCCGGAAAATTGCTTGCCTTTGGCGATCTCGATATTATTGAAATCCAGAACCTGGGCGATACGGTAATCTTCACTTCCCTGAATCCCGTTTCGCGCATCGCGAATGACTCCTCGCTCTCCTATCCAAAATTACTCTATGAAGATTTCCGCGGAAACATCTGGGTGAGTGAATCGCAAGCGGTGGTGCGGCTCGAAAAAAAATCAATACAACGTTATCCGTTCGACCTGGCCAACCGGTCACCGCAGTTCTTACGATCATTTGCATACTTTGAAGACCGCAATCACAACCTGTACACTACCTCCTTTCAGGGCAACGTTTTTCGATACAATACCACCACCGACACGTTTGATCTCATCGCTGAAAAATTACCAGCCGGCATTGAGTTCGCATCCGTAATCGATAACCAGTTGATTGTGGGCGCACAAGATGGTCTCTTTGTTGCCGCCTTACCGTTAGCCGGAGGATTTGAAAAACCACAGCAAATACTTCAGGCGCACATCGTATCGCATGTTGCCAAACTCAATCATAACAACTTCTTCGTGGCGACACGCGGCAATGTTCAGTTTATTGGCAACCTCCAGAAAAAAACATTCAAGCCTATTGACATACCTATCACCAGCGTAAATCATGTTTTTCGAAGTCGCGAGGATGACATCTGGATTTCGAGCAACGAAGGAATGTTCATGCTGCACGAAAATCTTTTTCAACGGGTTGGTGAAGAAAGAATCACTGACTTTATTGAAAGTATAACAGAAGATGCTGCCACCGGCATAATCTACTATGCCACCTTTCGTACCTTATTTGCTTTCGATCCGGCAACAAAGAAAAACAGTGTCGTGCTTGATCGGCCCTCCGGCTATTTTCAGGTAGTGCTGCACACACCACAAGGCATTTGGGCCGCCAATGCTTTTAAAGTTTTTCTGTTCAACAATGGAAAGATCATTCGTGAATTTGACTTTACGCGCAATGGCCGGTTTGTAACCGATCTCGCGATGGATCGATCAGGAAATATCTGGGTTGCCATTCCGGGTATAAAACATGTGTACAAAATCACCCCACAACATGAACTTGAACAGGTAAATGTGCTTCAGGAAGATGAAGGAATTATCAACCTGGTGCGCGAAGGAAATGACGGCATGTATCTTACTTCACCCGGAGAAAAAAGTTATTTGTTCTTCAAGGCTTCGGCTGATTCCGTTTTTCGTAACATCAGCCTTCCCCTCGACTTTCCCCTGCAGAGCGATTTCAACATAACCGATCTCGTTACGGTTGATAACAAAATCTGGCTGGCGTCCACCGAAGGATTGTTAACGTACGATCACCACACCGTTAACCGGGCGTACCTTGGCGACACCTTCACCACGCAACCGGTAAAATCCACAGCTTTGCACCCGCAAAAGAAATTACTCGTATCAAATGCCTCGGGCTTGATACTTTACGATCTGACTACCGACACCTACGATCTCTACAATGAAAGTTCGGGCTTTCTTTCCAACACCATCACACCGCATGGCATTTACATCAGCCAGGATACTACCATCTGGATTGGTACTGCCAAAGGTCTCTGCTTTAGCGAAGACCTTTTTACCAGGTTGCATAAAACCCTGCATCCAAAATTCATTCAAACACTGGTTAATGGTAAGCCGGTAAGCTTGCAAGTAAAGCACAGTGAAATTCCCTTTGGAAGCTATTTGGAAATCCAGGTGTCGTCCATAACCTTTCCGGAAAATGAAGTGATCTTTCAATATCGAATGAACCCTCAGGACACCTGGAAAACTTCCTCAGGACGATCGCTTCAATTTTCTAATCTACCTGCGGGAACACATACGCTGGAAGCACGGGCTAAAAAAAATGGTGCGTTCTCGTGGAGTGATTCAGCGCATTTAACATTTGTTATTTCAAAACCGTACTGGCAACAGTGGTGGTTTTACATGCTGTGCATCATTGGCTTGATGGGTGTGGTTGGCAGCACCATAGCCGGAGTAAATACACGAAACAAAAAACGCGAGCAGCACCTGCAACAATTAATTGACGAGCACACCGTGGAACTCACGCAGCGCAACGCGGAACTGGTTAGCTTGAATCAGGAAAAAAATAATCTTATCGGCATTGTAGCGCACGATCTTAAAAGTCCGTTGAACCAAATCGTAGGGCTGCTTTCACTGCTAAAAACAGAGGGGCCGCTATCCGGTTCATCGGGTACTTATCTTGACCTTGCTCAGACCAGTGCTACCAGACTTAACCAGATGATTATAAAAATTCTGGATGTGGATGCCATTGAATCAAAAAATCTGAATCTCAATCTGGAACGTGTAGATGTGGCCGAGGTGATGCATACCGTAGCTAACCGCTATCAGGCCGAAGCGCAAAAGAAAAGAATCACCATCCATCGTAACATCGATACACATGGCATTGCCCATGCCGATAAAAATTATCTGGAACAAGCTATTGAAAACCTGGTGTCGAACGCCATCAAGTTCTCGCCCTTCGATCGAAACATTTTTTTAAACGTGATTGCCAATGGCAAAATTGTTTTTGAAATCAAAGACGAAGGCCCAGGCCTTAGCCACGAAGACCAACAAAAACTTTTTGGAAAGTATCAACGCCTCAGTGCGCGACCAACAGGCAATGAAGCTTCCACCGGATTAGGCTTGTCTATCGTTAAAAAATTTGTTACTGCCATGGATGGTGAGATCTGGTGCGAAAGTGAAGTAGGTAAAGGCACCAGCTTTTTTGTTGCGTTGAAATCAGGCCATCCGTAACCTACAACTGTTTTGTGTAATTCGTCCACTGTGCAAGGTCTGCGGCATAGTGCGTAATCAGAATAAGCGTTTTACTATTATCCAGGTACTTGTTCAGCACCTTGTTCAGTCCGGCTTTGCGCGTGGCATCCAGAAATTGAAAAGGTTCATCCAGCAACAATAATTCACCCTCCGACAACAGGCATTGCATAATGAGAATAACCTGCAACTGCCCGGACGAAAGTAAACGCATGGGGCGAGAAAGAAAATCATGTGCATCAAGTTCGTCTGCCAATCGTGCAAAACGATGAGCATCCCACCGCTTCAGGGAGCGCACTAAAAATTCGTGGGCTGTTACCGGAATGTGCCCCGGTGAAAGATAACTGAGTTGTTCCGGACCAAGGTAGCTGATGCGCTTTTTAATATCCCAAATGGATTCGCCACTGCCGCGCTTACGCCCGAACAAATACACCTGCTGACTGTACGCCATGGGATGATCCGCGAAGATCATGCTGAACAACGTGGTTTTTCCTGAACCATTTTTTCCAATCAATGCCCAACGTTCACCCGGATTTACGCGCCAGTTAAAATTCTCCAGCACAACATGCTCGCCATATTGGATCTTTAAATCAGAAACCTCCACCAGGGGCGTTACGGATGTTGATGGCTGTACAGGTGCGGGTGTTGCGGTATGTTGTTGAGTTTCTGTTTCAGGAGCATGGTATGGCTCATGCGCCACTACCTTCTTGTTGTCCATGCGAAGTACCCGGTTGATTCGTGCCGGCAATTCATGATGCTGATCAACAAGCATCACCTGAACATGGTGTTCATCGATTAAAAAATCAATAAACCGACACAGCGCTAAACGGCTTTCGCGATCGAGGCCTTCAAAAGGATAATCCAACAACAACAACCGCGGAATGCCCGTAAGCAATACCTTAATCAACAACAGTTTTTTTAGCTGCCCATTCGACAACCGGTTTACGGGTAACTGCAAAAGGTGGATGATAGAAAACTCGGGTGGAAGCCGCAGGCTTTCCAGCGCATCAACAGAACCCAGCAAGTCTTGCACGGTAAGTTCCTGCTCATCGCCAATGGCGTAGTACCGTTGCTGATAGTATTGATGCTGATCGTGTTTGATCAACGATTGAACGGCATGCGCAGGCATGTAATGAATAAACTGCTGGCGTTGTGCGTAGCGCTCGTCCCAGGTTTTTCCATCAACAAAATCAATGTGTACTTCTCCTCGTACAGGATGAAGCTTACCCGCAAGCAACTCCAGGAGAAGCGTTTTGCCACTTCCGTTTGGGCCTTGAAGCAGCCATTGCTCTCCAGCTTTAAGACGTAAACTAAGATCTTCAAAAAGTGTTACCCCTTGCCGCGCTGTTTTTACCTTACTAAGTTCAATCATGTAACGGGCAAGATAGCACATGACGCCTACCTTATACAAAGAATTAGCTAGTCATTCGTAAAGTAGAATTCACCTTTCAGTGATGTTGACTCCCAGGGTGTTTGTCGCTTGTCCGACTTCTCTTCTACTTCTGCTCGCACCTTTTTAAACAATTGCTCTATCGAAAGATTTGGGGTTTTCATATTTCTTAGGAGAGCTTCTGTGTACAGACCATTCTCTCCGGTTCCGTCATCAGCAGTAGAACCTGGTGAAGTAGCGTAGGCAATAAGAGTTCCTGTTGGAGCATTCATAAAGGCCAATCCACGTCCGTTCGCTGACCGATGCCAGCTTCGCTCAAAGGGATTGTTCCGGCATGCATCCAGGATAATAATATTAACCTTGCTACTGGCCACTTCCATATACCGTAGTATTCGGTCGGTAGACAAGCAATCAAACTCTACCTGAAGTTCATCTTTCAATTCCGCATCAACTGGTATAAGGTAGTTTGATCCCTTAAACTGAATGCCGTGACCAGCGTAATAGAATAGTCCTACATCGTAGTCTTCAAGCTTTCTTCCAAAAGCATCAATTGCTTTCTTAAGTTGATCAAGGGAAGTATTCTCTATTTCAATCACTTCAAATCCAAGACTTGCTAATGTACGCTGCATGGCGCGTGCATCATTAACTGGATTACGAAGTGTACCTCCGCCAGGATAATTTGAATTACCGACCACCAGTGCCAACTTCTTATCGTAGGTACCATCGGATACGACTACTTTCCTAACCTCCGGTTGTTGCTCTTTTGTAGCAGCAATAAATGGTGCTTTTTCACCCTTCGTAAACTCAGCCGAAACAATCTCGTATGTTTTACTAAATCCTGCACCCGCATATAGGATTTTTGTAGCAATCAAAAAACCAGACCCGTTAACATCCTTGTATTTCAAATAGGTTTTATAGCTTCCATCCTGGTTGATCTCCTGCACGAGAAGCCCCGTGACAATGTCGAAATAATAAATAGTATAGTTACCGTTGCTGAACTTTCGTTCGATAGCAATGCACTTGTTGTTGCTCTGCGAAAAATTCCAGCCTTCAATCATTACTCCATACTTCAAACCTAAACTTAAAAAGTTGAGTTCAAAATCATCAGTATAAAGCATAGGCATAAAAAATGAAAGTTCCTGCTTATCCTTTAATGCTTGTCCTTCAAAATTCTTTCGCTGATTACCTACAACTTCATAACACTCGTTAAGGGTGGCAACGAAAGTACTTCGAACTTCACCCTTTGCCTTGACAACCGTAGAAACTAAATTCGGAAATTCAAATGTAGACTCTTCAGTGTATACGATTCCCTTCTCTTTGAATGTATAAACTGTTTTATAACTTTTTACAGCCTGCCAGTTTTCCTTTCCTCCGGTTGCGTTATAAAACATATTACGAACATCATCGAAAGTTTGAGAATGTCCGTTTAGATAAAGCAATACACAAAAGAGCGCGCCCACACGCTTCATCTTACTTACCATTCATCGTATTTACGGTTCATAAAAATCTTAAGGTCTTCAATTAGCTTTGGCACATACTCCGCTCCTCGTTTTATCACTCCTTTAAAAGCAGCATTTTCCAGTGGAATATTACTATTGAGTTTTGTCTTCGGATCCTGATAAAGCGTGTGGAAATTTGTAAAGGAATACCTCATTTTTCCGTCTTTTACCTCAACAATAAGATGACCCCACACCAACGTACCTTCTTTACTTCCACCCATTACATCCAGTGCATCCATATCAATATAAAAGAACTTCCCCTGCATTCGGGTACCATCATCAATTTGTATCGAATTAATTCTATTAAGCTGTGCATACGTATTGTCAAACTTATCACCACGCATAATAATCCATTGCTTTGCACGGAAATAAAGCTGTTCTTTTGTGCCTGGAGCCTCAATAACACCTTTATAGGTGAACACTCCAGTCTCAGGATCCTTTGGCATTTGAGCCATGAGCTGATGAGTCAATACAATAAACAACAAAAGCGAGGATAACTTTTTCATAATGATTACAGGGGTTTGTTAAATAGAAACTTCAAAACTTGGCGGCTGGTGCAATTACTCAATAACTTGACAACCGAAGATAAACTGCTTAAAAGTCATTGCCAACAATTTCAAAAGAAAAAACTCCACATTGCTCAAGCTGGACTTATCCTAACCTGATTGTACTCACCTAATCCCTAATCATTCACCAGACGTTGCTGTCTGCGCCAGGTAGGAATCAACGAGGGCACTACGGCAATTACCAGAAATGCAGCCGCTAATGAGAACACGCTTGGCGAGGTGGCAAAAAAATCGCCCGTACTATACACCAGCATTATCAGCATAACCGAAAATGGCATCGAACACCCGAGGATATTCATGGCAAAGTCAAGGTCAAATGTTTTTTGACCATCGCCACCGCGTTTGCTTTCCTGCGCACTGGCTACCGCCATGTGCGAGTAAGGCCAGAAGCTACAGGCACTTTGCGGAAAGACAACAATAAGCAGGGCCGTTGCCAAGTCATTTACCGGCAACACCAGCAGGAGTAATCCGGAAATTAAGAACGCGATACCCGACCGAAAGAAGAGAAACAAAAATATGGTGCGCACCTGCTGCCAGGTTAAGCGGATGGAGATTCCAATAAACAGCAACACCAATGGCGTCATCAATAAACTAAGTTTATCAATACTCATGCGAACAAACGCTGGAAGCGAATCGTACGACAAGCCCACCGCCAGCATCGTGACAGCCGCCACAATCACCATGTTTACCGGTTCGTTCACCAGCGACACCAGTACATCTTTTAAATTTACCTTACGATCACCTTCTGCCTCACGACTGGAAGCATAGTACCATTTCATGGCAATAACGTAAGCCACGATCAATACGAAAATTTTATTTCCAAGATCGGCCAACGCAGCAACGGCCACGGTACCTTCACCGCTGTATTCCAAAATAAAAGGAAAACAAGAAAGGCCGGGAGCCAGCGATGGAATGAGTAACATCAGAGCGCGATACTGATTCATCGGCATCTTAAACAGGGCTTGCACCGGCAGTTTACTCACCAGCAAATACATAATCACATTGAAAACCAGTGCCAGTACCGGCACGATCATCAACTCCAGCGAAAATTTAATCTTGATTAAGGAAACAAAAATAGTGGCGGGCAACGCCAGGCTCAGGATGAGGGTGCGAATGCCTTCACGCTGTTCGCGGTTTTTAATTTTACTCCGGAATAAATACCCCAACACAATAAGCAGCAGTAAGGAAAGTGTTGTCTGAACTGAACTCATGAATGCCTAGCTGATAACCGAGTTTATACTCTTCACGAAAAGTTTCATCTCCTGCATTGTACCAATGCTTACACGCCCGTAGGGCTTGCCATTGATTTCAAAACCACGCATGCCGACTCCTTTCTCCAGCATCTTCGCCAGGAGTTCTTTTGGCGGTAGTTGAATCGGGAATAAAATAAAATTGGTAACCGAGGGTATGGGATTCAACCCAGCTTTCTTTAATTCCTCAAAGGTGTACTCGCGGTTTATCTTGTTGTTGGTTCGTGTATAGTTTTGAAATTCAACATCATTCAAACTGGCCATGCCGCCCTCGAGTGAGGTTACTGAAATTCCCATCTCGGTGCGCACCAGATCCTGAATCATTTTGGTTCGCTCTTTTTGTGCTACCATGTATCCCAGCCGCAGGCCGGCCATGCCGTGAATTTTAGAAAACGTTCTGCACACAATAATATCATAGCCTTCGCCAATCAATCCTACGGTTGTTTGCTTGTCATAATCATCCAGCAACTCCAGGTATGCTTCGTCAATAAACACCGGCACTTTGGGACTAACCCGTTTGCAAAATGCTTTGATCTCATCGGCAGGTGTAAGCGTTCCGGTTGGATTATTGGGGTTGCAGATATAAATCAGTTTGGTGTCGGCATCAATCGCTTTTTCCATCGCATCCAAATCGTGCGAGTAATCCGCTTTAAGCGGAATATTTTTCCAGGTGGCACCAATGGCAGTGGCTGTTTTTACCAGCGACAAATACGAGGGATCGGCCGAGATTACATTTCCACCTTTCATGCATAACGCAAAGGCTGTCTTCTCCAGCAGATCGGTCGAACCGGCAGAAAGCAAAACATTTTCAGGTTTAACGCCCTCTTTGTTGGCCAGCACTTCGGCCATTTTAATGGAACTGTTGTAGACGTATCGGTTTCCTTTTGCAGCGCTATCGGCAACCGCAGCAATTGCTTTTTTGGATGGGCCCCAGGGATTTTCGTTCGCAAGCAACCGGGCTTTCATTTCATTCTGCACGATCATCTCCTCTTCCTGCAGGTGGTAATGCCCTTGGAAAGGTTTCATACCCAGTGCGGGCATCGCTTCCAGTTTACCGGCAAAAGGCAGGGCGATGGCACTGCCCAGCGTAAGCGTACTTCGCTTCAGCCAGGCGCGTCTGTTGAGGTTTGTCATGCGGTGGTTTAGGTTAATGAGTTAGTTCTACCAATTTCCATATTTTCTGCCACAAAACCGATTGAATATGGAGGCCAACGTTTGCAGTGGTGATGGTATGAAAAAATTTTATGTAAATGGTAGACCAACAATTTTAAACACAAAAAGAGCAATCAGGGTGCTGATTGCTCTCTGCTTAGAGTAAAGCCGTTAACTACTAGGCCGCTACGTCTGCTGTCTGCCCCTCAATCATGGCACCGGCCAATACCGTGTAAACCGCCAGCCACGCTTCTTCTGTTTCTTTATTCCAGCGATCGCCAAGCCCTGCCTTTAAGGTGTAGATGAGGCATTCGCCTACTACCGCATAATGTTCGGGTTGCGCACCATACTTAGTATGACGCTGAGCCAAGGATCTAACCTCACCCAGAATAGTATCCAGTTTATCAAGCTTGGTTACCACATAGGTTACCATACTCATAAGTTTGCGGGCTTGTTCGTTGATTTCACCTTTAAATAAATGCCTTACGCCTGGTGCTACTTCAAACAGCCTGGTGTAAAACAGCTGCCCGGCTTCGTCAGACTTTGTGATCACGTAACCCCAGGTTTCTTTAACAAGTTGAATTTGCTGTGCTTTCATAATGTAATAGGTTATGCGTGCTGATACGCACAGCACCTTTACGGGTTGACCCTGCACCCCTACAGATGAGTAAATGACATCTCACCTGAGTAAACTGCAAAACGGGTGAGTAAAAAAAATCGCAGCAACTGACATTTACACGCAAGAGTTTGAATTTATTGTCGATTTTGTCTTCTTTCATAAATCGTTTGCATGGACAATACATCATTACAACCCCTAAGCAACAATCAGGTTACGCTGCTAAAGCAGACGTTTCGCATCGTAGATACGGATCGCCTGGCCATGCGCTTTTATTCAAGTTTATTTGCTGAACACCCTGAGGTAAAGGCACTCTTCCCAGATGATCTTACCATTTTATCAACAAAAATTGTGAGTGTCTTCGAATTGGTGGCATACAGTTTTGTAGAAACCAAAGCCGGAGAATTTAACTTACAGACCGAAGTTTTACGACCACTCCAACACCTGGGCGAACTGCATACAAAAAAAGGTGTGGTACATGACTATTATCCATCGGCCAACGCCCTGCTGTTAAGAAGTATCCAGGAAGAATCCGGCACTAGCTTTACATCCGAGATGGAAACCGCGTGGAAGCTGGCCTTGAACCACCTCACAGTAGCCATGCTTAGCAAGCATTCTCACAGCGATTCACCCTTTGAAACCATGCGCGATTCATTTCAGCACATTCGTTCTCTCCTTTTCAAGACGTGAGCCCTCAACAATACGATATACAAAATACATAAGGCTGATGAACACAAGGGTTTGCAGACTTCTTGCTATTTTACGTTTCACTAATTGTACACCACTGTAATGAAGGCCATCATTATTGACGATGAACCCGAATCGATCCACTTACTTGAGGTGTTATTGGGTAAAATTGCTCCAGGTGTTGAGTTGGTGGCCACCTGCACCACACCGCGTGAAGCCATTGAAAAAATCAAGACCCTTCAACCGGATATTGTCTTTCTCGATGTTCACATGCCAGAATTAACCGGCTTTGAATTACTTCAACAAACCGTAAAGGACTTTGGCATTATTGTGATGTCTAATACAGCGAAGCATGCACTGCAGGCACTTAAAGTTGGTGCGATTGACTACTTGCTGAAACCTGTTCAGCTTCATGACCTCAAACTAGCTATTGAAAAAGTATCTGCACGAAAAACCGACCATTCACAACAGTTGGAAATGCTGATGAATTATTTCAAACCTCAGCAACCCAAAGTAAGACGTATTGCGTTAACCGCTTCCGATCACCTCGTTTTTGTAGAAACAAACGACATCCTGTATTGCGAAAGCGACAGCAACTACACAACTTTTTTTCTGGCGAAGGGCGACAAGGTTGTGATTTCAAAAACCCTGAAAGATGTGGAGGAACTCCTGGAGCGTGACGACTTCTTTCGGATTCACGCTTCCTACCTGATCAACATGAAACACGTTTCGAAATTTACCCGGGGCGATGCGGGTTATGTCGTTATGAGTAACAATCAACACCTTACTGTATCGCGAAAGCGAAAGGACGAATTCTTTGAGAAATTTTCAAGGCTCTAGCCAATTTTAGCTTGTTACTTTCTTTATTTTTGGCGATTCTGTTAGAAGTTAGTAATGTAATTTTGCGCGAATGCGTTCAGTTGTTATTCTATATTGTCTCTGCCTGCCGCTGTCTTTATGGGCTCAGCGCGATCATCATACGGAAACCTATTTACTTAAAAATGCGCTCAGCCGAGAGCACCTGCAACCCCGCGTAATCGACAACACTTTTTCAGAACAGGTATTCAAACTTTTCCTTGAAAACCTCGATCCACAAAAACTCTATTTTACTGAGGCCGAACTTAAGCCGCTGCGAAAATACACGCACCTGCTCGATGACGAACTGAATGGCACCTCCTGGAAATTCCTGAATGAATTGAAACCGGTTTATCGGAAGGCATTAATTCGCGCTCAAAGTACCGTAGCGCAGCTTAGCAAAACACCTGTTCCGGAAAAAACAAACGGACGGCTGGTGAAAGACACGGTAAACTGGGCGGCTGATGAACCGGAACTCCTGTACAACTGGCGCATGCAACATGCTTTCGAAGTACTTAGTCGCATAACAAACCTTGAAAAAAAACCGGGCGAAGCATCCGCTGCATTCTTCAGTCGTAACGAACCCCAGGCCCGCTCGATTGTAAGGTCGGTAGACCTGCGCGCCATCAATCGAATCCTTGAACATCCGGATGGTTTCGACAACCATGTAGCCGCAGTTTACTTTCAGAGCATTTGCAATGTATTTGATCCGCATACCACTTACCTGCCGGCAACTGAAATGGAAAACTTTCTGATGTCGCTCAGCACGGAGGGATATTATTTTGGTGTCACCCTTGGTGAGAATGAACACGGAGATATTGTGCTGGCCGGTCTTACCCCCGGTGGTCCCGCCTGGCGCAGTGGAGCGTTGCATACATCGGATGTTGTTGTACGGTTAGCCTGGCAAGGACGCGAACCGATTGAGGTAGCCGGTATGTCGGAGGAGGAAGTTGATGAAATTCTGATGGCATCCAACCATCTCGCCATTGCCTTCACCGTGCGAACCATAAGCGGCCAGGAAATCACGGTAGAGCTGAAGAAAGAAAAAATATCGCGCGAAGAAAATTACGTACGCAGTTACATCCTGACAGGCCGGCACCGCATCGGCTACATTTCCCTTCCCGATTTCTACACACGCTGGGGCGAAGACAGTGAAGGATCGCGCTGTGCCAGCGATGTGGCGCAAGAGATTATGAAATTGAGGAAAGAAAACATCAGCGGTATCATCTTTGACATCCGTTACAACGGTGGCGGCTCCATGAATGAAGCGTTGGAAATGGCCGGTATCTTTATTGATGAGGGTGCACTCGGTATTCGTAAAAGCAAGCTGGATTTGGTTTCGCTAAAAGATATGAATCGTGGAACCGTGTATGACGGGCCGCTTGTGGTGATGGTTAACGGACAAAGTGCATCCGCCTCTGAATTTCTATCCAGCACCCTTCAGGATTATAACCGCGCGCTGATTGTGGGCAGCCGCACCTTTGGCAAAGGAAGTGAGCAGGAATTTTTTCCATTGCAAGGAACGATGGAAGATTTTTCGCTGGAGTCAGTCAAGAATGGTTTAGGTGTAATGAAAATTACAACGGGTAAATTCTACCGCGTAACGGGCCGAAGCGTACAAGGCCGAGGCGTTACACCCGATGTAATCCTTCCAGACATTTTTGATGCCTTAAATTATCATGAATCCACGTTGCCATTTTCATTACCGCGCGACTCAGTGTTCAAGCGAACGTACTATAAACCTGCCTTACCACTTTTCACCAAAAAATTACGCGAGCACAGTGAAGAACGCCTGCGTGCCAACGGCTCCTTTCAACAGGTAACAAAAACAAGCGTGTGGGTAAAAGAATTTCTGAAGAAAGAACACGAAGATGTAACCTTGTCGTGGCTGCAATTTGAAAAGGAAACTGACATCCGGAAGCATGAATTTAAAATGCTGCAGGAATCACTCGCCCAACAACAGGCTACGTTTGAAGTATCCGTTCACGAAACCGACAACAAACGGTATGCCTCCGATGAGTATGCTGCTTCCGTAAATCAGTCGTGGGTAAACCGCCTCAAAGAAGATATTTATGTAGAAGAATCTTTTCAGATCATTTCAGATATGATTGATATGAACCAGGGAACTATTAAAAAATAAAAAAAGATAAGTATGATTCGTTATGTCGCTTTGATCTGTTGTGTTGTGGTAAGTCAGGGTGTATTCGCCCAAACACCTGACTCCCCCGGAGAATACATGGAGTACTTCACCAGTCGCTCCACCCAATTATCAGAAAAGTATATGAGCTATGTAAGTGAGCTGGCCCACGGCAACCGTGCCCGTAAAATGGAAAAGCGCAGGCTGGAAGTAGTCGCAGCCATTCGCCAGGCCTTAACTGATGCTTCGCGTATCAAGCCATACAAAGGTGATGCCTCGTTGCGCGATGCCTATAAAAATTACTGGGATATCTTGTTCAAGGTATTTAACGAAGACTACCACAAGATTGTAGACATGGAAGAAATTGCCGAGCAATCGTATGACAAGATGGAAGCCTACCTGCTGGCGCAAGACAAAGCAGGCGAAGTACTTGAGAATGCTAACCGTCAGATTCAGCCGGTGTATAAATCGTTTGCCTTGCGTAACAACATTACACTTGTCGATGGTGATGATACCAAGCTGGATAAAAAGATGCAGCAGGTTGCCCGGGTGAACACCTACCATCGGCCGTTGTACCTGATCTTCTTTAAAAATTTCAAGCAGGAAGCGTACCTCACAGAAGCGTTCAATCAAAAAGATCTGAATGGCGTAGAACAAAACCGCGAGGCGTTAGCGCGCTTTGCCAACGAAGGGCTTAAGCAACTGGACACCATCCGCTCCTTCAATGGCGATGGCTCCCTGCTGAATGCATGCCATAAATACCTGGAACACTGCAAAGACGAAGCAGAAAATCTGGTGCCTGCCCAAAGTGCCTTTCTTGTAAAACAGACTGAGTTTGATAAAATACGCAAGACCTTTGATGCCAAACCGGCAGCCAAGCGTACTCAAGCCGACATTGATGCCTACAACAAAGCGGTTAATGAAGTGAACGAGGCCCTGAAATCATCGAACAAATCGCTCGAAAAAATGAATGCCCAGCGAACCAAAACATTTCAGGGCTGGAACAATGCCAGCAAGAGCTTTATGGAACGGCACATCCCCCGTAGCTAGAATCAAGGGGATTAGCGTTCAAAAAGGCAATTTTTACAAGGAAGTTTGAAGCCCCGGAACTTTGATTATTTTTGCGTGCATTCTCGAAGAATGCAGGTTCGATTCCTACGACCTATAAATCAAGTGATCAGATGGATCACAATAAGCAAGTTGACGTTAAACCTCGTAGGCATGCGCCTACATCGTGGAATCGTTCACCTAATTCTGATTCCGTGGTACTCCCGATAGTACTCCCGATGGCTATCGGGAGGATGGTAGTTTGGTTCCGTAGTACAATGGATAGTATTTCAGATTCCGATTCTGAAGATGCAGGTTCGATTCCTGCCGGGACTACTTGAAAGGACTTCGCTAGGAAGTCCTTTTCTTTTTCCTTTTTGTAGCTGGAATTTCTATCCAGCTAGCTCCTGCTGATTAATAGCGATCAGGTTTACCTCGAATTTCCGAACCACCATACTCATTAACGGGTCGTTCTTGATTTTTTGAAGGATACGGTTGGTCTGGTTGGCATCGTAGCCCATCACCATTTGGTCGGTAAGCCCAAGGTGACACACCGCATAATAGAAACCCGCTATAACATAAGGTCCAAACGGAGTATGGGGAATATCAAACGAACTGCCAGTCATATTAAACACGGTGTTGGGCAGATAGTCTCCCGTGTGCTCAATATTTTTTAGTGTCAAATAATAGTTGGCAGCGGTGTGGCGCGATGACATACGTGGATCGCTCATGCACAACAATCCTGCTAATGGTTTCTGCTGTTGTGATTGCATAATCAACATGTCCTTTGCCTTTCGATCGTTCTTCGCATGCTTGCGCACTTCCAGTTGTACCGTATCCCAGAAAGGTACAGCGGGCTCGCCATCGTCAACCCGAATGAGGGAATGAATGGCATAATCCATAATACCCGAGGTGATATGAATGTTGAGCATCTTTAACTCCGGATCGCTGGCAATAATTTTCTCCAGCGTGGTGCGCTGATGTCGTGGGTGAGTACGCAACAAATCGATACTTTTAATCCAGTCACCGGCCAGGTAGCCGTCATACGCATACACTTCGCGCAGCAACTGCTTAATCTTGGTGTCATTATCGATGGTTATGTTCTTACCACGCACGTTGATCACGGGCTTTTCGGTAACAATCATTTGCTCAATCTCTACACCCACAGCCGAGGCCCCCAGCATACCGCAGTTCAAAGGCGAACCATCTACAATTTTCAGGTCGTGTACATGGCTGATGTAATGATCGTTCGAATCTTCGGTAAGATGACCGTGTGTTTGGATATGCACATAATAGCTTATCACCTGCCCTGTATCCGTACAATTTCGTTGAGCTTGCTCAAAGGTACGCTTGATGTCCATCACCACATCCGGTGAAAGAAAGGAACCTGCAGCGCGAATCACATGCATTTCTATCTGAACGTCTTTGCGATGAAATTCGTCAGAAATTTTTGCAATGGCATCCAGTTGCACCTGGCTAAGGTCGCGCGCATCGGCACAGCCGATGAGAACGTGAACTTGTTTTTCGCGCATGCTTATTCGTTTAGTTGAAAGCGTTACTTCAAAAATTCTTTTGGTAAATCAACCACGCGCTTTTTAAGAATTCCAAACTCGCGGAAGCGGAAACCAAAAAGCACTTTGAAGGTAGCAAACGAACTGGACAATTCGATGGTATCGAACTTGGCATTACGCCCCTGATTCATAAAGCTGAGGCCACCAAAAAATACATCGCCATTATAGCCAATACCAATACGGCCCGCTATGGAAAAATTAAACTTGATGTCATTCTTCGAATCACCGTTATCGGTTTCAAAGTACAGCCAGTTGTGGGCGGGTCCTATCGCCAGCGCTCCATTTAAATAGAAACCTTTATAAATTAAACTGTAGGTATAGCCCGGAGCTACCGAAAGGGTTGTTACTTTGATTTTTCGAATGTCTGCTGCTTCACCAAAATCGGGAGCATACACCGGATTGATGATGGCTGAATCTCCGGCAGCGCTAAACCAACTAATACCTCCGAAGAGAACAAACGACCCGGCACTGCGCAACTGCCGATCGGCAAAGTTGTAGGCTGATCGAAACGAAAACTTTTGGTGATTGAAGGTGTAGTTAACGCTGGCCCCGGTGTTTTTTGTTTCGATATCGGCACGCTGCGGATAGGGCTGATCAGGCATCATTTCAACATCCGGATCGTCAATGTAAAAACCACTGTACTTCTGCCGGTACAAATCCACGCCCCAGCGCTTTCCGATCACATTCAATTGCAGATCGCGGGCATCTGACTCGCCATAAATTCGTTTACTTTCCTCATTTAACGGAACAGCAAAAGTAAGTTCTACCGCGAGTTCAAAAAGGTATGCGCCCACACCAATACTATATGGTTTGTTTGATTTATAGGTAAGTGATTTCTTATCGCCTTCCATGTTGCGCATCTCAAAATCCAGGCTGCGTTGCTTCAGTACGGGCCAGATAAAAAAATGGTCGGGAAAAGGTTTGATGTACTGCGCGCGAACGGAATCAGATGTACTTTGCTGTGGTGCAACCGTTACGGTTACATCATCCTGCGCCCGCGCGGCAACGAATGATACACACCACAAAAATAGCCAGCAGAATTTCATCAGAGAATGTACTCGCTTAAGTCCTTGTTCTTTGCCAGGCCATGCAGCTTTTGCTTCACCATGTCAGCATTGACAGCGATGCGTGCATTTGCCCCAATCTTGTCGGGCACATCGAAGAGAAATTCATTGAGCAACCGGCTCATAACCGTATGCAACCTACGGGCGCCAATATTCTCCACTTCGGCATTGATGGTAAACGCTGTACTGGCAATTTCATCGATGGCATCATCGGTAAACGTAATATCCACCGCTTCGGCCTGAAACAATGCCTGATATTGTTTAGTGAGTGCGTTGCGTGGTTCCTTAAGAATGCGGATGAAATCTTCCTTGGTGAGGTTGTCTAATTCAACGCGGATGGGAAATCTTCCCTGCAACTCCGGAATAAGATCGGAAGGTTTGGCAATATGAAACGCTCCGGCAGCAATGAACAACACGTGATCTGTTTTAATCACGCCATGTTTTGTGTTCACGGTACTTCCTTCCACGATGGGAAGTAAATCACGCTGCACACCTTCGCGACTCACATCGGGGCCACCACCACCCTTCTTGGAACCCGAAGCAATCTTATCGATCTCGTCAATAAAAATAATTCCGGAATCTTCAGCCCGTTGAATGGCTTCTTCCTTTACCTCATCCATATCGATGAGTTTAGCCGCCTCTTCTTCCAGTAAAATTCTGCGTGCCTCCGCTACGGTTACTTTTCGCTTCTTGCTTTTCTTCGGCATCATGCCGTTGATCATCTCCTGCAGGTTCATCATGGAAACCTCGTCCATCATACCCGCACCCACCATGCCTACATTAGAACCGTTGCTTCCCTTGATGTTGATGTCGATTTTACGATCTTCGAGTTCACCCTTACGTATCTTCTCGCGAAAATGATTCCGGGTACGCTCGTTCAACTCCACATCGCCTTCCGGCATCTCAGGTGATTGTTGCTCGGGTAATTTCGAGAAACCCATCGGCTTGGAGGATTGATCGCGCAACGGTGGAATGAGCGCATCAAGAATAATATCTTCAACGGCCTGGGTAGCCTTCTCTTTTACGGCTTCTTTCTTTTGTGCTTTAATCATGTTTACGGATTGCTCCACCAGGTCGCGCACCATACTTTCAACATCGCGCCCCACATAACCTACTTCGGTAAACTTTGAAGCCTCTACTTTAACAAAAGGTGCATCGGCTATCTTGGCTAGCCTCCGCGCAATTTCTGTTTTACCAACACCGGTAGCACCAATCATCAAAATGTTGTTCGGCACAATTTCTTTCTGAATATCCGCCTGCGCATTCATTCTCCGCCAGCGATTACGAAGGGCAATGGCTACGTTTCGTTTGGCTTCATACTGCCCGATAATATATTTGTCGAGTTCTTCAACAATTTGCTTGGGCGTTAAAAACTTAGGATCCATCATAAATACTATCGTCTCTTTAAAATCGAATTCATATCGGCCGACAAAGTAAACGAATATCCTGCGTTACCCACCACATACGCCCCCCGACTAAAAACAAATTCGAAGGCTTTCACGCGGGCCGAAAATCCAAGAGAAAGTCCGGCAGCACCACCAGCCTCTTCCAGTTTTAATTCCTGGTGAATCAGGTAATTGTACCCCACCAACACATTCACGTTCCGATGAAACAGGATTTCTGCTCCGAAATTAATTCGTCTGAATACTTTATCCAACGTACCCGGCTCATCGGTGTTGTCATCCGGGTTAAAGTAAGTGGCATCTTCTTTCACAAGATTATAGGCCGTAAACGAAAATCGAATCGGCATGTGCTCGGGTTTGAAGGTAGTGCCCAGTTGCACATCAAAGGGCAACGCTGTTGAACTGGTGGCTGAATACTCTGACAGCGTAAAGCCTAAATTCTTGATAACGAGGCCGACATTAAAATCTTTCTCTGGATGAATAAAAACACCACCCAGATCGATCATCATGGCGCTGGCGCGATACCCTGAAAGCGTAGAGAAAGCAACCTTGAGATTGGCCCCAAACCGGAAAGTTGAAATCTGGTGACTCTTGCTCACTACCAACGCGGTTTCGCCTGCAGTAAAATCGCCCGTCTCCACACCGGTGGCATCATAACTTTTAATCGTTCCGTAGCCCATGTGCTGCACACCAAAAGACACCATGCCAATTCGATTGAAAGAATGTGCGTACGAGAACGTAGCCTGCCCTATATCGGCCACATAAAACTGGTAACCGGCAGAGGCCACTCCACTGAGCGTATCCCCAATTAAAGCCGGATTGGAATAAAAGAAATTGAGATCGCGATCGCGCAGTGATGCGTTCACACCACCAAGTGCAGCAAGCCTGGCGTTGGTAGGAACGTTCAGGAATTCGAATGATTTCTTTCCACCGATCTGCGCAAGCAACGGCAGACTCGCCATAAGCCAAAACAGAAGCAGTATTTGTTTCTTGAACACAGAGCGGAGTTTTAGCTGCAATATCGGAAAACAAGGGATTGATTAGTGATTTAGGATTGGTGATTTTTATTTTAGAAGGTTAACCTGATCCTCCCAAAATCAATCATCACAGATCGCTGATCACGAAATCTTGGCATCGTGCAGGTGAAATGCCATGGGGTCTTTCACCTTTTCTTTCAGTAAAGCAACCTTCAATACATCGGCTACGGTATCAACATAGTGAAAGGTAAGACCTTTAATATACGTCTTCTCGATCTCATCGATGTCGCGTTTGTTTTTAGCACTCAGCGCAATCTCTTTGATACCGCTGCGCTTGGCTGCCAGAATTTTTTCCTTGATACCTCCTACAGGCAATACTTTCCCACGCAGCGTAATCTCACCGGTCATGGCAAGCTTGTCTTTGATTTTGCGCTGGGTGTAAATGGAAGCCAGCGATGTAAGCATGGTGATGCCGGCTGATGGTCCATCCTTTGGAACGGCTCCGGCCGGAACGTGAATGTGCAAGTCGTACTGATGAAAAACTCGTGAATCGATATTGAGTGATTCCGCATTTGATTTCAAATACGAAAGCGCTGCCATGGCAGACTCCTTCATTACCTCACCTAATTGACCTGAGATTGTCAGGGCTCCTTTACCTTTGCTTAAACTCGATTCAACAAAAAGTATTTCACCGCCTACCTGTGTCCAGGCCAGCCCTGTAACCACACCGGCAATATCATTTCCCTGGTAGAGTTCTTCATCAAAGATTTCCGCGCCCAATACGTTACGCACCGTCTCTTCGGTTACTACTTTATCGAACGCTTCTTCCATAGCCACCGACTTGGCAATGCTGCGCACCAAGGTGCCAATTTTCCGCTCCAGGTTTCGAACGCCTGATTCGCGGGTGTAACTGTCGATTACTTTAGCAATGGCACCCTTGGTAATTTTAACCTGTGAAGTTTTCAGCCCGTGTTCCTTCAATTGTTTTGGAACAAGGTGCTTCATACCAATCTCCACTTTCTCTTCTAACGTGTAACCAGTCACCTCAATAATTTCCATTCTGTCGCGTAAGGCCGGGTGAATGGTATCCAGTGTATTGGAGGTGGCGATGAACAGCACTTTGGAAAGATCGTAGTCTACTTCCAGGTAGTTATCACCGAAGGTATTGTTTTGCTCGGGGTCGAGTACTTCGAGCATGGCCGAAGATGGATCGCCACGGAAATCAGATTTTATTTTGTCGATTTCATCCAATATAAAAACCGGATTAGACGATTGTGCTTTCTTGATGTTCTGCAAAATTTTTCCAGGCATGGCACCCACGTACGTTTTGCGATGGCCACGAATTTCGGCCTCATCGTGCACACCACCCAGCGACAGGCGCACATACTTGCGCTGCAACGCTTTGGCGATGGAACGGCCAAGCGAAGTTTTTCCTACCCCCGGGGGGCCATACAAACAAAGAATCGGCCCGCGCATGTCTTGTTTCAACTTCAGCACGGCCAGGTATTCCAGAATTCTGGTCTTTACTTTTTCAAGACCGAAATGATCCTGGTCGAGAATTTTCCGTGCGCGCTTCAGGTCAAAATCATCTACGGTATACTCTTCCCATGGCAGGTCGAGCATAAACTCCACATAATTCATCGCCACCGGATACTCAGCCGCCATCGGGTTGATGCGAAGAAGTTTATCCAGCTCTTTATTGAAATGCGCAGACACCGCCTTGGGCCACTTCTTACTTTCGGCCCGCTTGCGAAATTTCTCTACTTCCTTATCCGGGCCATCGTACCCTAACTCATCCTGCAATACTTTTATCTGCTGGCGCAAAAAATAATCGCGTTGCTGCTGGTCGATGTCGGTGTGTACTTTCTTCTGGATTTCATTTTTGATCTCCAGCATCTGGATATCCTTCAGCATGTACTGCAACAACAGGGTGCCGCGTTCCATGATGCCTTGTGTCTCCAGAATTTTTTGCTTGTCAATTACATCCACATTCAGATTGGACGACAGAAAGTGCACCAGAAAAGACATGCTCGAAATGTTATCGAGGGCTACTTGCGCTTCCTGCGGAATTTCCGGATTGAGGCGCAATACTTTTGTGGCGGCATCCTTCAGCGACTGCACCAATGCCTTCGCTTCTTTTCCACCCACGTTGGCTTGCTCAGGCTGAAGTGCAATGCGCGCAGTAAGAAAAGGTTCTTCCTGAACAAACTCGTTGATCACAAACCTGTTCTTTCCTTGAATGATAATCGTAGTATTACCATCGGGCAGCACCAGCATTTTTACAATCTTGGCTACTGTTCCGGTTTTGTAAATCTCTTCGATAGTAGGCTCTTCGGCTGCATTCTTCTGCGCCACCACACCAATGATGCGATTGCCCTGGTATGCTTTCTTCACTAACCGAATGGACTTTTGCCGGCCTACGGTTATCGGAATAATCACACCTGGAAAGAGTACTGTATTTTTTATCGGCAGAATGGAGAGTTCTTCGGGAACATCTTCTGGCTTTAAGTCGGATTCTTGCTCGGGGTTGATCAGTTGGATAAGATCTTCTGAATCTTCCTGAACAAGTTGTATGGGCATAGATTTAAACATGCTTTTCAAAGTGTCAAACTGGCACCATCAAGGTACCGGGTTCTGTACAAGTTAATGAGGCTGCGTAAAGGACAATAGTAGTGCCAAGAGAGTTGTAAAAGAAGCAAAATAATGGCAACTTTAATGGTTGGCGTGACTTTTTAACAACCACAGATTCGGTGAAAACCTACTTTTTTATCTGTATCGCGGCCTTTTGGCTAGTCGTGTGCGCTCCCCTCCTGGCTCAGAAGCCTAAAGCAAAATTCAAAAAGGGTGGTGTAGTACAACTCAATGATAGCCTGACAACCTACAGCCAATCTGACATTTTTATTTTCCCTAACCTCAACTCGGGAAAACGCTACCACGATGAATCTCTTCGAACCCGGATCTCACAATTTAAAAACATGGGCGATGACCGCCAGCTTTACGACTTACTGAGAGCCTATGTGAAAAACTTCGCTGTTCAGAATTTTTCCCTGGACGCCAACATGATCTGGGAACTGGCCCGCGTTTCTGAAAAAGTAGGCCCGGCTGGTGAAGCCATTCTCCTCTACAAACTTGCACTCAAACATCATGAGCCCAACGCTGAGCAGAAGCAAATTCAAAACGAGTTTGATACCCTTTACAAAAATCAACGCGACCTGTACGTGCCGCTGAAACAATACTACGAGCTTGTAGCGTTCCGAAAAGAAATTGATACGCTGCGCCCGCCACAAGGGGTGCTGTTGAACATGGGCGGTGCTGTGAACTCTGATAAAGCCGACTACGGTCCTACCATCGGCAACGTGGATAACATCCTGCTGTTTACCTCCAAGCGAAACAAGCATGCCGATCCGATGAACAAAAGCTATAATGAAGATCTCTTCTACACCACGTACTCAAAAGAGTTCAACGAGTGGATGCTGTCAGATGAATTCAAAAATATCAACACCCCATACAATGAAGGTTCTGCCTGTTTAAGTCACGATGGAACACGCTTATACTTTGCGCGCTGCAACTCGCCTGAAGGTATGGGCAACTGCGATATTTTTGTTGCTGAACTGCGCCCCGACAGCACCTGGGGAAATGTGATGAACCTGGGCGCTAACATCAACTCAAATGCGTGGGATTCTCAACCTTCGCTTTCGCACTCGGGCGATACCTTGTTCTTTGCCTCCGATCGTATGGGTGGTTTTGGCTATTCTGATATTTACTATGCCGTACGCAACGCCCAGGGTAATTGGGAAAAGGCGCAGAACATCGGCCCCATCATCAACACGCGCGGATTTGAAGTAAGTCCGTTTTTCCACCACAAGTTCAATGTACTCTACTTCAGTTCCAGCGGGCAGCCGCTAAACTTTGGTGACTTCGATATTTATAAATCCTATCGGCAGACACCCGTGTGGGGTGAACCTAAAAATATCGGGCCGCTTGTGAATGGCGATGGAAGCGAGTACTACTTTACCATCGATTCAGAATCGAAGAATCTATACTATGCGCGCTCGGCCGATGACGATAAAAATAATCTTGACCTCCACTCCTTTCCGGTGCCGATGGAAGCCCAACCCGAAGCAGTAACGCGCTTAAAGGGAACACTCATCAATTCACAAACGAAGAAACCTTTCCGTGGTATTGTATCAGTGATCGACCTCGATAAAGGTGTAGAAGTAGCCCCCAAGTTTTTGCGTGAGGATGGATCGTTCGATTTCAACCTGATCAACAAACGCAATTACCTGCTCATCATTCAGGGCGAAGACTTCTTTCGGATTGAAGAAATATTTTTCATGGATGGCGACAAAGAACTGAACCTCGAAACCGAACCGATCGAATCCAAGCTCGCCTTTAAGTCGCTGGAATTTGAAAACGGTAAAGCCGACATTCTACCGGCCATGCACCAGGACCTGGATAAAATTGCTGATTTCCTGTTAGACCACCCTACGTTAAAGCTTAACATCTCCGGACACACCGACTCGCAAGGTAACGAAGACTCAAACCTGCGCTTATCACAGGCACGTGCAGACGCCATTAAGGCTTACCTGATTTACCAATTCAAAATTGAAGCGGCCCGCATTGAAGCGCATGGCTACGGAAGCTCCAAACCTATTGTGCAGGAAGTTACGGATGCCGACCGTGGGTTGAACAGGCGGGTGGAGTTCGAGATAATCAGAGAGTAAAACTGAGCGTTACACGTTATTTCAGTAGTTTCACTTTAGAACAACTTTCAATATCTTTGTATGAAGAAGAAACACCGAACAATTGTTTTCTACAAAACATATTTTAGTGATTTCTTCTTGGCACAAAAAGATAAAGTAAAAGACAAAATAATCTGGACATTTGATCTGATCGAAGAACTTCCAAGAGTTCCGGAAACGTATCTGAAGCATCTCGAAAACACCGATGCGTTATTCGAAATTCGGGTTCAACAAGGAAATGATATTTTTAGAATATTCTGTTTCTTCGACCGGGGTCAACTGGTTGTATTGGCCAATGGATTTCAAAAGAAGTCTCAAAAGACACCAAAAAAGGAAATTGAAAGAGCATTGAAAATAAAAGAGGAGTATGAAAACGAAAAACAAGACGGTCACACTAAGTGAATTTAAGGACAAGCATTATGGAAAAAAGGGTACCCCCAGGCGAGACAAGCTTGAGGCTGGGTATAAGAACTTCAAAATTGGTGCATTACTTTATGAAGCTCGCCTTGAAAAAGGATTAACCCAGGAGGAACTTGCCGAAAAAGTAGGAACAACTAAATCGTACATATCAAAAATCGAGAACAATATCAAAGAAGCGCGTATTTCTACACTCCAAAAGATTATTGAACATGGACTTGGAGGACAATTAGAATTATCCATTAAACTCTGACACCAACACGCTGTGCTGGAAGAAATCACACAACAACTTTGGCAGGCTTCCGAAAAGAAACAAATGTGTCGCCTTCGGCTAACGGGTGAACCGATTACGCGTACAGTTCATCCCTATGGAATTTGTCAAACCTCTGCAAATCGTATTGTGCTGGTTTGCTGGCAATCGATGGGATTTACCAAAGCCGGTGGTCGCGAAGGGTATCGAAACCTGATCTTACAAGACATTGAAGAAGTAGAAATACTGGAGCTGCACTTTCACAAACGCGATGACTTCCATGCAGCCGACACGCAATACAAAGACTGGGTCTACCATATTTGAACCACATTGAGCGGTAATTTTTCGAACCAGGAGAGCATAAACAATCGAAGCAACCACCGTACTACAGGGTACGTGCGATTGCTTCGTTAGTAACAACCAGATGTTGTCAGTCTGAATTACTTGAACAAATTCTTAATGAACTCCAGGTTCAAAATATCATTGCTGAATATAAATACCATCAAGGCCAGTAGTAATACCATACCCACCTTCTGGGCATTCTCCAGAAATTTATCAGACGGCTTTCTGCGCGAAATCATTTCGTAACTTAAGAACGCCACATGGCCACCATCTAAAGCCGGAATTGGCAGCAAGTTCATAAAGGCCAATACCATCGACAGCAAACCCGTTAAACTCCAGAACCGATACCAGTCCCAGGTACCACCGTATGCTTTTGCAATTCCAATCGGACCAGAAAGTGATTTACGGAATGAAAGTTCTCCTTTGAAAATTTTCTTGAAGGCTTTTAACTGCACGAATACTACACCGAACGCGCGGGCAGAACCTACTTTAATGGATTCTCCAAAACCATACTTAATTGTTGCCAGTCTACTATCATCCCATGGTTTTACACCGAAACCAATCGCGCTGTCATTTTTAAAAAATTCTTGAAAGGATAATATCTCGTTACCACGTTTTATCTGGAATGAAATCGAGTCGCTTCCGCGACTGGCTTTCACCTCCTTGATAACTTCATCATAATAGGTAACGTGCGTTCTGTTAATTTGAATAAATTGATCACCCGAAAGTAATCCAATACGCTTGGCTATCGTATTTCCCTCGCCCAATTTTCCCACTACTGCTAATGGTCTGTAGGAAACAAAATTCATTGCTGCTTCCTTGGTATTAACTTGCTCAATAAAATTCGCAGGAATAGGAATGTCCAATTCCTTACCATCGCGCAGCACGGTGTAATGTGCATTCTGGGTTAAAAGAACATCTGGTTTAGCGATCTGCGAAAAATCTTCAAACGTTTGTCCGTTAACTTTAACAATTTGATCGCCCGTTTTCAATCCAATCTTTTCCGCATATTCCAAGGCGTAGATACCACCGTTCTTGTTTACTTCGCTCAAGGGTATGTACTCATCGCCAACAAAAAATGTAAGCGACACAAAAATGATAATCCCTACAATTACGTTTACAATAATTCCGCCCAGCATCACGATCATCCGTTGCCAGGCTGGCTTGGAGCGAAACTCCCACGGCTGAGGTTCCTGCTTCATGGTTTCAGTATCCAGCGATTCATCAATCATACCGGAAATCTTCACGAAACCGCCCAGTGGAATCGCGCTGATGGCGTATTCGGTTTCTCCTTTTTTAAACGACCATATTTTTGGCGGAAACCCGATAGAAAACTGTTCTACCCGCATACCAAAGTATTTGGCTGCTAATAAGTGTCCCATTTCATGCACCGCTACTAAAAACGAGAGGCTCAGCAAAATCTGAGCTGTCATTGTCAATCCTTCCATTACTTAATCAGTTCAAAAGCTTTAATTCTTGTCTCTTTGTCAGTATTCACATAGTCCTCATAGCCGGGACTCTTAATAAAATCCATTTTTTCGAGGCATCGTTCCAC
>Ga0315910_10000415_pt1 | contig 42419 bp, 18 predicted proteins | sample EdamamesoilMG_FD_204470 | JGI IMG/M metagenome (GOLD analysis project Ga0315910, IMG submission 204470) | Garden soil microbial communities collected in Santa Monica, California, United States - Edamame soil | ecosystem: Environmental > Terrestrial > Soil > Garden | place: USA: California...
GGTCCAGGTAAGTCCGACCGGCGAGAACGGCCCGGCAAAGATCGGGTGCTGGGGTACGCCGGCGACACCGGTGGCGGTGGTATCCGAATAGAGCAACGTGATTCCGAAGCCAAAGTACATGCCGGAACCCTCGTTGGGGGCGGCGTTGATGAACACCCGGCCACCGTTGGCCACCCAGTCTTGCAAAGCGGTCACATTGGCGGTCAGAAAAGCCTGCAATTCGAGGGCGTTGTTATCCGAACCTTCCAGAAAGATGAATTGGTTTCCCGGATTGAAAAGGAACGCCGGATTCACTGTCTCGTAGCGCAGGTTCTGCCAGTTGTTGGTGCCGAACACGCGATGCATGGCGGTCTCGTTCGCCAGACTGCCCCACGGATTGCCCACGTTGGCCCGGACATAGGCCGCCGGTGGCAGATCGTCATTGACGATGGTCACGGCCGCAGTGCCCACGGCAATCGCGGCGTTCGTCGGGCTGCTCAGCACCACTGAGAACGTTTCATCCGGCTCCCCGTTGGTATCACCCAGGATCACCACGGCCAGCGTGCGGGTGGTTTCGCCGACGGCAAAACTCAACACGCCGTTGGTGGCGAGGTAGTCACTCCCCGCCTGCGCCGCCCCGTTGAGGGTCGCGTAGTTGATGGACACAGGCAGGGCCGGCGCCGGCGCGAGGCTGACAGTCAATACAGCGTTCGTACTGCCGCTGCCTTCCAGCACCCCCACACTGGTTATGCTCGCAGCGGGTTGCAACACCACCGTGGTCGCCGTAGCGATGTTGTTGGCCAGGAAAAATTCGGATTCATTGCGCGTCACTCTCGCAAAGTTGGTGATGGTGCCGGTGCTGCCCGGGATGACCACCACCGTGGCGCTCGCGGTGCCGGCCGCTGGCAGCGTTCCAAACTGGCAGACCACCTGATTCCCCAGGACCAAATAGGTGCCTTGCGAAACCGAGACCGAGTTCAAAGCGACCCCTGCCGGCAGGACGTTGGTGACGACCACTCCCGTGGAGGCAGTCGGCCCGGAATTGGCCACGACCAGGAGATTGGTCAGATATGTTCCCGTAATCACGGGATCAGGCGCATCCGTCAAGGTAAGCCCTAGATCGTTGCGCAGCTGCACTTCAAGCGGATTGCTGTAACCCAGATGGCCTTGCCCGTCATCCGCGCGCAAAACCAGATTGGTCGCCGGTGCCAATCCCGTCAACGTTCCCGACCAGGCCGCGCCCGCAAACGGCCCCGTGGCGACGGGACTGACTGGGATCGAACCACCACTGGGTGACGTGAATCGCAGATCCACCAGCCACCAGCGCACGGTACTGCTCGAAGAAGTGGGGAAAGCGTCGCCACTGCCGGTATAAGCCAGTCCAATGGTCCCGTTCGTGAACATATTGGCCCCATCGGTGCGCCAGTAATAGATGCCCCCGGCAGTATATGCCGCCACCCGGTAGGTGATGCCAGCTGTCAAAGTCACCGGTGTCGCCAACGGCGTCTCAGTCCAAGTGCCAGCCGAGCCGCTCACCGTCTGACTGGTGATCAACACTCCCGCGCTCGTCCAGATGGAGACCTTGGTGCCGAAATAAGATCGTACGTGCGTGACGGTCAGGTTGGTGTTGGGCGTGAAATTGTAGCCGAGCGTGAACGTCCCGGAACTGCTGGAAGTGAAACTCTGGTTGCCCAGGATCATATTCGTGACAGGGAAGCCGCCAAGCTGTCCCGCGATGCCAGCCGAACCGGTAAAATTCACGGCAGGATTGTTGTACGCATCCCAAGCGTTGATCGTCACACCAAATGGCTCGCCCGCATACTGGGGTGAACTGATCGCGTTCCAAGTAAAGTGATTGAGGTCGCCTGGGAGGCCGTCGTCATTGACGATCAACCCGACGCCTTCGCGCTTGAGCAAAACGGCGTTCACTGCGCCGGACAGGTCCACATAAAAGGCCTCGTCCGATTCGATCTGCAGGTCGCCGGCAACAGCCACCGTGATGTTAAAGTTGGTCGCGCCGGGACTGAAAGTAATGGTGCCGGACTTCGCGGTGTAATCGCTGCCGTTGGTGGCATTGCCATTGGCAGTCGCATAATTCACCGTCGTGGTCAGGGCGCTCGGGGCGGATAGCGAGACCGCGAATGTGGCGTTGGTGGTGCCAAGATTGCCTTCCCGCAGCGTCGTATCCGAGATGGAAAACGTGGGAAGCGGATCGTTGTTCAGGATGGTGCCCAGCGCCTGATTATCGGCGAGCGTCGCGTTCACCGCCCCGGAAAGATTGACATAAAATGTCTCGGCCGGTTCATAGATGGTATCGCCCTTGATCGGGATGATCACGCTTTGATTCGATTGACCAGGGGCAAAGACCAGCACGCCATTGGTGGCGAGGAAATCATCCGGAGAAGTGGCGGTGCCGTTGGCGGTGGAAAAATTTACCGTCGTGGTCAGCGGCGGCGCTGGGCTCACGTTCACCGTGAACATCATGTTGATCGTACCCGCATCCGGTTCGAAGAGGCTTACGTCAGCGATTGTCATCGCCGGCACCTGCACGGTCGTGATGTTGGTGGCAGAATTATTGGCCAGATAGGCGTCCGGGTCGGAACGGGAAACGGACGTCTGATTGGTGAGCACGCCTGGCGTGGTGCCCGGGGCCGGGATGGGCGGCGTGACGGTGATGATCACCGTGGCAAAGCCGTCCGCTGGCAAGGTGTTCAGAGTGACCTTGACCAGATGGATGCTGCTGGACACCGAACCTTGGGAAGCAACCACTGATACCAGCGAAACCCCAGCGGGCAGCCGGTTGGATACCACCACGTCGTTGGCGCTCGCGGGGCCGATGTTGGTCACGTTGATGGAATACGTAACATTGCCGCCGATGCCCACCGGGTCGGGGGTGTCAGTCACGCTGACCGCCAGGTCGTTGTGCAATTCGACGTTGAACGGATTGCTCTCGCCAGAATGCGACGCTCCATCACTGGCTTGCAGCACCGCATCGGGCATGGGTTGCAATGCCGTCACGTTGCCAGCCCAGGCGCCCCCGACGAACGCCGCGGAGTCGGTCGGCGAAACAGCAAGGGGTTGGCCGGCTCCGACCTGATAGCGCAAGCCCACCATTGGCAGGGCGCCCGACGTGCTGGTCGTGGGAAAAGTGTCGCTCGTGGAATAAAGGGAATCATTGATCAGCCCGTCCGGGAATTCGGTTCCCGCTAGCGTCGTCCAGTAATAATTGTTTGCCAAAACATACGGCGCGACGACGTAGGTGCTGCCGGCATTCAGGACCACCGGTGTCGTCAGTGAAGTTTCCACCCACGAACCGGGCACGCTGGCCACGGCTTGGGAAACGAGCAAGGTTCCACTACCGGTCCAAAGCGACACCTTCGAGCCGAAGTAATGCCGGAAATGGGTCACCGTGATCGTATTTGTGGGCGTAAACGAATAACCCCAGGTGTAGGTGCCGGAACTGATCGAATTGTGAGCCATACCATCGAAGATCCGTCTGGTCGTCGGCATCCCGCCCATGCCGTAACCTTGAATGGCAACGGTACCGGTGAAATTGCTGACGGTGGTCCCGAAGGTATCTTTGGCCACGATGCGAACGAGAAACGGCTCGCCCACGTGGCGCGGTGAAGGAATCGCATCCCAGACAAAATGATCCACCCCGCGGGTCGTAAAACTCCACACCGGACCGGGCGTCGTGCCCGTCACTCGCGCCTTGATCTGCCAATAATACGTCGTTTGTGGATACAACGTCGGCAACGGCCAGCTCGTGCCGGCGGTGTTACCCTGCAATTCGGCCAGACCGGGGGTGGGATTGGTTCCGAAATAGACATCGCTGATGATGGTCTCGCCCGGGACGGCCCCGGATTGCCAGGTCAGACCAACCGTTTGATTGATGTTCGAGGCTTGATGCGGTGGAAATGGATCAAACGGCTCCGGGGGCGATTCATTATCAGTCACCGTCATGTTGGTCGCGCCGCTGGAAAAACCCACGGCGCTGGCCGTCACGTTGACCAACTGGGAACTATCGATCGCCTGATCATCCACGATAGTCAGGTCAAACGTCGCGACTGTCTGATCGGCAGCGATGGTGGCGGTCGGGGGTACGATGAGTTCGGATGTATCATCCGACACGAGGGAAACCACCAGATCGGTGGGCAGCGTGCCGCTGATCCTGACCGAGCCGGCGCTTTGCAGGACGCCGTTACCCTCCCGGGCCGAGGCCGGCAAAATGACCACGAGGTTGGTCGGTTCATTGTCCTGGACAATGATGTTCGCGGCGCCGGCAGTCCAGTTGGTGACCTGAGCCGTGATCGTTGCAAGCTGGTTTCCATCAATCAATGTGTCGTTCACGACCGTAAAGGTCAGAGGTGCTGAAGTCTGTCCAGCGGGCAGCAGCACCGATGCGGGCACCTGAATCTCACTGGTATCGCTTGAACTCAAACTGATCAAGATGTTCGCGGTCGGCGCGGCACTGGCCTGCACGCTCGCGACCGCGGGGGCATTACCCTCGGTAACCGTGGCCGGTGCATTGATCGAAAGCGTGGCCGTCTCGTTGTCGAGCACCGCGAACGATCCGACAGCACTGGAATAGCCGATCGCAGCCGCAGTCACCTGGGCGCCCTGTGTTCCATCCAGTTCGGCATCGTCCAGAATGGTCAGGTTGAAAACCGCATTGGACTGGCTGGCGAAAATGGTCACGGTGGCCGGCACTGTCAGTTCGGAAACATCCAACGACTCCAGGCTGACGACGAGATCGTTCGTCGGCGCGGGCGAGGCCGTCACCGTTGCTGTGATCACACCCCCGCCCTCACTGGCGATCGCGGGCAACTCAAGGCCCAGCATGACGGCGGGCTCGGCATCGATGACCACGCTATCAATCGCCCAGTGGTCGAAGCCCGAACCACTGTGGCTTTTCTGCCGCCAGCGAAACAACGTTGCCGGGCTTTTGGCAACCGCCGGGATCGCCGAGGTCACCGCCGTCCAATTGTAATAGGCCGTGGTGTCATAACTGCCCAGCACCTGCCAGGTCGAACCGTTGTCGGTCGAGGACTCGAACACGACTCCTTCGTTCGGCAGATCATCCGCCGTCTCCCAGGTGCTTGAAGCCCCGTTGGCCAGCCGGATCCAAAAGCCAAATCCACCCCCGCCACTGGTGTTGATGGGAATGGTCGTCGCAAACCTTTCTGCGGAATTGCCAAACCACAATGAGTAAGGTGACGAAACAAAACTCCCGTAGTTCGCCGCTTGTACCGCCAGTCCTACAGCCCCACCGAAGGCCGACCATTGTGTGAGATCGATCCCTGGATCAAAATCATCAGCCATACCGTCGCCGACGACATTCAGCGTGAATGTCCGGACCTGCGCCACTTGTGAGACTTGATTGGAAAATACGACCGTGGCGATGTGCGTGCCGGAAGGCAGAGAATTAGCCGCTGGCTGGACTGTGATATTCACCGTGGCTGCGGCCCCACCCGTCGGCAGGGTCCCGCTCATCGGGGACAGGGTAAACCAGACCGAAGTGCTGGAAACCGACCAGCTCAGGTTGCTCCCGCCGTTGTTGGTCAAAGCAAACGATACCGGATTGGGAGCGAATGGTCCGCCCAGCGGCCCCGCTACAGCCACGCCCGGCGCCGGCGCGATGAACAGACTGTCGGGGACGTCGAAGGCCTCCACGAGCCCGACCGTGGAGGAACTCGCCGGCGACGTCGCACTGAAACCCATCCCGCGTTTGGCAAAGGCCGCCCATAGTTCCGCGACATCGGCGCCACCATTGTAAATCTGGCTGGCCTGCAGGATGGCGTCGCGGGCTTGCAGGAAGTTGGGATTTGCCGGCGCGAGATTCATTCCGTCGGTCACGAGTCGCAGGATCAGATCGTTGCCGATGGCATGACCATGCTTGTTGATCAACCTGGCGCGCGCTTCCCACAAGGTGACGCACCAGACTTCCCCCGAGTTATGCACCTCATCCGCCGTCGTCCCGATGATGGGATTGCGCGGGATGCCCGGGTGCAACGTTGCCTGCACCGGGTCGATGTCCCGGAACGTCAACGGATTCTTGGTCAGGTCCGTGCAATACGGATAACGCCGGATGCCGAAATAATAATTTGTCGTCAATCCGCTCAACAGGTAGGTCGCGTAACCACCCTTGGCGTAAACTCCGTTCACATCATCACCCGCCTCGCTCAACAGCGTCAGCGCATACCAATCCGACCAGCCCTCGCCCATGCCCCGCGATTGCAGTGCGCTCAGACCCACGCCGCCGCCCACGCGCCGGTTGCTCAACCCGTGCACGTACTCGTGGATGACGATCTCGTGATCAAAATCCCCGTCACGGTCCGGCGTCGGGCCGTTGAAAAGATACATCTGCATCCGCGGCGCCGAACCGTCCGCCGGGGTGGACATATTGGCATTGTTGAATCCACCGCCATCCTGCGCATCGGCCTGCACCGCATCATTGCCCAGGCCGCCGCGCCCGAAATTGTCGGCCTGAAAGTTCCGCCCTGCTTCAGTGAAACCCAGGGCGTAAAGCCGGTCGTGGATCCAGTTGCACCAATAGAACAGATCCACCACCGCCGCGTCCGTGTAAGTGACCGGCTCCAACGCGAGGTCCATCGGAAAATCGAACGTGCGGAACGGCGAACCGGCCGGCCGCGGCAGGTCGGGCGAATTGTTGTTATCACGATCCGTATGCGCGTCCACGTTGTTGCCCAGCGTTTGATTGTTCCCATCGTCGATCCAGCCCGCCGGCGAAGCATTGGTGTTCAATGCGCTGAGCGTGACCAGTGTCCGGGCCACCAGCGGCGGCTGGGTCGTGCAGGGAGTCGGACACGCAGGCGAGAAAGGCGATGGACTGTCGCTGGTGAACACCCGATAGGTCGCATCACTCAGATATTCCGTCAGGCGATGGCGCACGAGCGTTTCGCCGGTTTGTACGTCGATCAACACCTGATACATCTCGCCTCGCGCCCGGCTGGTCAACACCACCTCCCAACAAAGCCGCAACGAATCCTGCCCCAGCGGCAGCCAGACATATTTCACCTCCGCCATCCCGTTGAGCGGCGGAGCGGAGAACCGCTGGCGTTGCTCCGCGCCGACCGTTTCAGATTCTGCTGTCACATCGGTTTGTTCCAATGCCTCCGCAAGATTCTGCACGGTCAACGCCACCGCGTGCGCCGCGGCAATCGGTGGCGATTTCATCCGCACCGCCCGGTGGGGTGTGCCAGCGTCCGCTGCCCGATCAACCTCCGGGATGAAGTGACTGGAAATATTCACCAGTTCCCCATTCCGCGTTGTGTGCGAAACCAACAGACCTTCGAACACCGCGATGCCATCGAGTTCCTGCTCCCACACAGCCGTTCGCAGACCATTATGCGCAGTCACGGAATTCTGTCTCATCCGCGCCCGGGTTAACACCTCTGACCCGAATCCGAACAGCTCCTTGTGTTCCGCGATAAACGTCTTGGTCGCACGATGCTCGTCACTCGCTGCCACTCCCGCCGCCATGGCGGCGCCTGCCCCCCGCCCGTGTCCATCGGGGCCGGTAAGAAATCCGCGTTCAGCCACGACCCATTTGGGCGTGCCGGTGCGCTCGTCGAAATCCACCCGGCCTTGCGGCAAGCGCGCGTGCAACGCCGCGATCGCACCGCGCTTTTCGGTCACCGCCCGCGCTGCGGCCCCGGTATCGCGCCGGTCAAAATTGGGAAGTTCAGCCGTCGCCGGTGGCAAGATCGCCTGCGCGGTGACCGCGCTCGAAATGAGCACGCAGACCATCAAGGCATAACCAGTGGTTTGATGGGAAGTCTTCATAGAGGAAGCTGACCAGATTGAATGGGTCGATTGGAAGCGCCATGCCTGCGGACGTGAAATCTCCGCAAGATTGCTGGACAGAAAAACTGAGTCACTGAACCTTCCTTTATCTCGATGCAAGCATCATCCGACCCGTGTTTACTGAATTGGTTTATGTCTGGAAGTATTCCGATTAGAGGCCAGCCCTTAGTCCAAGTCAACAGTATTATCCCGCGGCAAAGCGGCAATTGAAACAAACCCTCAGTCTTGCCACCAGCCGCTAATCCATCCCGGCACGTGTCCTTTACCCCATCAGATCTGATCAACCCGGACGGCAAAACTCACCGGCTGGGAGCTTGGATGGTCTCACTTCCTTGTCCCGCCGCCGCCTTCGTTCTTCTCATACAAGGCAATCAGCTTCTGAAGTTCCTTTTGATCATCAGCATCCTGGCAGACACCAAGCGCCTCGCGGGCAGTCGCCAATGCTTCGCCTTTGCTGCCCGTCGCATACTGTGCCCGCGCCAGCATCTCGAGCGCGTCTGAATTACGACGTCTGGTCATTTCCACCGATTTCGTGGCGGCTCGCAGCGCCAGCGGCAGGTCGCGTGAACGCACCTGCGTATCGGTCAGGATCCCTCGGGCCAGACGATTTGGCACCCGCCAGTCTTGTGAGTAATCGGTCAGGATCTTCTCGCCGGTGGGCGCCGCCTTCTCGCCGGCGTTGGCCTGATGGACGAGGGCCGTGTATTGCTTTACGTAACGATCTCCCGTCTCAAAATTCTTGGCGCGTTCGATGTCAAACGTACCGTTGACAACTTTCGCTAGATTGCGCTCCAGATTTCCCAACGGATTATCATGCCACAAGACGAACCCGTTGGTCCCGACAATGAAAGCGTGCGGAATTCCGTTTGCCCCAAACGCAGTGTGCCAGTTTTTCAGGGCCCGCTGCGAAGGATCCACCGCCACACGATAATCCATCGCCGCTCCCTGCGCAGAAACGAAAGCCGCCACCTTTGCGGCCGGTTCGGTACTGATACCGATGATGATGACGCCCTTGTCGGCGTATTTTTTTTGTAGCTCCGTCAATTCCGGAATGCTTCGCCGACAAGGCCCGCACCACGTCGCCCAAAAATCCACCACAAAAATGTTCGTGCCGGGACCGATGCGGACCGGTGTGCCCTTAACCCAGCTCTCGATCGGGAGTGGGGGCGCGACATCGCCGATGCTTGCCGCACGCCCCGGTTCATTCAGCATCGCAAGCACGATCACGCCGCACACAGCCCCAGACAGCTTCATAATAAATGGTCTCCGGCCAACACATATCCCAACATCCATTTCAGGGTCAATCAGATGATCGTGAAATTGTTGCCCCCTGATGGCACGCGCCAATCCAGCAATCTGCCGTTATGTCAGGAGCCGCTTTCCTTGGGATCACCGAATGGATGCCGTGGCGAACTTCTTGAAAGCATCCGTCCAAGCGACGCTGAGACTGACCCTGACTGCTTGACTCCGCTCAGTCCAACGCATTATCAGCACGATAAAAGCGACGCGGCAGGTTTGCGCCACCGAAGTTCGTCACCCAGACCCAATGACCGTTGCCGGGAACATAGTTGGTGAAGACGGGCCAAAACATTGCATCCAGATCAGGCGCGTATGCGGCGCTGTAATTCTTTCCCAGCATCGTTATCAAACTCACTCCCACGTCGTTGCCCACACGGCTGATGCTCGCGATGCGGAATCGCGGGTCCGCTTCATACGCGCCAATGTCCGCGCCGTCGCCGCCCGAGGCGTTGGCAATGTCGGGATCGTCGAGGGGTCTCGCTGCACCGCGCTGATCGCGGAGCCAGCCAAAACTCTTGCCCTTGTCGATGGCCGGACTTCCCGACCGCAATCCCATCGTAAGCGTCGGTCCGCCGTAAGTGCCCAGCGGGCCGAGCAGCGGGTTCACGTTGAGTTGATCGGTGCTGTCGGTGAAGCCGGAGTTGACGCCGGAATTATTGCCGATGAGATTGTAGCCGCCGGAAATGTACGTGCCGTTGATGTCCGGGCCGCCAGCGGCTGCGGTGTTGCCCGCGATAATCGTGTTGCCAGCAATCGCGGTTCCGGCGACGTACACGCCCGCGACGATTCCCCCGCTATAATAAGCACTGACGTTGCTGGCAATGGTGCTGTTGCGGATATTCAAAAATCCCCCATTCATTCCAATGCCTCCGCCAAACGATCCAAAGATTCCGTCGAAAACATACGTCACGCGGTTACTGGCAATCGTGCTGGAATAGACGAGGGCGAATGCGTTTTCGACCACACAAATGCCTCCGCCGAGACGACTCGCCGTGTTATGCGTGACGCTACAGTAGTTGAGCGTCACGATGGCATTGCTGCGCGCGTAAATGCCGCCACCGTCGCCGAAGAACGTGGTTGCGTTGCTGACAATCTGGCAGGAATTCAGTTCGAGGTTTCCGGAATCCATGAGAATTCCCCCGCCCGGATTGGCCAGCCCGTTGGCGATGGTGAGATGAGACATGCGGACGACGCCGGCGGTGACATGAAAGACGCGATTGGAATTGTTGCCGCTGGCGGCGAGCGCCGTGTTGGTCGGCCCAGCGATGTTCACGCTCTTGTTGAGAACAATCGGGCCGCTGGTCAGCGTGATGGTCTCGGTGACGTGCGGCGCGAAGGTGATGGTCTCGGCGGTAATCGGCGAGGCATTGAGGATCGCCTGGCGCAATGAGCCGGGCCCGGTATCGTTCGTGGTCGTCACCAGCAACGGGCTATTCGTGGAGACCGGAAGCAGATAGTTCCGCATCACGGCCATGTGCTGCATCTGGAATGCGCCCGAATCGGTGCTGACCACGGGCGGAACTTCACTCAGCGGCGTATAGACCCGCGAGTCGAAGACCAGGCCGTTGGTGTAGGTGCGCGAGGGCATCACGATTGGCCCGAGCTTGTTGGTGAGCGAGACACTCGACAGCACGCGGTCGTAGCGTTCGGCGCGGGAGGCATTCGTATCCACATCCCCGTTCTGGTCGGCGGGCAACGGGTTATCGCTGAGGAATGTGTTGAAAACCGCCATCGTACTGCCGACGTCCGAGTAGAAAATATTCATGTCGCCCGCAACGATGATCCATGCGTTGGCGGGAAAATTGGTGGTGATCAAATCCTTCAACTCGGCCGCTTCAGCCGCGCGCCGGGCTTCGTCGGAAGGGCTGCTGCCCGCCTTGAGATGAACGCTCACGACATAAAGATCGTCGTAGCCGGGCAGGTCGAGTCGCGCCCACGCGAAGCCCCGGTCGTTGACTCCCGTGTCACTGTCAATCCACGAGCCGGAGGCGATCATCGGATACCGGCTGATGATGCCGTTGGGAATCGAATAGCCGGTTTCACGAAAATAGACAAAGTTCGTCCCGAAGGTGGTGGCAATCATGTTGCTCAACGCGACGGGGGTGTTGATGCCAAAGGAATTGCTCACGTTGAATTCCTGGATCGCTACGATGTCGGGCTGGAGTCCCGTCAAAATGTTCAGGCCCGGTGATTCGTAGCGTTGCAGATTGCCGGAAGTGAGGTTCGCCGCCATGACGCGGACGGAGATATTGCTCTGTGCCCCGACAAAGATGGGCGCCAAAAGCAGAATCAGGGAACATAGAGCATGTCCGGCGACATTTGTGCGGATGAAGGACCGCCTGGTTTGAGGCGGCGGCGCAAAGTTGGGGAGTCGTCCCTGAATCGCGATCGGTGATTTTGTGGGAGCGGTCATGCGAAATGATTTGTTGCCTCACGGAACAATCGTACCGCGATAGAACCGCTGCGCTTGATTTGCACCACCGAAGTTCGTCACCCAAAGCAACCAGCCGTTGCCGAGTGCGTTGTTCGTGAAGGTTGTCCAGTTGCCCGATGCCAGATTGTTGGTGTATTCCGCGCGATAGTTTTTCCCCAGCATCGTCATAAAACTCAATCCCACGTCGTTGCCCACGCGACTGAAGTTCACGATGCGGAAGCGTGGGTCTGCTTCATGCGCGCCGATGTCCGTGCCATCGCCACCAGCGGCGTTGGGGATGCTGGAATCTTCCAAGGGTCTCACCACACCCCGCTGATCGGTGACCGAAAAGAAGTTCCTGCCTTTGTCCAACGCCGGGCTGCCTGACCGCAACGCCAGGGACAGCGTCCGTCCGCCGTAAGGGCCCAATGGCCCGAGAAGCGGGTTCACGTTGAGCTGGTCAGTGCTGTTGGTGAACCCGGAGTTGAAGCCGGAAGAATTGCCAATAAGATTGTAGCCGCCGGAATTGTACACGCCGGTGATGTCCGGCCCGGAACTGGCTGCGGTGTTGCCCGCGATGATTGAACTTTGAACGTTGGCGGTTCCGGCAACGAAATATCCATTGGCGATCCCTCCGCTGGTGTAGGCGCTGACGTTGCTGGCGATGGTGCTGTTGTAGATATGCAACACGCCGCCGTTCATCCCAATCCCACCGCCATACCCACCAAAGATGCCGTCGAAGACATACGTCGTGCGATTGCTGGCAATCGTGCTGGAGTGGATGACGACGAAAGCGTTTTCGACCTGGCCAATGCCGCCGCCGCCGTAACTGGCAAGATTATGAGTGATGCTACAGTCGTTGACCGTCAAGACGGCGTTGCTGCGAACGTAGATGCCGCCCCCGCTGCCGAAGAAACCGACCGCATTGCTGACCACCTGGCAGGAATTCAGTTCGAGGTTTCCGAAATCCATTAGAATCCCGCCGCCCAGACCGGCCAGCCCGTTGGCGATGGTGAGCGACTGGACGAACGACGATCCTCCGCTGACGTGAAACACTCGACTGGAATTGTTGCCGCTGACGGTAAGAGCGCGTGCAGTCGGGCCAACGATGAACGTGCGTTTGCTTATTGCGATCTCGCCGCTGGTCAGCGTGATGGTGTTGGTCACGTTCGGCGCGAAGGTCACGGTATCGTCCTCCATTGACGACGCGTCGAAGACCGCTTGACGCAACGAACCCGGACCACTGTCATTCGAGTTGGTTACCAACAAATTAATGCCTGCGCCCAACTCCGCAGCGCCGATGTCTGTGCCGTCGCCCAAAGTGGCATTGAAGATCGAGAGATTGTCATAGGTGCGTAACCGCCCGCGCTGGTCGGTGAATCCACCGGAATTCTTACATTGATCAATAGTCGGACTGCCGGGTGCCGGAGGCATCGTCGGTGTCAGGCCACCGTGCATTCCAAGAGGCAACAGCATCGGATTGATCGGGTTGCCGCTCGTACCCAACTGGTCGCCCACCGCGCCCCAGCCAGCGCTGCCATTGGTTTGGCCAATCAAGTTATAGCCCAGCGAAACGAATATGCCGCCAACATCCTTCACCGTTGAAGCGGAGAAGTTGCCCGCGATAATGCTGCCACCCACCGAGAAAGAACCACTGACACCGCCGACGTATTCATCAATGGCACTGGGACTAAGCGACCGGTTGGCTACGATCGTGCACTGGAGAACGGTGAGGCTGCCTCCTCCGCTTTTAGAGATGCCGCCCCCGTCCAAACCACATGCGTTGCTGACTATCGTGGTGTTCTTGACGACAGCCGTCCCGCCATCAATGTTCAAGGCTCCGCCTTCTAGTGATGAAGCCGTGTTGCCGACAAAAGCGCAGTGTTCAACCATCAGGTTTCCTGGACTGTAAATGGCACCTCCACCGTAATGAGCAGTATTCGAGGTCAACAGGCAGTTGGATACGGACAGGTTTGCGAAATTGATCATGCCTCCGCCATACTCGTTCCCGCCCGGGCGACCGTTCGCAATCGTAAGTCCGGAGATAGCGACCGTTCCGCCGGATATGTTGAAGACTCGACTGGCGTTGTTGCCGCTGATCGTGAGGAGGTGAGGGCCCGGACCAACAATCGTCGCGTTAGTACTGATGATCAATGCACCCGAAGTCAGCGTGATCGTGCCCGCAACGCTGTTGGAGATAATGATGATATTTCCGCCACCCAGCGCGTTACTGTCATTGATCGCCTGCCGCAGCGATCCAGGGCCGGAGTTATTGTTGTTATAAACGAGCAGGTCGATGGCAAAGGCGGGCAAGACCGCCAGCAACGCCAGGGCTGTCACAGCCGGCAAGAGCTTCAGCGCGGAGTTCAAAGGCTTCATTTTCACGGGCGCAGTAGGGTTTCACAGCAGTCATGCGACACGCTCGGGTGAAACCCCTCAAAAAACTAAGCGTCAAACTTGCGGTAAGGCGGCGTCTGCATAACGACGGTCCGCCTATGGCAATTGGTGAATGCGATAGAATCGAGATAAGGCGTCGGCAATCGCATTGGTGTGGATGACAATCAGGTCATGGCCGGTGCCGGAAATGGTTGGCCCGGGTAGATTGGTCCAAATCCCCGAACCAGGCATGGGAGAAGCCTGGATCGAATACTGCCGACCGGAGAAAGTGTGAAAGCGAATCTGCGCATCAGCGCCTGATCGCTTCAGCGAGTTGATCTTAAGATCAACTTTGATGGCATGGCAGCGGAATTCCTGGGCGGCAATCGTCACGACATTGGTCAGCCCGCGCAACAGATTGGTCTGACCGACTGAATTGTCGCCCCAGGCAACGATGGTGCCGTCACTTTTCAATGCGAGGCTATAATGCCAGCCGGCGGCGACTGCGATCACGTTGTTCAAACCAGATGGCACATTGGTCTGGCCAAAACCATTATAGCCCCATGCCACAACTGTGCCGTTGCTTCTGAGAGCCAGACAGTGGTTCACTCCGCTCGCGATGGCGGCTACGTTGTTCAGTCCGGCCGGCACATTCGCCGCGAGTGCAAAGATGACGCCCCAGGCACGCACAGTTCCGTTGCTGAGCAATGCCAGGCAATGCACTCCGCCGGCGGAAATAGCCCGCACGTTAGCAAGATCCAGGGGCACGTCGGTTTGGCCATAGTTATCAAATCCCCAAGCGACCACCGTTCCGTCTGACTTCAGGGCGGCGGTATGATTGTTTCCGGCGGCAATCGCCACCGCATTCGTCAATTCTGGCGGTACATTGGTTTGTCCCAACTCGTCACTACCCCAAGCGACGACTTTCCCGTCCCGTTGCAGGGCTGCGCTGTGGTCGTAACCGGCAGCCAATGCCACCGCGTTGGTCAAGTTACCTGGAACTGTTGTCTGCCCGTAAGAACCATTCCCCCGGCCAATGACCTGTCCTTCGCTCGTCAAAAACAATTCGTGATCACGACCCGCACCAATCGCGACCACGTCTGTGATTCCCGGTGGCGGCTCGATTTCTGCGTTGGCATCGCTTCCCCAACCAACAACCGAACCGTCGCTTCTCAATGCCAGCGCGTGAAATTCGCCACCAGCTATGGCCACCACGTTACTCAAGCCAGCCGGCACGTTGGTTTGCCCCACATGATTCAAACCCCACGCGGTGACGGTGCCATCGCTCTTGAGTACAACACTGAAATTGTAACCGGCGGTGATGGCAGCCACGTTGCTCAAGCCGGCAGGAACGTTCGTTTGATTGTTTCCCCACGAAACGACCGTGCCGTCATTCTTCAGCGCGAGGGTGTGAAAACTGCCGGCTGAAACTGCCGTTACGTCGGTCAACCCGCCAGGTACATTGGTCTGGCCGACGAAATTGTCACCCCATACCACCACCGTCCCGTTACTCCGAAGCGCGACGCTGTGGAGGATACCTGCCGAAATGCCCGCGACCGAAGTCAGTCCGGCGGGAGTGGCCGCTTGACCGGAGCTATTGCGGCCCCACGCTGTCACCGTGCCATTACTTCGAACTGCCAGGGCGTGTCCGCCGCCGGCAGCAATGGCTTTTACATCGCTCAAGCCGGGAGGCGCGTTGGTTTGACCGGAAAAGTTAGCACCCCAAACCGCCACTGTGCCGTTGTTCCGAAGGGTGATTGTCCAGCCCTCCTGCTCACGGCCGCTCGCAACGGCGATTACGTTGCTCAAGCTGACAGGCGGAATCAGGTTCTCATAGATGTCCAATCCCCATCCCAAAACGGTGCCGTCTGGTTTGATTCCCAGACTACAGCCAAATCCGCCCGCGATATTGGTGAACCTCTCGCCCGGTCCGGCGATCGGCCTCAACACCTGACCCCAACTGACGATCGTCCCCGGCGTTGAAACTGGAGCGGCCTGAAGGCCCGCTTGTGGCGCGATGGCAGCGCAGAGACTCGACAGCGTTAGTGCTATCGAAGTTACTTTGCCGTCTCTGATTTTCATGATCGCGATAGGTTCTCATAGGAAGGATGCGACGCAGCGGGAAGAAAGCCCTCAAACAATTGAAACGATGTTTCAGTCCTGGTCCCCAGCAAGCACTTTGATTTGGAGCGGCTGCTTTGATGCAGGTGATGCACCTTGGCTCGGTGGAGGAAACTCGGGCCAATCCCAGTCGAGGCCCATGGGTTCTAGGCAGGCGCGGATGGCGCGCAAGTCCCAGACGTGGACGGCAGCGGCGTAGGTGGAAACCCCCACCAACTTTGTGCCGTCGCGCGAAAAGGTCAGCGCATCAGCCCGGTCGCGGAAAGGAGCCTCCAGTTGGGCTACGGTCCGGCCGCTCGAAGCTTCGATGAGATGAACCACTGCGGGCGATATTTCCACGGCCACCAGTTTGCCATCTGGAGAGTACGCAACCTCACCAGACGAGAGGCCGATCTCGCGTTTCAGCCGACGCGTGGTTTCAAGTGTCCCTTCGAATTTCATAAAGCGAAATTCATCACTCCGCGCCACAATGAGTTCCTGACTGTCCGGCGTGAAGGCAACCTTCGTCTGCAGTCCCGCGACCCACTCGCGCATGTGTTCTCCGGTTTGCGCATTCCACAGCTTGATGCGGTCCGAATGCCAACCGCTGGTGGCCACCCATTTGGCATCCGGGCTTAAGGCGACGAAGCGCACCATGGGATGCAGACCCGGCAGAGCCTGTGCCGTGCGCGTGACCGGATCCAACAGCATGGCTCTCCCCTCACTTTCGCTGACCACCGCGATCGCCTTTACCGCATGATCGGCAGCCATGCGAACGGGATCGAATGGCAATGCGATCTTTTCAGGCGGCCCGAACTGCAGCTCTGATGCGTTCGTGGCCGAACGAGTGAACGGCCATCGTTGCAGATCATTGCTTCTTCCGCACGACCACAGCGCCTGACCCTCCGCTTCGAACATGAGCGCGTCGATCCTGCCGGCTGGCACGCGCGCAAGTTCCCGCCGGCTTTGCAAGTCACACAACCGAAGGCCATCAGACGTTCCAACCACAAGCAGCCGATCATCTGGGCTGATTGCGCTCGTGTTTGGCGACGCCCGATCCGAGCCGGCATGGTCCGGCAACGTGAAGTATTCCTGTGGGGAAATGAATTCGAGCAATTGCACTTGCTCCTCGTTGGGCCAGAAATGACCAACCCAGCTTCCATCCCGGCTGAACTGCAAATCGCTCTTCAACGGAAACTGCATCGCCCGCCGTCCCGTGGCCGGCTCCCACAAACTGACCACATCATCCCACGACCAGGAGGCCAGCCAGTTGCCGGAGGGATGGTAGGTCAGGAAATCCACCTGCGGCGCGGCGCCTTCCAACACCGCCACCTGCAGGCGTGTTTCCACATCCCAGATTTGAATTCCCTGGGCCGGACCGCCGACCGCCAGGTATCGGCCTTCCGGATGCCAGGTGACGACCGTATGAAAACTTTTTCCGACGTCCAACCGGGTGGTTTCGTGTCCGGTGCTGGCGTCGTACACTGAGACCCACGGTCCCTCCTTGTAGCCGACCGCAATGCGGGAATCCGTTGGATGGAACTGTAACGTCTGGATGCGGTCGGCCGTCTCAAAATGATTCGATTCGCGGCCGGTCGCCAGATCGAAGCAGAACACATCTTTCATGCCTGCCAGAGCAAGCAACCTCCGATCCGCACTGAAGGTCGGTGCGCTTCCTCCATTCGGCGGATTTTGTAGGATCGATTGGCCGCTATCCAACGACCAAACGAGCGGTGGCTGCCAATCGCCGATCCGCGCGAGGAATCTTCCGTCGGGACTAAAAGCCAGGGCCGTATAAACGTCAACGCTGGCTGGCCCGGTTTCGAACCGGCGAATCTCGCGATTGTCCCCGATCTCGCGAACCGTAACCACGCCCTGATAATCCAGGAACGCGTATCGCTGATTCATCGGGTCGCAGGCCAGCGCCGCGCAATTGGTTTTCCAGGCCTGCCATTTTGGTCCTAGTCGGATGTCCGGCAAAGCCATGGCCGCGATGGCCTCGTCCCGCAAACTGGAGTCATTCGCAATTTTGCTGGCTTCTTCAATGGCGGCCAGGCTCTCGAGCCTTTGGCCCATCTGGTGGCTGATCCGCCGCGTCTTCGATTGATTCCTCAGCGACGTGAAGAGTTGTTCCCGCGCCTGCCGCTCGCTTGCTTGCGCGGCGGACCATGCGGCGACTTTCTCCGCCGTCTCGCGCCTGATTCGCACGTTGCTGAAGAGAAGCACCACGAGCGCTATCAACATCACCACCGCGACCGTGCCGCCCGCGGCAAAGGTCAGCCGGTTTCGTTGCACGAGCTTTTGCAGCCGATACCAATTGCTCGGCGGACGGGCGGTGATCAGCTCGTTGTTCAGGTGCCGTTCCACATCTCGAGCGAGACCGTTGGCCGTTTCATAGCGGCGCACACGGTCTTTCTCCAGACACTTCATCACGATCCAATCCAGATCCCCACGAATGAGATGAATCAACTTTGGCGGCTCGGTTTGTTGCCGGCCCGCCGTGGCCTTCAGATCAGCCGCAACCAGTGTACTCAAACGCGTGGACGGCTTGACTGGCTCCTTCTCACGAATGGTCCGGCGCATCTCATCGAGACCGGATGCCAGCAGTTCCCTTTGATCGAACGGCGTCCGACCGGTAAGCAGTTCATAAAGCAACACCCCGAGTGCATAAATGTCCGTGCGCGTATCGACATCCAGTCCGCTAAGTTGCGCCTGCTCTGGACTCATGTAGGCAGGAGTGCCCATGAACTGCTCGAAGGCGGTGAACACCGTCTTGTCCGTGAGTTGCTGGCCGGTGGTGGCCTTCGCGATGCCGAAGTCAATCACCTTGGGCACAGCCATGCTGTCATGTTGTGCGACGAGGATGTTCGAGGGTTTGATATCACGATGAATGACACCCTTCTGATGCGCATGCTGAATGGCCTGACACACTTGAACAAAAAGCCCGAGCCGCTCCGCCGTCGAGAAATGATTCTGATCGCAGTAGTCTGTGATCTTGATTCCGCGAACGAGCTCCATGACAAAGAACGGCCGGCCCGTGTGCGTTGCGCCGGCATCGAGCACCTTGGCGATGTGCGGATGATCCATCATCGCCAAGGCCTGGCGCTCGGCTTCGAACCGCGCCACGACCTGCTTGGTGTCCATGCCGAGCTTGATGATTTTCAACGCCACCCGCCGACGGATCGGCTCCTCCTGCTCGGCCATGTAAACAATCCCGCAACCGCCTTCGCCAATTTTTTGAAGCAGCTTGTAATGGCCAATCTTGTCCCCGGTTTTTTCTGTTGCCGCACTGAGTGGCGGCGGTTGGGAATGTTTTAGGAAATCGCCCGCCTGTTCATCCGCCCGCAAAAGCGACAGCACCTGCTCCTTCAGGACTGCATCGTCGCTGCAAGCTTGAACAAGGTATTGCTCGCGCTCTGGCCCGGCGGTCATGGCCTTCGCGGTATGGAAAATCTCGATGAGTCGATCGGTGCTGGCTTTCATCAATTGAGGGCTGTTTGCTCTGACCAGTTTATGCGCCGCGGCCACCTAAATCCCCTCAAGCAGTGGTCGTTTACTGGAGAACTCAAACCATCTTCTTCATCTCGCGAAAGAGCCAAGCGCGGGCAAATGACCAGAGCCGTTCTGCAGTGGCGAGCGAGATGCCGAGTTCTTTCGCCGCCTCCTGCTGCGTCATGCCGACGAAGAAGCAAAGTTTCACCACGTTGGCCGCGCGCTCATCCACGGTATTGAGCCGGTTCAACGCTTCATCCAACGCAAGCAGTTCGTCATCCGGCATGGGCAGCGGGAGATCGATCCCTTCGATGGTCACACGCTCAAATTCCCCACCGTGTTTCAAGCGCTTCTTGCGGCGGGCCGCCTCGATCAGAATGCGCCGCATCGCTTCGGCCGCCGCCGCAAAAAAGTGTGTCCGCCCATCCCATTGCTGCGATTCACCCGCACCCACCAATCGCAAGTACGCTTCATGCACCAGAGCTGTCGGCTGCAAGGTGTGACCTGAAGCTTCATTGGCCATCCGATAGGCTGCCAAACGGCGAAGCTCCTGATAAACCAGCGGGAGCAACTCATCAGTGGCCTTGGCATCACCGCGAGCAGCAGCGTTCAGGATTTGCGTGACGTCACTCATCACTGGCCGATCGGCGCTACTGATACGCCGCTCCATCACAAAACCCAAGCCGAAGTTTGCGTCTTTATGAGCCTGGCAATGACTCACTTTGTGATCAGCCGAAAAAATCGGTTGGTGGAGATCGGACCATTGGTTTGCCGATACTCGGTACCGACGACGGCAGCAAGGCCACCCGGGTTGATCCAGCTGTTGGCCAAACTGACGTCGGTCGAGGTTTGCAAGGCGAAGTCTCCATAATACCACGGCCATGAAAGCAGGACGTTGCTGCCGACCTTTTGAATGTTCAGGTTCGGTTTTCCCAACTCAAACGCACCGATGTCGCTGCCATCACCGGCGCTTGCGTTAGCCGCAGACGGAAAATCATAAGGTCTCGGGGCGCCACGCTGGTCGGTGGTAAGACCAAAACTCCTGCCCTTGTCGATCGCGGGGCTGTTGGAAAGCAGTGCATGAGTGAGGGTGAGTCCCCCATTGTCGGCAAGCGGACCGAGCATCGGATCCACCCCGATGAGAACATTTGCTGTCGCGCCGATGATGTTAAGGCCGGCGGCGCTCTGAACGAGGTTGTAGTCGTACGAATTCATCGTGCCGTTGAAGTCCGCGCCCGAACCGGCACCGTTCTCGGCGAAAATGCTATTGGCCACGGTTGCATTCCCGTACCAGCCGCCGCCGGAATCAGCCTGATTGCGCACAATCGTGCAGTTGGTCACGCCAGCCGCCGCGCCGGAACTGTAAACGCCGCCACCAAAATCAAAGCTGCCGCCGCTCGCGCTGTTGCTGGTAATCGTGCAGGAGCGTAGCGCCAAAGTGTTTCCGTTGTAGATGCCGCCTCCGAATCCGCTACCATTGCCCCCACTGCTTGCGCCGCCCACGGCACTGCCGCCACGAAATGTTGACTTGAGAATGCTCACGTCACTCTCGCTGTAAAGTCCCGCGCCGTACGCCTGGCCGCCAGCGCCGTGCTGGCCGCCGCCACTGATTCCACCCGCCCCACCTTGCGCCGTGCTATCAGCCAGGTCACAGGTAGTGATCTGGTTCGTTCCGCCGCTCGTGCCGATGGCGGCCCCGAGTCCATTCCCGCCGCCGCCAGCCAGGTTATTTTGTGCCGAACCGCCCTGCCCACCGATGGCGCGATTGCCGATGAATGAACAGTTGACGAGCGTAAAGTTGCCGCCAGCATTGTAGAGCCCACCGCCAATTCCACGGCCGCCGTTCCCGACCGTACCATTGTGGCGTTCACCACCCAATCCTCCGACGACGGTGTTGCTTCGCACCACGCAATTGGAAAGCGTCAGGGTGGCCTGGTTGTAAATGCCGCCGGCCAGCGCCTCGCCGCCATGGTTTCCCTGGTTGCCAGACGAACCGACAACCCGCCCATCGCGAATCGTCAATCCGCTGATCTCGGTCGGGCCGCCCAGAATGGTAAACACCCGGTTGTTCTGGTTGCCACTCACTGATAGTACATTCGGGCCGGGACCGCGGATGATGGTTGGCGCCGTGGTAGTGAGTTCCGCGACGAGCGTTATCGTGCCGGCGACATTGGTGGCAAAGGTGATGATATCGTCCCTGCCCGTATTGGCATCCAACATCGCCTGCCGTAGCGAACCGGCACCGCTATTGTTGAGGTTGGACACGATCAATGACCTTGGTGTTGGCGCCTCGACTGCGCCAATATCGCTGCCATCGCCGCCGCTGGCATTTGGAATCGAAGCATAATCGTACGGCCGCGGTTTTCCCCGCTGATCGGCCGTGGCGCCATAACTATTTCCCTTATCTATCGCCGGACTGCCGGGCAGCAACGCGTGGGTTAGCGTCGGACCGCCGTTGTCGGCGAGCGGGCCCAGCAAGGGATCGGCGTTGATTTGGTCGGTTGTGTTCGTCAGGTAACCACCACCGTTGTCGCTGCTGAGGTTGTAGCCAAAGACGGAACTCACGATGCCGCCACTGTTACCGAGATTCGCTCCAGAAGCGCCGGCCCTGAGGACCGTATTTCGGATTTGAAGGGACGCGATGCCGCCGGCCCCTTCGATAAAGATGCCACCGCCAACCGGGGCGGAGTTGCCGCTGATCGTGCTGGCTGCCACGGAAAGGTCGGCAACGCCGGAACTCGCACCGCTGCTGTAGATGCCGCCACCCCGATTGCCGGCCGTGTTGCCGCTGATGGTGCTGCGAGCCACCGCAACAATGGCGTTACTGCTGCCAGTACCGCTGTTGAAAATCGCGCCGCCGACGCCGCTGCTGCTACTGGCCGTATTGCCGGAGATGGTACTGGCGGTAACCGAAAGGTCTACCTTGCCTTGGTACGCGTAGTTATAGATCGCGCCGCCGCTATTAGTACATGAGTTGCCACTGATGGTGGATGCAATAATCCGCAAAATCGTATAGGTGGATGAGAAAGAGCCATCGTTGTAGATAGCGCCACCGGGACCACTGCCGCCACTGTTCCCGCTGACGACGCAGTTGCTCAAGTTAAGCTCGGCATGGTCATTCCAGATGCAGCCGCCAGCATTGCCGGGAAGTGTGCCGCTGACCGCGCCATTGGTAAGGGTCAATCCGGAGATGTGCGCTTTTAGCGGGCCAGTCAGGTGAAACACGCGGCCGGCGGCGTTACCGTTCAACGCGAGATTCCCCGGACCAGGGCCAAGAATTGTCACATACTTATTGATGAGCAATTCGCCGCTGGTCAAGGTGATGGCGCCGGTAACAATGTTGGAGAAAACAATCGTGTTTCCGCCAGCCGACGCATTGTTATCCATGATTGCCTGTCGCAAAGAACCGGAGCCGCTGTCGTTGTTGTTGTAAACGAGCAGGTCAATGGAGAAAGCGCGCAGCACAAGTGACAGCCACAAAACCGTGACCAGCAGTAATCCTTTGCCTCGAAATGACACGACACAGATTTTCATAGGCGGGTTTGGATGGAAGACCAATGCCACAGACCAGCGCGTTTTGAAAGCCGAATTCAGGTCTCCTGCGTCCGTAATCCACGCAGCGAATACGCCGCCAGGCCATGTAAGCCGGCCGGCCGATTTTGCCGTGGATTCCTCGGGCGACTGAACTATCCTGCTCCCGTGTTCAAACCCCTGCTGACTGCAACGCTGCTGCTCCCCTTGTCTCTGCTGGCAGCAGAATGCAAACACCGCGGCGTCTGGTTTTGGCAGGATGTCGGCAACCCATACGGCGCGGCCAACATCGTGGGCAACCCCACGCTCGAGAATCAGACCGTCACGTTTCTCACCAGCAAGTCCGTCAAACGCGTCTATGGCAGCTACGGCACGCAGCCCGTCTCGAGCCCCAGTGTCAGCGCAGCCTGGAACACCAAGCTCCACGCGGCGGGCATTCTCTCCCAGTTTCTGATGTCGGAAACCACTTCGATTTTTCCGAGCAACCACCCCGCGCTGCTCACGAAAATTGACCAGCGCGTCCTCAACTTCAACAGCGCCCCGGGCCGCACCGTTCCCGAAAAGTTTGACGCCCTCCATCTCGACATCGAACCCCAGGCGCTGCCCAACTGGTCCGCGCTGACGAGTTCCGAAAAGCGCGATCACCTGTTGCTGCTGCGCGACACCTACGCGGCCATCCGCACGCATCTCGTCACTCAAGGCGTGCCTACGTTTCCGGTTTACGCGGACTTGCCCGTGTGGTTCGACCGACTCCCCGGCGACGGCGGACAGATCGGCTGGACGAACGCCGCGGATCGCAACCAGTGGTTCACCAACATCGCGGCCAGTCTCACCGGATACACCCTGATGGCCTTCGACCAATCCTCGTTCACGGCCATCACCAACAGCGTGGCTTGGGAAATGACCAATGGCATCGCCACCCAGGTCCGCGTCGCGATCGAAGCCGACGTTGGCGCGACGAACACCTGGACAAACATGCCCGCGTTCAATGCGATGCTGGAAACCCTTGAAACCAACTATGGCCCAACGCATGCAGTGGACATCCAGAGCTACGTGAAGTGGCGGGAAGCGATTGCCGCCGGGCCGGTGATCCCCGTGGCCGTGGCGTTTTCATTGGCCAGCCCGTTGATCGGCGAAATTGTTTTTGATGCCAAGCCGACCTCGACCTACATCGTGCTCCACTCATTCAACCTGTGTCACTGGCAGGAAATCCTCCGCGTCAAATCCCAATCCGGCCCGACGGCCGTTCCCATCCGATTCGATAGCTCGCAAGGCTTCTGGCGAATCGAAAGCTTCGCCGAGCCGTAAGGGAATGTTGTTCACGCACTCGAACGCCTCCTCCTGCGTGCGACTAATAGTCAACACGCCAAATTTTTCTCGCGGCCTTTGCCAAACTTTGACTGCGGGCACGAATTTCCTTCGATGTCCAAGCTGAATATCCGGCAATCTCCTTATTCAAAGCGAGTGAGGATTGACTGAATGCCTTTGCTTTCTTTTCGGCAAACTTTGCCGTCGCAACACCCCGGTTACGTCCTTTCTCGAGCAGGGTAAGATTTCCAATCAGATGAACCCAATCCTCCATGTCGTCATCTTTGGGAACTGCGCCGGCCCAATCCTTACTAGGATTCCGCGGCAAAACGTGTTCGAGTGTAATCCGGCCAGAAGATTCAGCTACCATTTTTTCGAGATCGCGTTCGGCAAAATCGTTTAGCTGTGCAAGCGCATACCGGGTCACACCCGCCTTGGTGAATGACTTTGTTGCGAAGTCATCCTCGAATTTCGCGTCCTCGACGTAGGCGGGCTTAAGAATGCCAAAGATGCTTTTCAGACCTTTGGCTTGGCCCTTGCGAATCGCAAGCGCTGTGTCTGTGTAAATCTTTTCCAGATTCCCCGTGCCGAGCGCTGAGACGACTGTGTACCGGAAAGAGATTACCATCAGCATTTTCAACAGTTTACTCACCTCGTTGGGATCTTGGCTCTCCATTGCAGCGAGCATCACCGGACGGAACTGAGTGACCTTAAACAGAAGAAGGGCGTCAAGATACAGTCGCGTCTCTTGAGGAAAGTCTGACCAGTAGGCATGCTCCGGATTCATCAGCGCTGCGTAGAAATCGGCAACCTTCCGAATGCGGTCCATGAATTGCCTGCCTGTCGTCGCGCTTTTGACGTTGCTTCGCAACGTCCGGTATAGCTCGCGCTCTCGAACGAGTGAATGCTGGGAAAGCCAGTAGTGCCGCAAGAAGCTTGTTAAGGTCTCGCTCCCTACCAGCAACGAAACCTCTGCCCAAGTCCGCTTGAAGCTGTCGAGATGCGTGCCGGCCAAAGAAAACAAATAGTTCTTCACCAAATCTGAGACAGCCAGCTCCAGCCCGCGGTCATTCAACGTCTCAAAAATAACAAATGCGTCTGATTCGTCGCCCACTTCGATTATGATCAGGTTTGTTTTGTTGGAGAGAAATTCCTCCAAATCAATTAAGGCTGCCTCTGTGTCATCAAACTCATCCAGCCAGAGCTTCAACTTTTCGCGGAGGCGAATGAAAGCGGCCTCAAGCAACTTGTTTGAATATGGCCACGCCTTCTTCGCGCTGGCGGCGATGTTTTCATTCTTAAGAACGAGTGATTGGAATATCGGGTCGTTGAGTTCGTTCAATCGGAGCTTGGGCAAAACCTCGGCCGTCCGACGGTCTTCTGTGCCCAAGTAATCTCTGAAGACCCCAAGCGCTCGTTTCTCGTCTTTGAGTTCCCTCCACTGACCGACGAGGGCAGCGAACATCATCGAGAGCGCAGCCAATCGCTGCTGACCATCCACAATTTCGCGCGTCTTTTCGTCATCACACTGGCTCAAGACAATCGCACCCAAAAAATACTCGTTTCGATCGTCCTCCAAAGCCGCCGTGATGTCTTCCCACAAGATGTCGATCTCTTCTAACGTCCAAGCGAAATCGCGTTGGTTAGCCGGAACGCGATAAAAGAAAGGTTTTCGAAGCACTTCACCGACAGACTGTGTGTCGCTATCAATCCTCCGCGTTGCAGTTGTTTTCATGATCCCAATCTTCCTTCTGACCAGTTCAGTCCACCCGACAATACGCCGCCAGCCCCTGCAACCCACCCTCGCGACCGAAGCCGCTTTCCTTGTAACCGCCGAACGGGCTCGTCGGGTCGAACTTGTTGTAAGTGTTCGCCCAAACGACGCCGGCGCGCAGCTTGTTGACCATCTTGAAAATCTTGCTGCCCTTGTCCGTCCACACGCCCGCGCTCAGGCCGTAAGGAATGTTGTTCGCGCGCTCGAACGCCTCCTCCGGTGTGCGGAATGTCATCACGCTCAGCACCGGTCCGAAAATTTCCTCCGACGCCACGCGATGCGCGTGCGTGACACCCGTGAGAAACGACGGCGCAAACCAATATCCTTTGGCCGGGAGCGTGCACTGCGTCTGCGTCAACTCCGCGCCTTCGTCCACGCCGCTTTGCACCAGCTCACGGATCTTCGCCAACTGCGCGCTCGAATTGATCGCGCCGATGTCGGTGTTCTTGTCGAGCGGATTGCCCACGCGCAACGTCTGGATGCGGTCGCGCAACTTCTTGATGACCTTGGAGTAAATCCCCTCCTGCACGAACAACCGCGAACCCGCGCAGCACACGTGGCCCTGATTGAAATAAATTCCCGCGATGACGCCTTCGATGGCCTGATCAATCGGCGCGTCTTCGAACAAAATGTTTGCCGCCTTGCCGCCAAGTTCGAGCGTGAGGCGCTGCGCGCGGCCACCATTGGCTGCGCGCGCTGCGACGCTCTTCGCAATCAGTTTGCCGACCTCCGTGCTACCGGTGAACGCGAGCTTGTTCACGTCCGGATGATTGACGAGTGCCGCGCCGGTTTCGCCTGCACCGGTGACGATGTTCACCACGCCTTCCGGCAATTCCGCTTCCTGAAAAATCTGCGCGAGCCGCAGCGCCGTGAGCGATGTCGTCTCCGCCGGCTTCAACACCACCGTGTTGCCGCACGCGAGCGCCGGCGCGATTTTCCACGCCGCCATCAGCAGCGGAAAATTCCACGGAATGATCTGTCCCGCGACGCCAAGCGGCTGCGGCGTTTTGCCGGGGAACGCGTATTTCAACTTGTCCGCCCAGCCCGCGTAGTAAAAGAAATGTGCCGCCACGAGCGGCAAATCCACGTCGCGACTTTCCTTGATCGTCTTGCCGCCGTCCATCGTTTCAAGCACCGCCAGCTCGCGCGACTTCTCCTGGATGATGCGCGCAATGCGATACAGATACTTGCTGCGCTCGCGCCCCGGCATTTTGCTCCAAACCTTGTCATAAGCCTTGCTCGCCGCCTTCACCGCTGAATCCACGTCCTCCGCATTCGCCGCCGCAATCGTCGTCAGCGCCTGCTCCGTCGCCGGATTGACCGACTCAAAATACTTTCCCGACGTCGGCTTCACGAACTTGCCACCGATGAACAACTCATGCTGCGGCGCGATGACGTAATTCTTGGAATCCTCCGGCGCCGGCGCGTAATCCCACTTGTTGCCGAAATTCAACCGCCGTTCCTTGAGCGGCACCACGGCATGAGTCGGCGCGGCGACCGCGCGCTTGGGGGAGAGTTTCGCGACTTTGAGCTTGGTTTTCATGGCAAAGACTGGGTTGAGCCTAATCAGCGCGGCGGGATTTGCAAAAGAGAATAATTCCCTGCAAACCGCTGGCGGACGCGATTAGCATTGCCCGCCCGGACAGGATAAACCATGATTTCAGCCCGGCGGGAAGGGTGGCTGAGTGGTTAAAGGCATCTGACTCGAAATCAGAAGTAGGAGCAATCCTACCGTGGGTTCGAATCCCACCCCTTCCGCCAATTTCCAATCCTCGCCGCGGGCGGTTTTCCCGGTCAACGGACAAAAAAGAAACCGGGCCTAAGCCCGGTTTCCTCCACTCCCAACCAATCCAATTTGCAGCTACTGCGTCCGCACCTGATAGAAACGCTGCACACCGCTGGCGGTGTTGTCCGTGATGTTGGTGATCGAACCATTGCCACCCACGGTCTGTAACGGCGACCACGTCAGATCCGACAGGTCGTTCTTGTATTCGACGTAGTGGGTAAGGCCTGATTGCGTCAGGAAGCTGAACGTCGTGGTGCTCCCAGCGTGCACCGGATTCAGGATGGTCACGGCCGCGGCAGCAGAGGTGATCATCTGAAACGCTTTGATCGAATTCGCATTGGTGGTGTCGTTGATCAGGATCGGCGTGCCGTTGTGTATCGAGTAGAACTCGAGGTTGCCGCCGGAGCCGGCCTGATAATACAACAAGCGCATCGGGTAGAGACCGTTGGTCAAGACGGTCACATAGAAGACCGAGGGCGTGCCGTTGCCGCGACCACCATCGAACAGACCGAGCGTGAGATTGGTGTAGGTCGGGCCTTCCGAAAGTTTGAACCCGTCATCACTACGCACCACGAAGATGTAGTTACCGTTCGTGAGCTGCAGATACATCAATGTCTCCAGCGCGATGTTGTTATTCGGATTGCCCGCCGGCACGAACGGGAAGGCCGACTTGGATTGGAAGGCGGGAGTCCCCGTTGGCAAGCCGGTGATGTCGTAATTGAGCGTGTTGGTTTCAGCGAAATTCTGCGCGAGCAGATCGCCGGTGATCAGATTGATGTATGGCAGGTTGTTGCCCGTGTTGGTGCGCGTCCCAGACAATTCCGCCTCGGCATTGGCGAGGGTCGCGGTGGTGGGCGCAGCGTCTTCGACCTTGTAGATGCGCAGGGCGAATCCGGGATTCGTCGCCGAACCGATCGCCAGCGCGTCTGCTGGCGGCAGAATGGTGTAGGTGGAATTGGCGGTGATGAACTGCCAGGTGTTGGTGATCGTGGTGGGCGAACCACCGTTGTCGGTGAACACCGCCCTCAACTCGTGACTCGCGTTCGGTGACAGGAACGTGGGCGGCACATACGATACCACCGTGCCCGCGGCATTGTTGTCCAGCGTGATGCTGCTGGTGATATTATTCGAGTTCAAGAACACCTGGATCGTGCCGGGGTTCACCGCCGTCTGCCGGTTGGCGATGGTGAATGAAATCGAACTCTCCAACGCCACGCCAGTTGCGCCCGGATACGGATAGCCGGCACTCAAGTACGGCTTCAGCGTGGTGGTGTTCGTATTCGGCACCAGCATCAGGTAGTTGAGATTGTAGGCGCGGTTGTTGAGGGCCGTTTCGCGCAACGTGTTGGTCCCGGGAAAGCGAATCTGCACGATGTTTCCGAAGAAGTCGGTCAGGGGGATCATCGCCCCGCTGTAAATCTTGCTGCCACCGGTAGCCGGGATGATGCACGTGCCGAGCGCGGCCTGCGGTTGGCCGACGGTCGTGGCTGTGGGATTAGCCAGCCGATCGATCCTAATCGTCCCGCCTCCGCCGCTAGCTGCGCGCGCGTAGATGGTGTAGTTGGTGTTGGCGAAGTTGCGCGTGTAACTCTGCCACTCGGCCGCGTCGGTGAAGCCCAGTTCATAATCCGTGGCGCCCGCACCGACAAATCCCGCGTGGTCATAAGGGTCGCCGGTGACGGCGAGAATCTGCGGCCGGTCGCCGGGACGATAAAGCACCGCCGGATTGGTGTTGGCTGGATCCATTTCGAAGTAATCCACGCCGGGAACGCCGTTCAGATTCGCATAAGCGTTCGGCGTTGGATTCGGAAAGAATTGCCCGCTCTCGTAATTGTAGTCCTCGGCGTCGATGCAAAGATTGTTCGGCGAAAAAGTATTGAAGCCGAAAGTGTTCGTGGATTTGTTCCCGTTACCATCAGTCGCAACGATGACGGCGTTGTAAACCGTGTTCAACTGGAGCGTCGTGGTGTTCGTGACGAACATCTGGTTGGTGGGGCTCGCCGAACTGAAAGCCAGCGTCTGGGCGGCACCGTTCAAGGTGAGCGAGACATTGCCACCGGAAATCGTAGAAGCGATGGAGCCGACCTCGAACGTGACGTTCGCCGTGGCGGGATCAACGAAGATGCTGCCGTTGGTCGGCGCCACATTGATGATGGTCGGCGGCGTAAGCGACGTGGAGATGATCCGCATGCGGTTGAAATTCTGATTGCCGCTCGTCTGGTTGGCAAAGAGTGACACACTCTCGATCGGGCCCGAACCGGTCAGCGGCTGGTTGTCGAGGATCGCCAGGATCGAACCTGTGGTGAGACTCTTCACCACAAACCGGTAAGTCTCCCCGGCTTTGAGCGTGAACTCACACGAAAGCGGATTGGCGGCAAACGGGATGCCGATGTAGTTGACGCCATTGCCGTCCCAGAACACGAACGAATTGCTGCCGCCACCGACGTAATAGAATGCGAAGCGCAATCCAGTGATGTAGTCGGTCACATCGTTCGTCGCATTGCCGTTGCGCAAGACGAATCCACCCAGGTTGTTGGCGGACGAACCGATGCCGATGTTTTCCCAATCCAGCTTGAACGCCACCGTCGTATCGAGCGCATTGCTGAAACCGCGATACATGACGGAAGAATTCAATCCGGTCCCGTTGGCGAACATACCCCAGACGTGGGCCCGGCCGTCGTTGCCGGGAGCATCCACGAAATTAGTGGGCGAGGAAATCACGGGTAATGCAGCACCTGGGCTCGCGGCATTGCGGGTGGTAAAGAAACCGTGGCTGCCCGGCCCGTTGGTCTTGACCGCCCACGGGGTGAAACCAAAACCGAAATTCACCGGCGCATTGGTGCGGAAATAATCCCACCACGTGGCGCTGGCATACGTGCCATAGTGGTAGGCATCGTCATAGGCATTGGTTTGGGCGTGCGCGGACGGATTCAGGTTGAACAACAGGGCGCCGAGGAGGGTGGCGGCGAACCAAAACGACTTTAGTGATTTCATGGTGGGGTTGAACTTTTCGCGTCAAACAACGGGTTGAATGCTGATGATAGATTAAAGTTTTCGTTGCCTGAATGGTCAACCTGCACGTTCATGCAGTTGTGGCAAACACCGTTTGCAGTTGTATTTAGCAAGGCTGGAGAAATCGCAGCGCGGTCAGGGACGGCGTCCGGTTGACGCGCCCACCCATGCGAACCCGGCCGGACATTCATGCGAGCGATTTCATCAGCTTCCGGTTCACGGCTGCTCAAGCCCCGGGCGTTCACGCTTATCGAGCTGCTGGTCGTCATCGCCATCATCGCCATCCTGGCGGCGATGCTTCTACCGGCATTGAGCAAAGCCAAGCTCCGGGCTGACCGCGTCAATTGCGTGAACAATCAAAAACAGTTGACCCTGGCGTGGATCATGTATGCCGATGACAACAATGGAAGACTCGTAGCCAACGCCGCGACCAGTGCCGCCGGCCAACCGAGCTGGGTGAGCGGCAAGCTGAGCTGGGATCTCGCCCCGGCCCCGGCGAATCCAGACAACTATGATACGACCAAACTCACTGATGGTCTGCTCGGGCCTTTTGTCAGCCGGTCCGTCGGCATCTACAAATGTCCCGGCGACAAGGTGACAGCGGCCAAAGGCGTGCGCGTGCGGAGCATCTCGATGAACGGCCAGATGGGCGGGGTCGTGGTGGGCGCCGGTGAGCTGCCGGTCATCAATCAATACGGTGGCGTCAACAACTACCACCTGTTCCTGCGCCAATCCCAGATCGTCACTCCGTCACCGGCCAATGCGTGGGTGTTCATCGACGAACATGGCGATTCGTTGAACGACGGCTTTTTCCGCGTCAACATGAACTCGCAGACGGTCTGGTCCGATCTGCCGGCGAGCTACCACGGTGGCAGCGGTGCGCTGTCTTTTGCGGATGGCCATTCGGAAATCCGGCGCTGGTCGGATTCGAGCATTCGCGACCGCCCGGTCACCCGCAGCCAGTATGCTTCGGGCTCGGCCCAAGCCACGCCAAACACGGACCTGCTCTGGTTGCAGTCGCACACCACGAGCAAGCCGTAATCCAGGCTGATCAGCCGCGGAGGAACTTCACCACTGCTTCCGTCCGTGAGTGGACGTGCAGCTTCTCATAAACCGTGCGCACGTAGTAACGCACCGTGTGCGTGGTGATGCCCATGCGATCCGCGATTTCCTTGTACACATAACCTTTCGCCAGCAGATTGAGAAACTCGCGTTCACCCGCGCTCAGATCGGAAACGCGGGCCTCGCCCTGCGACTGGGCAAAGAACTGGACCACCCGCCGCGCCAGTTGTGGCGTCATCGGCGAACCGCCGGTATGCACATCCTGGATCGCCTGGAGCAGTTCGGCTGAAGTCGTCCGTTTGAGCAGATAGCCGCTCGCCCCCGCCTTCAGTGAATTGAACAACGAATCGCCATCCTCGTATACCGTAAGCATCAACACCTGTAGCTTGGGCAGCTTGGCTTTCAACTCCCGCACGCACTCGATCCCCGCCATGCCCGGCATGTTGATATCCATGAGCACCACATCGGGTGGTTGCCGCGGGATCTCCTCCAACGCCACCTTGGCATTCGGATAACTGCCGGTCAGCCGCAGTGATTCCGTCCCCCGAATCAGCGTAGCGAGGCTGGCCCGCAGGTTCTTGTCATCGTCCACGATGGCGACTTTGATCGGCATATTTCCGCCAAGCGGCGGGCTGGTGGACTCTATTTGGCGGACGGCGATGTCGGCTGGCAACTGCATAACTTCAAAATTTCAGGACCGCAACCGGGCCGGATGCCCCGTATGCGCAAAATCTACGGCAAGCTGGATGGTGGTTCCTTTTCCCGGTTCGCTGACCAGCTGCCACTTCGCACCGATCGTTGCTGCCCGTTGACGCATGTTCTCCAAGCCATTCCCGTCGTGCTCACCGGGCAAATTGGCGGGGTCAAAACCCCGGCCATCGTCCTGCACCCGGAGTTCGAACCTGTCCGGCTGCACTTGGATCTGGACTGAAATCTCACGCGCACTGGAATGCTTGTAGGCATTGGTCAGCGCCTCCTTGGCGATGAGGAAGATGTTGTGCCGCATCTCCGGCGGCAACGGCTGGCTCGGCAGATGATCCGGCAGATCCAGCCGGCATCGCACTCCGTTGCCTTTGGACAGCTCGTTCGCGAAGTGGGCGATATATTCCACGAGACTTTGCAGCGAATCGCTGCCCGGCCGCACCGCCCAGACGATCTCGTCCAGCGCCCGCAATGTCTGGCCGGCCAGTTGCGAAATCTTGTCCACGGAACGCTCGGTTGACGATGAGCCATTGCGTTCAGCCCGGGCCATGTCACTCAACAGCGAAATGCGCGAGAGCGATGCGCCGAGATCATCGTGCAAATCCTGTGCGATGCGCGCCCGCTCCCGCGCCAGGGCGCGCTCGTGCTCCAGCTGTGCCAGCTGCTTCTGCACCTTCCGCTTTTCGACAAAACGGATTGTGCCGCCGACCGACACCAGCAACCCCGCCGCCACCAATCCGATAAACCACCACGTTTGCCAGAAGAACGGCAACACGGCGAACGTCAACGCGGCGGGGCTTTCATTCCACACTCCGTCGCCGTTGCTGGCGATCACCTCGAACTTGAATCCGCCCGGCGGCAGATAACTGTAAAACACCGAGCGCCGGTTCGCCGTGTCCAACCAGTCGGAGTCCAGCCCCTTCACCCGGCAGCGAAAACGGATGCGCTCCGGCGCCAGAAAACTCAGACCGGTGTAGCGAAACTCGATCCGGTGCCGGCCCGGCGGGATGCGCAGGTTCGGGCGCGGCGAGCCGCCCACAGTGTCAGACACCACCGGCTCGCCGTCCACCAGCACCTCTTCGAGGATCACCGTTGGAACCGGCAGGCCTTCGCCACTTGTCACTTCGGACTCTTTATTGGCTGATTTCGCATATGTGGAGCGCAACTGGCTCAACCCCGCACTGACTCCGACCCAGAGATTTCCTTCCCGATCCACGAAGAGTGATTCCACAAAATTGTCGAGCAGCCCGTTGCCGGCTGTGATCGCCCTTACTTTGCCGTCGGTGAATTTGAACAAACCCTCGCTGGATGAGCCGGCCCAGACTGTCCCATCCGGGGATTCAGCAAGGGAATTGATGAACGGCCTTTCCAGATGGCGCGGAATCCGGTAACGGCTCCATTGCTCGCCGTCGCGGCACAAAACAAAATCATCCCCCGCGCCCACCCACAGCCGGTCACGCTGGTCCACCAGCAGACAATGCACATCCGGCAACAACTTTTCGACTGAAGCGCCAGTTACGGGACTGAATCTGCCGTTTTGAAACTGCAGGATACCCTCCAGCCTGGTCGCGACCCACATGACGCCTTTTCGGTCCTTGAATAAGGCGGTGATAAACTTGCCCGCCAGCCGCCCCCCATCGGCTGGGAGAATTATTTTCCCGTTCCGATGCAAAACCAATCCAGCCGACGTGCCGATCCACAATTGCCCCTCATCGTCCTCGGCCAATGCAGTGACGGAATCCGAAGGCAATCCCTCCTTGGTGGAGATTGCGATGAACTTTCCATTCTGCCAGCGCTTTAGACCGCTGTTTGTACTGCCGAACCAGAACCCGCCTGACTGATCTTCCAGGATCTGACTGACCGAACCGCAATGAAAACCTTCGTGTTCGCCAAAAGGAACAAAACGCACGCCGTCAAACCGCACCACCCCCGCGTCGGTGCCCAGCCACAAGTAACCGTTGCGCGATTGCGTCATCGCGTGGATGGCATTGTGCGGCAACCCTTGTTCGCGCTGCCACGACCGGAAACTCAGCGACACGGCGGCACGGCCACCCACTGTGGCCTTGCCCGGCTCAACGTGATTGCCGGCGATCAGATCACGGAACGACGTCGCGATGGCCATGTCGCTGAAAGTCCAGCCATCGCCCCCGCCGCCGTGACGCAGATGAATCTCACTGAACGAACAGTCCGCCCTGAAATGCGTCGTCAAACTTTCGAGTTGATTCGTCTCGGTCGCCCCCGCCGTCAGATCGGGATTCAGCCAGACTGTCACTTCGTCGAAGTCGCCCGCCACGTATTGCACCTTGAAGACGATGGTGCGCTCGATGCCTCGCCGGGGCTGCTCGTAGCTTTTGAACAAACCGACGCCAGTGGATTCCGGCCGCGCAGAATGCAGATCGTAGTCGCCGGAATACTTGTTGAACTCTCCCTTCTCCGCCGTGTGAAATGCGCTGTAGGCCCATGCCTTGGTCGAGTTCCCCACGGCCAGACGCCGGGCAGCTCCCTCAAACAGTTCAAAAGCGGCAAAATATTCCTCGGTGCTGACGTCAGACAACGGGTCAACGTGAAACTTGAAATACAGCGTGTCGGTCGCGGTGTTGTCCCGCTTCACCACGCCGCCAAGGATGTCCGTCCCATCACCTGTATCATGAGCCAGCGTCGCCCCGAGATCGCTCCACAACGTGATGGCTTGTACAGACAGCGTCAGCGTCAGCATCCAACCGACGGCGAGGCAACCCACCAGTCGGCGGCGGCTGTGCCTACCTTTGCCAAGTAAGCCTAAGGCCTGGCGGCTGGTGAATGTATGGCTATCCGTCATGACTAACGGGAAGTGGTTTCGCACATCCAAGTGCGCTTCAAGGCTACTGATGAAGCGCCCGAACGGCATACTACACAAACATGCAGTAGCGAAGCCATCTCTCACGGGCTAGCTTGACGACCACAATCATTGATATTTGTGGAAGTGTCGTCTTTTTGCCCATCGTTCCGCCGTCCAGTGCTGTTGGCCCTGATCAATCTGGCCTGTGCGGCTCACTTATCAGCTCAATCCACCCGTCCCGGCATGGGTGCGATTCCATATGCCGATGTCAACGGCACCGGCGTGACGTTCCGCGTCTGGTCCCCAAACGCTACCAACGTGGTGGTTCGCGGCTCGTTCAACGGTTGGAGTTCCTCGGCCAATCCACTCGTGAAGGAAGCGGGCGGTCTCAATCTGTGGTCGGCGGATGTCTCAACCGCACGCAACAACGATCAGTACAAGTATTACATCAATAACAATCTCTGGAAACGCGATCCGCGCGGGAGAAAGGTGGTCAACTCGGCGGATAACTCGATCGTTTATGACCCGAACGCGTTCAACTGGTCGGGCGACACCCGGTTGACGGTGAACACGTCCGACTTGGTGATCTATGAAATGCACATCGGTGCATTTTATGATTCCACGCCAGGTGCCGGCGGCCCTGGAAAATTCACGGACGCCACCAACAAGCTCGATTATCTGACGAACCTAGGCATCAACGCGGTGCAACTCATGCCGGTGGCGGAATTCGCTGGTGATTACAGTTGGGGTTACAACCCGGCGGATCCGTATGCCGTGGAGAACACCGCTTTCGGCGGACCGGATGGCTTGAAGATCTTTGTCAAAGCCGCCCACCAGCGCGGCATCCGGGTGTTGCTGGACGTCGTCCACAACCACTATGGACCCAGCGATCTGGATCTGTGGACGTTCGACAACGGTGCCAGCCCGAGCGTTTATTTCTACACGGCAGCGAACATCTGCTGCACGCAGTGGGGCGGGCGACCAAACTATTCCACCGAGGGCGTCCGTTCCTATATCATCGGCAACATCCGGATGTGGCTGGACGAATATCACATCGATGGCTTTCGCTGGGATTCCGTCGGCTCCATGCGCTATTACGATCCCGGCCACGTGAACATTCCCGAGGCGGATTCCCTCATCCAATACATCAACTCCACCGTCATTCACTCGGATCATCCCGGCGCCATCAGCATCGCGGAGGATGAATCGGGCGGGATGAATTTCGACAGCGAATGGGCGCGCGGCTACGGCGACACGATCATCAATCAGATGACGCAATCGGCCGACAGCAATCGCGACATGAACACGCTGCAAGGCGCGATGAACGGGTCCGGGTTCGGCCGTGTGCTCTACACCGAAACCCATGATCTGGTCGGCAGCCTCAACGGCGCTGGCGCGCAACGCCTGCCGAAACGGATCCATTCCGCCGACCCGACGAGCTTTTTCGCACGCAAGCGTTCCATGCTGGGAGCGGCGATCGTGATGACCACCCCGGGCATCCCGATGCTGTTCATGGGTCAGGAAATGCTTGCCGTGGCGCAGTTCGCCGATAACACGCCGCTTGATTGGTCCCGCGTTAACACCTACTCGAACGTGGTCGCCTTTTATCGTGATTTCACAAGGCTGCGCCGCAATCTGGATAGCGTGAGTCTGGGTCTGACGGGGCCGAACATCTCGTGGCACACTGTGGATAATACGGCCAAACTCCTCTCGTTCCATCGCTGGGGCGCCGGACCGAATGATCAAGTGATGGTCGTGCTGAACTGTTCCAACACTTCCATCACCAATTATTCGATGAACGGCTTCCCCGCGAACGGCAACTGGTATGTAAACCTGAATTCTGACTGGACGAAATACGGTCCGGACTTCCTCAATCGCGGCAGCTCGATGGTGTCGGTCTCAGGTGGCACTGGCAGTGTTTCGGTCGGTCCTTACAGCGTGCTCATCCTCTCGCGTACCGCGCTTCCGACCCTGGATGCCGATGGCGACGGCCTGCTCAACGGTTGGGAACAGCAATACTTCGGCGACCCAGTGGCGGGTTCAGCCACCGCGGATGATGATGGTGACGGGGCAAACAACTTGCAGGAACAGGCCGCGAACACGGCTCCGAACTCCCCCGGTTCCGTCCTCAAGTTCACCAACATCCAAGTCACGAATGGAAACCTGAGTCTGCAATGGCAGGGTGGCCAATCCGTGCAGCAGGTCATCCAGCAGGCCGACGAGGCGGCTGGCCCGTGGACTTCGATCTTCACCAACCAGCCGCCCACGTCCGTCACGAACTCGACGACCATTCCCCTGCCCCCGATGGCCCGGTTGTTCCGGATCCAAGTCCGGCCCTAGCTCGTGTCAGTGTGACTTAGGCAAATCGATCCGTTTGCCAGTCACCGCCGATTCGCGCGCGGCGTCGAGGATTTCCGTCACAATCATGTTCACTTTCAGTGAACTGAGTCCGCCGGGTTTGATTTCGCCCCGGACCACGGCCGCGAGATAGGAAAGCGGATTTGATTCTGGCCCGGTCAACGGCTTTGGGACCATTTCCTTAGCGACAGCGTTTCCCAACCTTACTTGCAGCAGATCCTGACGCGGAACGATCACCTGCCCAGTTTTTCCATAGACCTCCATGTCTTTCCGATTATGCGGCCAGTTCCAAGAAGCCTGGATGATCGCTTGGGCCTTCGGATAGGTCAGCACGATGGTGGCTTCGTCGTCCACTTTGGGATAAACCTCCGGTTTGATCTGCTGGGTCACGGCGAAGACGGAGGTGGGACGCTCACCTTTCATCAGCCAGGTCGCGAGGTCAGCTCCGTAACAACCGAAATCAGTCAGCGCGCCACCGCCATTCAGGACTGGATCCGTCAGCCATTCCAGAAACTCAGGCGGGCAGCCGATCTCCTTTGGCCCGCTGTGCCCATCGTGTACGACAATCTTCCGCAACTCACCCAGCGCGCCCTCCTCGACCGCCAGTTTGTAAGCCGCGTGATTGGCCGGATACCAGGTGGTCTCGTAGTTCACCAGCACGTGAATGCCGCCCCGGCGAGCAGCGGCTTCGATGGCCCGCCCGTGTTCCAGATTTACGGCGAGCGGCTTTTCCACCATCACATGAACCCCACGCGCCGCACAGGTTTCTACCACCTGTCTGTGATCGAAGGTGCTGGTGAACGTCGCCACGGCCTGGGCGTTGGTCTTGGTCAATAGATCCGTAAGACTGGCAAAGAACAGATTCGTTTTCAGCTGGTGCCGTTCAGCGTATTTCGCCACCAAACGTCGGTCTGGTTCTACGATCCCGACCAATTGGACTTCCGGGCTGGCGATCGCCATGGGCAGGAATCCAGCCACGTGCGTGTGGACCAACCCAACGATGGCAATGCGAACCGGAGACTTGTTTGCATCGGCTTGGCCGAAGCAGTCCGCCAGGCAGAGAAGTGTTCCGAGGATTGAAAGGAATGTTTTCACAAGCTCAAAAGTCCGTAGATCGCCCGATTGAACCAGCCGCCAGCACGCATAACAACCGCATGTAAATGCAGTTCCATAAGGGCCTTTGCAGAAGACCCTGCACGAACATGCAGTAGCCCCGGAGGTGTCAGTATGTTTAAACATCGGATACAAAACCAGCGTGTCGTGCCCGACCGGGATTCGGTCTGGATTGTGGACTCATGGTGGCCGATCCGCTCCGTGCGAAACGGTCAGAATCAGAAGCGGCGAACTTAGAATTGGAAATCCGATAACATGCAAACCAAGAAGTATCTTATCAGACTCACTGGCAGCTTGGCGGCAGCCTTGGCCCTTACAACTCTTCCGGCGTCTGCCGCCACCTATACTGATGTGCTGGGCGACGGCCAGGGCAGCGGGAATCTCCTGCGCGATCTCTCGTCCGCGACTTTTTCCAACGATGCCAGCAATCTTTACATCAAACTGAACATGAATCCCGGCGCCAACCTGGCGACGGGTGGTAATTTCAACTATGTCATCGGCATCACCACCGGCGCTGGCGCTGGTGGTGACACCTCCGCCAACGCCACGACCCACGGCAATCCTTACACCCGTTCCATTTCCTTCGATGCTTCACTTGGCGGCATGACCGATTTCATCGGCGTCTTCGGCGCCGGCGGCGCGGGAAGTGTCGGTAGTCCATTCACCAGCTACGGGTTCAACACCTATGCCTGGAATACGAACGGCGTGAGCATGACCTGGTCAAAGACCTTCCAGATCAACAGCGGCATGCCCATGAGCAGCCAGCCCTCGACCAGCATCCCGAATTCCATCGATCTCACCGTTCCATTCAGCGTCTTCGCGGCAAATCTGTTGCTGACTCCGGGCACGACGATTTATTTCGACGTTTGCAGCACCGGCACGAGCGGAAATCAGACCGCTTACGACTCATTGGTGGTCCAATCGGGGATTCAAAGCGGCACCTTCAGCGGTACCTTCCAGTATAACGCCACCACACTGTTTAGTTACACCATTACGGCCGTGCCCGAGCCGACCGCTCTCGCCATAATCGGCCTGTCCGGCGCGATGCTGCTGTTCAATCGCCGGCAACGGAAGTGATTCCATCGCGAGACTGAAGATTAAGCCGAAGCAAGTCCGAGAAGAGATTCCTCTCGGACTTTTGCTTTGGTCAACCGATCTCAAACTCACTGAGACTTTTCGTACCGCTGGAAACGTTGACTCCGCTTAGACTTCCAACTCGCAGTCGTGACTTCACACAATCGAGTGTGCAAAGGTACATGAACAAAGCGCCAGTCTTACGACTGGCGCTTTGCCTTGCCTGGTCGAATCAGAATCCGTTCACCGAGTAAACCGCGTAGCCGCGGGGCGCAGCCCAGATCTGCACGTTGCCGCTGGAATTGCAGAACTGATTGTTCGGCGCGTAATTCTGGCCGCTTTTCGATGATGACCACGCATAAGCCTTGAGCGTCTTGTTCTTCAGGTAGCCGTTGTCCACGGTCACGGTCGTGCCTTTCCACTCCGTCGCGTCATCGTTGATGATCACGACGTAGCCCGGTTGCGAAGCAGACGTGCCGTAGCTTTCGTAGATGATGTACTGGCTGTTGTCGCTCTTAAGAATGTGGATGTTCGGCCCGCCATTGGCGAACTTCTCGCGACACCAGACCAGTTGCTTGATGCCGTTGCCCCAACCGCTGCCCGCGCCACCACCATCCGCCAGGCCATAATTGAAGTAATCCTTCCAGAAGATGCACGGGTAACCCTTGTAGGTCAGGATAAAGGCGTAGCCCATCATCTTGTCGGTGATGATCTCGTCGGTGTCGTGATTCGCGATAAAGGTCACGGCGGAGGACGCATCCTTTGCCGCGAAACATTTGGTCTGGTCAAAGACATCCGGCATGTAACCACCCCCACCGGTGTTGTTGCAGATGTTTTTCAGGGTGTAATACAGTGCGAAATCGAACGCATCGGAAATGGACGCAGTGCACCAGTTGTCCAGCGTCGTGGTATTGGCGTCCCAATACTCGCCTACAGCATAGGACGGATTCGATGCCAGGATCATGTCCTTCACCACCCATGAATGAAAACCTTTGGTGTAATCGAACCGCCACCCATCGAAACCGGCATTGTTGGTGTTCTTGAGCCAGTTCAACCAAGTTTTCATCTCGTTGTAAGGCGCGCCAGAATTGAACGTCACGTCTGGGTAGCCACCAAATGTTCCCTCGTCGCTGACTTCGTAATAGTTGGGATGGAAGTCATACCAGTGCCATTTGCACATCCCGCTTTGCACTGCATTAAAGTCAGTATAGGTCGTGCCGCCGGTGTAAGGGTTCGATTCACTCGCCCCACCGCTGCGATGGTTTAACACGATGTCGGCGATGCACGAAATGCCTTGGGCTTTGTAAGCCGCAATGCAACTCTTCAGCTGCGCTTGGGTTCCGAAATGCGTTCCTGGTCCTCCTTTCTGGCTGTACGAACCAAGGTCGTAGTAATCATAGGGATCGTAACCCATCGAAAGCCCGCCGCTGGCCGACTTTTGCGGCACTGGAAACCAGATGCGGTTGATGCCGTAACCGCCGGCCATGTTCTTCAGATTGGCCGCCTGCGCCTGCATCGTCGGATACCATGGACCCGGACAATCCCAGTAGAAGCCCTGCATCATGACGCCTGCCGGGACGGTGAATAGCGATACCGTGAGCATCAATGAGCTGAACCAGATAGTCTTTGAACATCTGACTCCTGTCGCGAATGTGGGGGTTTTCATGCTTTAGTTTGATGTGGGGTTTGGTGTTGGTGGTTTGTTTGCCAAACCACAGCCCTGGCTTCGCAGCGACACAGCCCAGGAAGACACAAGCATCACATCACTGTGAAACGCGCGGGGCATGCTGAAGACTAATCACGCTCAAACCGGAAAAACCACTGCATGTTCGTGCAGGAATGACAAAAGCGACATCACACTCTAACTAAACCTGACTCTCTTTGAACATTTCACCGCCCAACGGGATTTGCCCTCAGCGCAGCGTGGAATTGCGATTTGCTTGTTTCGAACCGTAGGAAACCGCATCCTCTCTGCCGCGAGAATTTCAATCTCAGATTTCGATGACTGAACCCGTAATAACGCCCGAACTCGTCGCCAAACATAATTTGACGCCGGAAGAATACGCCCACGCCAAGGAAATCCTTGGCCGCGTGCCGACTTACACCGAGCTCGGCATCTTTTCCGTGATGTGGAGCGAGCATTGCAGCTACAAAAACACCAAGCCGCTGCTCAAGACCTTCCCCACCAAGTCGCCGAAGATCCTCGTCGGCGCGGGCGAGGAAAACGCCGGCGTCATTGACATCGGCGACGGCATCGCCATCGCGTTCAAGATCGAGTCCCACAACCATCCCAGCGCCGTCGAACCGTTTCAGGGCGCGACCACCGGCGTCGGCGGCATCGTGCGCGACATCTTCACGATGGGCGCGCGCCCGGTCTGCGCGGTGAACTCGCTGC